>Ga0116156_10004070_pt1 | contig 12512 bp, 6 predicted proteins | sample AD_UKC045_MetaG_FD_89891 | JGI IMG/M metagenome (GOLD analysis project Ga0116156, IMG submission 89891) | Active sludge microbial communities of municipal wastewater-treating anaerobic digesters from USA - AD_UKC045_MetaG | ecosystem: Engineered > Bioreactor > Anaerobic > Digestate | place: USA... | reverse complement strand
TGATTTGTTCGGTTTCTATTTTTGACAACTCGACCAACTTATTTGCTTTGTAAAGTGCTAGAATTTCTTCAATTTTAGTTGATTTCTCTATGGATTTTTCTGGACTGAGATTGATATAATCTTGAAATATAACTTTATTTATGCGGCGTTGGTTATAAGCTTTTCTAAATCGAATGCCGCCCCCATCTGTTTGGTAGGAGTAAGCAAAATAATCCATAGATTTTGTTTCTGTTTGAAACCAGTAATAGAATATATCATCATGATCTGTACCTCCTCCTTCTGTATTAAAACTTATTTTTATGCAATCATATTTCAATCCGTTGATGGTATCGTTTCCAAGGAATTCTTTTATTACAGCTTTATCATTGAGCCCAAATGGTAGATAAACAAAATAGAAAACGGAATTAATTGAGTTGCTATATTTTGTTTTCCATTCTTGATCGACCTCAACCTTTTTACCATCGATTTTACGAATAAAAGTCTCATTGGTCAGGATATCTTCTACCAAACCAAGGCTGTCTTTAAATTTTCTTTGATAGGTAAAATTTCCAGAATTGCGGGTAGAAATGTATTCTTTGTCTCTGAATTGGAAGGAGAATGAAGACTTATCCAGTAGATTGCCATTTTGATACTCAATTGCAGTGTCCACAATTTTTTGTGCGGGTTCTCTAAAGCAACCCCAAAAAAGGATTGGTGAGAAAAAAAGCAAAAGCAAACGATGTTTCATGGAAGATGTATTTTATAAATCAATGATACAATAACGTTAACGCGAATAATCATAATGTGTATCCATGGCTATATAAATAGTGCTCAATAATGCAGATAACAAAGCTCATCGATTAATGTTTCTGATCATTTTAAAGCTTGATATGGCTTGATGCTAATGATAATAATTCCAAGTTGATATTATTCAAATAGCTGACAAATTAAAATAGGTGTCCTGACCACTTACAGCAATAGAACCAGCCTTATCCAATGAGAAAGTGCCACAATCCATGATGAAATTTTGGTCAGCGTAAAGATTGATAATTTCCCCAATCATGAATTTTGTTTCATTATACTTTATGTCAATTACTTCAAGCAGCTTCAAACTCATTTTTATACTACTCTCCATCACAAACGGGGCGTAAAAATTATCTAAATAAGAGGTGTGCAAACCACAAGCGCTAAATTCTGATATATCTTCCGCGTATTTGAGATGTGTTTGATGCGCCTGCTTTGCGATGACTTGATTGACATGATTTATGGTATAAAAGTCAGTCTCAAGAATGTTTTTATAGGTGTGGGAGAAATCGCCAACAGGTCTATGTATAAAACCCACTAGAGCAGGGTATGACCCAAGATGGACAACGGAGCTAAAAATGGCAACGTTTTCGTTCCCTTCTGCTGATTTTGTCGCAATAAGGTGAGCTGGTTTACAACCCGTCGCGCTATTGATGAGATTTGCACGGTAGTTTCTTTCCAAATCAGAAAAATCAATTTTATCCATCTGTAGAATGTTTTAAGACCATAAATAACATAAAGTGAAAGATGGTTTGACAAATTTTCAAATAATATTATTTACTATTTACGCGCTCCAACCCTGACTTTGCTTTTTGATGCAAACTTACTTGATATTCAGTGGGTTTTATTTTGAGGCAGAGGTTATAATATTTCTTGGCTTGTTCCACATTTTTATTTTCTTCATAGATCAAGCCTATTTGCAAAGCCGCGTTGCAAGCAAAATATTTTTTATTATTCTTACCCAATTCAATCGTTTTTATCAAATAGGTGATGGCGTCAGGATAGTTTTTGAGAGCTTGAAGAGTTCTTCCCAGTCGATAGTGATATTCCAATGGTCCTTCTCCTTTATTGGTGAAAAGATGACCATTTTTAATCAGGATGTTTTGCGCTTGACCATAATAACCACCATCATACAATAAACGTGCTTTGAGGAGTATAGGGTGAGGGGTAGCATTTTCTTTAGACTCAGTCAAGGCTTGTTGGTCTTCGTCAATCAAGGTATTGCCGTACTTTGCACAGTTGGCCATTTCTTTTTTATATGCAGCAAGATCATTGCCAAATACAATTTTAGACCAGGCAATTTTTTGATAGGCTTCCTTGATATAATGTTGGCCTTTGAATTGCTGAACAAAAGTTTTCATATAATTTACAGAGGATTCATCCAACTTATAGAGTAAACTACGCCCCAACATATAGTCGAGATAATCAAAATCCAAATATTCCTTTGTTCTAGGAGCTTCAGTGAGGTATTTGATACATTCTTCATTATTACCGTGCCTGAGAGCCAGACTTGCTTTCAGAAATGCCAGCATTGGATTGGTCTTATGGTCCAGATTACTATTTTTGAGTAACTGTATGGCTTGATTTTTTTTATTTGCCTGATAGTACCAAATGTATGCATTGATGGCAATGGCCTCCTCTCTGAAAAAGTAATCTTTTTTGGTATTGGCAATTTTTACCAAATCAGTTATCTCTTTTTCACCAAGCTGAATAGAACCTTTGATCCCAACCACTTTACGAATCCAACCAGGTAAAGATTCAGCAAGGGTGTGGATGATTGATAAGCTTTTTTTATTTTCTTCGAATTTTGGGTAGAGTTTTTTATTTGCTTCCAATAATTTATACGCCTCGTAGATTTCGCTTCCAGCTTTTAGTTTTTGATCAAATTTGAGTCTAATCAAAGCCCATTGTAGCAAAATTTCTGCTTGAATAAATCTGGCTTCAGGAACTTCCAAGTTGGCGTTTTCCAAAAGTTGAAGTCTACGCAACTTATTGCCTTCTCTTTTAGCAAATTCCTTTTGGTCCTCCTTTACAAACAAATAAAAAAAGTCGATGTAGTTTTCGATGTGTAACCGAGCAAGATTGTCGGGTTCACGGCTGTCCATAAGTACAAGTAATCTTTGTGCTTCATCCAGCCTTAAACTAATGGCAGCTTTGTATGCATCCCCTGCAAGGGTAGAATACTCAATATAAGGTTTTGCAGAAAGGGAGAAAATATTAAAAATTAGTATAAACAAAAAGCTCCCTGATTTACGCTTGGCGAAAAAAACAGGGAGCTTCATATTTTTATATTTTGGATGACTAGTCTGCCTCGTAAACAAAGGCTTCGTCTACCAAAATTCTACCACAATGCTCACACGCAATGATATTTTTCATGATACCAATTTCAATCTGAACTTGAGGTGGTATTTTATTGAAACAACCTCCACAAGACTCTCTTGAAATGGCAGCTACAGCCAAGCCATTTCTGTATGAAACTCTGATTTTATCATAAGCTTTTAGCAAGCGAGCTTCGATGTCTTTTCTTGCTTTTTCGCTTTCTTTGACAAGTTTCTCTTCTTCTTTTTCAGTTTTTTCGATGATGCCAGCAAGTTCTTCTTTTTTAAGATCTAGGTCTTTAGACCTGTTGCTGATTTTTTCATCGATCACTGCCAAAGATTCTGCCTTACCAGTTCTCGCTGTTGTAGATTCTCTGATTCTTTTTTCAGAAAGTTGAATTTCCAATCTTTGCAACTCGACTTCTTTATTCAACGCGTCGAATTCACGGTTGTTTTTTACGTTGTCTAGTTGTTGTTGATATTTCAAGATGAGTGCCTCGCTGTCTTTGATATTGCCTCTGTGCTTATTGATTTCATCGTCAATATCAGCAACCGTATCGCTCAATCTTTGAGAACGTGTTTTGAGACCAACAATTTCGTCTTCAAGATCACTCACTTCCATAGGGAGTTCTCCCTTCATCACTTTTATTTCGTCGAGTTTTGAATCAATTTGTTGCAACTTGTGCAATTGAACCAATTTCTCTTTGACGGATAGCTCTTTTACTGCCATTTTATTGAAAGATTAATAGTAATTAACAGGATTTGTGTCCATTTTAGTATAATGGGCTGCAAAATTAGTAAAATTATTGGAAATCAAAGTATAAAGTAGGTCGATTGTATATCTTTCACTTTCAAAATGTCCAATATCTGCAATGATTATTTGCCCATCTGCATCAAAAAACTCGTGATACTTATAATCTGAAGTAATAAATATTTGTGCACCTGAGCGGATGGCATCTTGCAACAGGAAACCTCCTGCACCCCCACATACCGCCACTACTTCAATATTCTTGTGACACACAGCCGTATGTTTGAAAGTTTTGAGGTCCATTTTTGTCTTCAAATGTTCAAAAAATTCGATGGTCGTCATGGATTGTTCGAGAGTACCAAACATACCTGCCCCAACATCAGACATTGAAGTTTTTGGTCTTAATATTTGTAAATTCGTGAGCTCAAGTAGTTCGCAAATTTTACTATTCACTCCGTTGATCGCCACATTATCCAGATTGGTATGAATGGCAAATAAATTGATGTCATGTCTGATTGCCTTCATCACTACCCGCTCTATATAGCTGGATGAAGTAAATCGCTTCAATCCTTTGAAAACAATAGGATGATGACTCACGATCAAATTGACGCCAAGAGATATGGCTTCGTCGACAATGGATTCTGTGCAATCGAGACTGATCAGAACTCCTTTCACCACATCATTTTCATTCCCAACAATGAGTCCAGCATTGTCATAATCTTCTTGATATTGACTAGGGGCAATGGTATGTAAGAAAGCTATTACTTCTTTAACTCTGGTCATATTTTGATTGGAACGAGATGATAACGGCTGTAAAATTACTTTATTGGCTTTAAATGTAAAATCTCTTCTGCAAATTTATAGGTTTCTGATCTTATGTTGTCAAGATCTTTGGAAAAGGCGTAGGAAGAAATCACGTGTGCGCCCGCCTCCGGAAAATTTACTTTTCTTTTCAAGGGTTCCATTGTGCCTGCTTGTTCATAAAAAGTCATCATGGCAGGAATGGAAACAACATCGTCTTGGTGCTGCTCATCTTTATTGTAGTAGCCCATGAAGAAAGGTTTTGTAAAACCTCTGAATTGTTCTTCATTCATATGATCAACAATAATGGTTTTCAATGCGAGTAGACCATTTGTATGGTAGTCAGTATTCCAATATTTTTGTGCAAGCGGCGTATACTCTATGTGCCTATACTCTCCCTTTAATACAACATCCATGATATTTTTGCCCCATGGTTTGACCAATAAGGCTGAGCTAGGATCCTTGATGTCAATGTTTGGAGAATACATGATGTGTCCAGCAATTTCATCACATGTTGGATCGAGCATAATACTTAAAGTGCTGCCAGTGGAACACGACATGATGATGATACTATCTCCCAATTTTTTGCCCAGTTCTAAAGCATGTTGAGCAGATTCAAAAAAATTATCTGGAGTAAGGTTTATGAAGGTATTTTTATCTGACCTACCATGATCTTCCAGACGTGTGAGGAGCAAATTCATTCCATACCTTGATGCAAAATCAGTATGCAATGGCGCACCTTCCTCATGTGAAGCGCTAAAGCCGTGGAGATAAATCAACACATAAGGTGTTTTGACTTTCTGGCTATCTGCCCAAACTATCCTGGCTTCATTTTTTGGTTTTAGGTCTGGAACAATAGCTTCTGATGTAGCTAGAACAGAGTCTAGTTGGGAAAGTGTAAAATCTATGGAAGGGGTATCCATGTCAATAGGGTCAAAATGTACTTTAGGACCAATGAGATACAAGCAAATTAATAAAAGAATGGCTACTCCTATGTATTTTAAATATTTCATTAATATGATTATTTATGTGGCTTGAACAAATGTAAAGATGACAAATTCTATAAGATAAACCTTAAAGTTTGAGATTTTAATACAATGATTGTATAGACGATCTAAGATATAAAAGCCAATATTTTATGAACTTATGGTAGCTATTTTTAATTTCGCTTCTTCTTATAAAAGAAAGCATCTCTTGATCGCGAAAAAGCGTATAATACTTGTCGCAAATACCACCTGGAATATATACAATTTCCGGTTGAATGTCCTGAAGAAACTCTTGGATGAGGGACATGAAGTTTATGTACTTGCACCCGTCGATGAGTATATAGAATATAAAGAAAAGTATCCCAATGTGGTCCATATAGGATTGAGAAGTTTGGATCGGGATAGCACCAATCCAATCAAAGATTTGATACTCATTGCCGAATTATATCGAAAATATAAAAGAATAAAACCCGCACTCATTGTCCATTATACGCATAAACCAAATATTTTTGGCTCAATTGCGGCATATTTGGCAAAAATCAAATCCATCAATGTGGTAACTGGTTTGGGTTATTCTTTTATTCATAAAGGTTGGATAAATACAGTGCTCAAGATTTTGTACAAAATCTTGAGCACTGTATTTATCCAACCTTTATGAATAAAAGAATAACCCAAACCAGTTACCACATTGATGGATTTGATTTTTGCCAAATATGCCGCAATTGAGCCAAAAATATTTGGTTTATGCGTATAATGGACAATGAGTGCGGGTTTTATTCTTTTATATTTTCGATATAATTCGGCAATGAGTATCAAATCTTTGATTGGATTGGTGCTATCCCGATCCAAACTTCTCAATCCTATATGGACCACATTGGGATACTTTTCTTTATATTCTATATACTCATCGACGGGTGCAAGTACATAAACTTCATGTCCCTCATCCAAGAGTTTCTTCAGGACATTCAACCGGAAATTGTATATATTCCAGGTGGTATTTGCGACAAGTATTATACGCTTTTTCGCGATCAAGAGATGCTTTCTTTTATAAGAAGAAGCGAAATTAAAAATAGCTACCATAAGTTCATAAAATATTGGCTTTTATATCTTAGATCGTCTATACAATCATTGTATTAAAATCTCAAACTTTAAGGTTTATCTTATAGAATTTGTCATCTTTACATTTGTTCAAGCCACATAAATAATCATATTAATGAAATATTTAAAATACATAGGAGTAGCCATTCTTTTATTAATTTGCTTGTATCTCATTGGTCCTAAAGTACATTTTGACCCTATTGACATGGATACCCCTTCCATAGATTTTACACTTTCCCAACTAGACTCTGTTCTAGCTACATCAGAAGCTATTGTTCCAGACCTAAAACCAAAAAATGAAGCCAGGATAGTTTGGGCAGATAGCCAGAAAGTCAAAACACCTTATGTGTTGATTTATCTCCACGGCTTTAGCGCTTCACATGAGGAAGGTGCGCCATTGCATACTGATTTTGCATCAAGGTATGGAATGAATTTGCTCCTCACACGTCTGGAAGATCATGGTAGGTCAGATAAAAATACCTTCATAAACCTTACTCCAGATAATTTTTTTGAATCTGCTCAACATGCTTTAGAACTGGGCAAAAAATTGGGAGATAGTATCATCATCATGTCGTGTTCCACTGGCAGCACTTTAAGTATTATGCTCGATCCAACATGTGATGAAATTGCTGGACACATCATGTATTCTCCAAACATTGACATCAAGGATCCTAGCTCAGCCTTATTGGTCAAACCATGGGGCAAAAATATCATGGATGTTGTATTAAAGGGAGAGTATAGGCACATAGAGTATACGCCGCTTGCACAAAAATATTGGAATACTGACTACCATACAAATGGTCTACTCGCATTGAAAACCATTATTGTTGATCATATGAATGAAGAACAATTCAGAGGTTTTACAAAACCTTTCTTCATGGGCTACTACAATAAAGATGAGCAGCACCAAGACGATGTTGTTTCCATTCCTGCCATGATGACTTTTTATGAACAAGCAGGCACAATGGAACCCTTGAAAAGAAAAGTAAATTTTCCGGAGGCGGGCGCACACGTGATTTCTTCCTACGCCTTTTCCAAAGATCTTGACAACATAAGATCAGAAACCTATAAATTTGCAGAAGAGATTTTACATTTAAAGCCAATAAAGTAATTTTACAGCCGTTATCATCTCGTTCCAATCAAAATATGACCAGAGTTAAAGAAGTAATAGCTTTCTTACATACCATTGCCCCTAGTCAATATCAAGAAGATTATGACAATGCTGGACTCATTGTTGGGAATGAAAATGATGTGGTGAAAGGAGTTCTGATCAGTCTCGATTGCACAGAATCCATTGTCGACGAAGCCATATCTCTTGGCGTCAATTTGATCGTGAGTCATCATCCTATTGTTTTCAAAGGATTGAAGCGATTTACTTCATCCAGCTATATAGAGCGGGTAGTGATGAAGGCAATCAGACATGACATCAATTTATTTGCCATTCATACCAATCTGGATAATGTGGCGATCAACGGAGTGAATAGTAAAATTTGCGAACTACTTGAGCTCACGAATTTACAAATATTAAGACCAAAAACTTCAATGTCTGATGTTGGGGCAGGTATGTTTGGTACTCTCGAACAATCCATGACGACCATCGAATTTTTTGAACATTTGAAGACAAAAATGGACCTCAAAACTTTCAAACATACGGCTGTGTGTCACAAGAATATTGAAGTAGTGGCGGTATGTGGGGGTGCAGGAGGTTTCCTGTTGCAAGATGCCATCCGCTCAGGTGCACAAATATTTATTACTTCAGATTATAAGTATCACGAGTTTTTTGATGCAGATGGGCAAATAATCATTGCAGATATTGGACATTTTGAAAGTGAAAGATATACAATCGACCTACTTTATACTTTGATTTCCAATAATTTTACTAATTTTGCAGCCCATTATACTAAAATGGACACAAATCCTGTTAATTACTATTAATCTTTCAATAAAATGGCAGTAAAAGAGCTATCCGTCAAAGAGAAATTGGTTCAATTGCACAAGTTGCAACAAATTGATTCAAAACTCGACGAAATAAAAGTGATGAAGGGAGAACTCCCTATGGAAGTGAGTGATCTTGAAGACGAAATTGTTGGTCTCAAAACACGTTCTCAAAGATTGAGCGATACGGTTGCTGATATTGACGATGAAATCAATAAGCACAGAGGCAATATCAAAGACAGCGAGGCACTCATCTTGAAATATCAACAACAACTAGACAACGTAAAAAACAACCGTGAATTCGACGCGTTGAATAAAGAAGTCGAGTTGCAAAGATTGGAAATTCAACTTTCTGAAAAAAGAATCAGAGAATCTACAACAGCGAGAACTGGTAAGGCAGAATCTTTGGCAGTGATCGATGAAAAAATCAGCAACAGGTCTAAAGACCTAGATCTTAAAAAAGAAGAACTTGCTGGCATCATCGAAAAAACTGAAAAAGAAGAAGAGAAACTTGTCAAAGAAAGCGAAAAAGCAAGAAAAGACATCGAAGCTCGCTTGCTAAAAGCTTATGATAAAATCAGAGTTTCATACAGAAATGGCTTGGCTGTAGCTGCCATTTCAAGAGAGTCTTGTGGAGGTTGTTTCAATAAAATACCACCTCAAGTTCAGATTGAAATTGGTATCATGAAAAATATCATTGCGTGTGAGCATTGTGGTAGAATTTTGGTAGACGAAGCCTTTGTTTACGAGGCAGACTAGTCATCCAAAATATAAAAATATGAAGCTCCCTGTTTTTTTCGCCAAGCGTAAATCAGGGAGCTTTTTGTTTATACTAATTTTTAATATTTTCTCCCTTTCTGCAAAACCTTATATTGAGTATTCTACCCTTGCAGGGGATGCATACAAAGCTGCCATTAGTTTAAGGCTGGATGAAGCACAAAGATTACTTGTACTTATGGACAGCCGTGAACCCGACAATCTTGCTCGGTTACACATCGAAAACTACATCGACTTTTTTTATTTGTTTGTAAAGGAGGACCAAAAGGAATTTGCTAAAAGAGAAGGCAATAAGTTGCGTAGACTTCAACTTTTGGAAAACGCCAACTTGGAAGTTCCTGAAGCCAGATTTATTCAAGCAGAAATTTTGCTACAATGGGCTTTGATTAGACTCAAATTTGATCAAAAACTAAAAGCTGGAAGCGAAATCTACGAGGCGTATAAATTATTGGAAGCAAATAAAAAACTCTACCCAAAATTCGAAGAAAATAAAAAAAGCTTATCAATCATCCACACCCTTGCTGAATCTTTACCTGGTTGGATTCGTAAAGTGGTTGGGATCAAAGGTTCTATTCAGCTTGGTGAAAAAGAGATAACTGATTTGGTAAAAATTGCCAATACCAAAAAAGATTACTTTTTCAGAGAGGAGGCCATTGCCATCAATGCATACATTTGGTACTATCAGGCAAATAAAAAAAATCAAGCCATACAGTTACTCAAAAATAGTAATCTGGACCATAAGACCAATCCAATGCTGGCATTTCTGAAAGCAAGTCTGGCTCTCAGGCACGGTAATAATGAAGAATGTATCAAATACCTCACTGAAGCTCCTAGAACAAAGGAATATTTGGATTTTGATTATCTCGACTATATGTTGGGGCGTAGTTTACTCTATAAGTTGGATGAATCCTCTGTAAATTATATGAAAACTTTTGTTCAGCAATTCAAAGGCCAACATTATATCAAGGAAGCCTATCAAAAAATTGCCTGGTCTAAAATTGTATTTGGCAATGATCTTGCTGCATATAAAAAAGAAATGGCCAACTGTGCAAAGTACGGCAATACCTTGATTGACGAAGACCAACAAGCCTTGACTGAGTCTAAAGAAAATGCTACCCCTCACCCTATACTCCTCAAAGCACGTTTATTGTATGATGGTGGTTATTATGGTCAAGCGCAAAACATCCTGATTAAAAATGGTCATCTTTTCACCAATAAAGGAGAAGGACCATTGGAATATCACTATCGACTGGGAAGAACTCTTCAAGCTCTCAAAAACTATCCTGACGCCATCACCTATTTGATAAAAACGATTGAATTGGGTAAGAATAATAAAAAATATTTTGCTTGCAACGCGGCTTTGCAAATAGGCTTGATCTATGAAGAAAATAAAAATGTGGAACAAGCCAAGAAATATTATAACCTCTGCCTCAAAATAAAACCCACTGAATATCAAGTAAGTTTGCATCAAAAAGCAAAGTCAGGGTTGGAGCGCGTAAATAGTAAATAATATTATTTGAAAATTTGTCAAACCATCTTTCACTTTATGTTATTTATGGTCTTAAAACATTCTACAGATGGATAAAATTGATTTTTCTGATTTGGAAAGAAACTACCGTGCAAATCTCATCAATAGCGCGACGGGTTGTAAACCAGCTCACCTTATTGCGACAAAATCAGCAGAAGGGAACGAAAACGTTGCCATTTTTAGCTCCGTTGTCCATCTTGGGTCATACCCTGCTCTAGTGGGTTTTATACATAGACCTGTTGGCGATTTCTCCCACACCTATAAAAACATTCTTGAGACTGACTTTTATACCATAAATCATGTCAATCAAGTCATCGCAAAGCAGGCGCATCAAACACATCTCAAATACGCGGAAGATATATCAGAATTTAGCGCTTGTGGTTTGCACACCTCTTATTTAGATAATTTTTACGCCCCGTTTGTGATGGAGAGTAGTATAAAAATGAGTTTGAAGCTGCTTGAAGTAATTGACATAAAGTATAATGAAACAAAATTCATGATTGGGGAAATTATCAATCTTTACGCTGACCAAAATTTCATCATGGATTGTGGCACTTTCTCATTGGATAAGGCTGGTTCTATTGCTGTAAGTGGTCAGGACACCTATTTTAATTTGTCAGCTATTTGAATAATATCAACTTGGAATTATTATCATTAGCATCAAGCCATATCAAGCTTTAAAATGATCAGAAACATTAATCGATGAGCTTTGTTATCTGCATTATTGAGCACTATTTATATAGCCATGGATACACATTATGATTATTCGCGTTAACGTTATTGTATCATTGATTTATAAAATACATCTTCCATGAAACATCGTTTGCTTTTGCTTTTTTTCTCACCAATCCTTTTTTGGGGTTGCTTTAGAGAACCCGCACAAAAAATTGTGGACACTGCAATTGAGTATCAAAATGGCAATCTACTGGATAAGTCTTCATTCTCCTTCCAATTCAGAGACAAAGAATACATTTCTACCCGCAATTCTGGAAATTTTACCTATCAAAGAAAATTTAAAGACAGCCTTGGTTTGGTAGAAGATATCCTGACCAATGAGACTTTTATTCGTAAAATCGATGGTAAAAAGGTTGAGGTCGATCAAGAATGGAAAACAAAATATAGCAACTCAATTAATTCCGTTTTCTATTTTGTTTATCTACCATTTGGGCTCAATGATAAAGCTGTAATAAAAGAATTCCTTGGAAACGATACCATCAACGGATTGAAATATGATTGCATAAAAATAAGTTTTAATACAGAAGGAGGAGGTACAGATCATGATGATATATTCTATTACTGGTTTCAAACAGAAACAAAATCTATGGATTATTTTGCTTACTCCTACCAAACAGATGGGGGCGGCATTCGATTTAGAAAAGCTTATAACCAACGCCGCATAAATAAAGTTATATTTCAAGATTATATCAATCTCAGTCCAGAAAAATCCATAGAGAAATCAACTAAAATTGAAGAAATTCTAGCACTTTACAAAGCAAATAAGTTGGTCGAGTTGTCAAAAATAGAAACCGAACAAATCA
>Ga0116156_10004069_pt1 | contig 12513 bp, 10 predicted proteins | sample AD_UKC045_MetaG_FD_89891 | JGI IMG/M metagenome (GOLD analysis project Ga0116156, IMG submission 89891) | Active sludge microbial communities of municipal wastewater-treating anaerobic digesters from USA - AD_UKC045_MetaG | ecosystem: Engineered > Bioreactor > Anaerobic > Digestate | place: USA... | reverse complement strand
TCTTTAATTTCTTTTTTTGTTAACGAACCTCTGTTAACGCCAATTGTCGGGTAGCCTTCCAGTTCAATAACATCTTCAATATACGGCATATAGGTATTCATTTTGTAACGGGCAATGTTTTCAATGATCTTTTTAAAATTATCTAAAGTAGAAACTTGACCTCGACTTATATCATCCGAAATACCGCGAATAAGCATATTAGGATAATCGGTTATTTTACAGCAGTTAAGTTTATTATCACTTCTTTCAATTAGTTGTATTAAAGTCATAATACCATAAAAAATTCCCCGATAAGAAGTAGATTTAATAGTAATTCCTTTATTGTTTATTTCTAAAGTATAGGCTTGGTTAATAAATTTTTCCGGCACGTTAAAAATTTCGTTTTTATCAACAATAATAAGCTTAATTTCGGCTTCACTGCCATAAACAACTTCGGGTGAAATTTTATATTGTAATAAACAACTTTTAAGCTTATTAAACGAATAATTAAGTTTTTCGGAGTCATTTCCTTTTAAAATTACAGTGGCTTTATTTATTGTAAAAATCCCTGTACTTAATTCAACTTTTTGCGGTGTCGGAATAACAGAAAACGGCATAGCTTCTCCGAAAATATTAGTTATAAACGTAACAAAAACAAATAATAAAAAAAAACGGAAAATGGTCATATAATCCTCGTGTATTTAGTTATGTATTGTAAATTTACGTTTTTTTGTAATTTTAGCCAATTAAAAAGTGTATAAGAGATGTGGCACAAAAATAAAATTAATTATAATGAATTTTATTTATACTAATTTTGTAAAAAGAGGTTGTAAAATGTTTTATTTTAAGTTTTCTTTTTCGTCATCAACTTTAGGAAATATAATGGTAAAAGTAGTTCCTTTATCTTTTTCGGATTGAACGGTTATTTGGCATTTATTCAAATCCAAGTACTTTTTAACTAAAGATAGACCAAGTCCAATACCTTCGTAAGAACGATTGTAACCGATTTCTTCTTGGCTAAAAGGTTTGAATAAATTAGATAGATATTCTTCAGAAATGCCAACTCCGGTATCTTTAATATCAATACAAACAAAATTGTTAATATCTTTATAAAGCATAAGTTTTACCGATCCGGCATAAGTAAATTTTACAGCATTATCAAGCAAGTTACCAATAGCTTGAATAATACTGTATTCATCAACAAGCATTTGTATTTTGCCAAGTTTATTGCTAAACTCTAAAGGAATGTTTTTTGCTTCAAAAGTGCTGTTAAACTCTTTTACCAAATCATTTAACAACTTATCCATGTTATAAATTTTGGGTGAATAAGGAAAGTCTCCTACTTGAAACCGAGAATAATTAACAATCATATCAATTGTTCTAATTATTCTTTTGCTGCTTCTGTCTATTCCGTTAAAAAAGTCTTTTTCCTCTTCACCAACATACTGCCTTAGTGATTCACGAAGTAAACTTGTCATGCCTAAAATACCGTTTAAAGGTGTTCTTATTTCGTGGCTAATATTGGCAATAAAAGCGTCTTTTAATTTATTAGCTTTTTCTGCAGCCTCTTTGGAACGCAGTAAGTCTTCTGCAACTTTTTTCCTCTCGGTTGCATCATGAATGTTGGAGTAGATATACTTTTTATTATCAAATTCGATAAGTCCGGCATAAATTTCAACATCTTTAATGGTACCGTCTTTAAGTACATGTTTATATTCGTAAAAAGCCGATGTATTTCGTTCTGTGTTTTGAATATCCGAAGCTACTTTTTCAGGCGGATTTAAGTTAATATCCGAAAGTTTTAGTTCTAAAAATTCTTCTTTTGTATAACCGTAAAATTTTTGTGCAGCACCGTTGGCAGCAATAATATTTAAAGTTTCCGGGTCGGTTAAAAGTTTAATTGTATGATTATCTTCAAATAAAATTTTATACCTTTTTTCACTTTCTTCAATTTTGGAAAGGTAATCTTTAACCGCATTATCTTTACTAATAATACCCCAGGCTTTTGTAATAAAAAACACAAAAGAAATACCACCTAAAAATAAAATAATAAAAATAATTAATAGTTTGTCTTTAAATGAACTGAAGTTTTCCAGTACTTCGTTTTCGCTTACAAATACTGCAATTGACCAATATGTATCGCCTAATTCAACCTTTTTATAGGAAGAAAAATATATTAAATGGTTTTCATTAATATTTTTAGAAATTATGGTAAACCCTGTTTTACCGTTAATCATTGAAGAGTATAAAGATCTTTCACTTTGTGATGTTAAAGTATCTTCTAAAATTTTTTTTCCGACAGTATCTTTATTTTTACTAAATAATACAATTCCTTCTTTACTTAATAATAAAGGTTTGTTTCCATATCCGATATTAATATCACCCAAAAATTTTTGCGAAAGTTTTGTAAAGTCCAAAACAAAAGCAATACTTCCAAAAAATTCGTTATTCTTAAATACGGGAACATGAATTGCCACTGCATGATAACCTTGAACTGCCCAAAACACTTCGCTTATAACCGGTTTATGGGTAATAAGCAGTTTGTAAATATGTTTTTGTTTTGATATGTCGTTTCCTATTACTTTTGGGTTTTCGGGATAAGTATAAATTATTTTACCGTTAATATCAACACGGGTAATAGCTTTAAGATATGAAAAATAATTATTAAAAGTAAAAGCCAAGTTATCTTTGCCCAAATTTGTATTATTCACAATATCAGGATTTTTTGCCATCTGTTCCAAAATGTAAATAAAATTATCAAAGGTGTTTTTAATATTTACTTTTGCCTGAGAAGAGATTAAGTCTAATTTAAGTTCGGTATCTTTTAGCATGTTTTCTTTCTGATCGTTATAAAACATGTTAAAAAGAATAATACATAAAAAGAAGAATAGTAATGTACTAAACCCTAACAGAAAGATACTTAATCGCCTATATTGAGAATATCTGAACATAAAATTTAATTTTTTGCAAATTTAATCGATTTATTGGTTATAATTTAGTAAATTATTATTAATCATAAAAAAGATTTCTCAATAAACTTTATTTTAGGGAATAAATATGGTACATTTTATTCAGTGGCAACCAAGTTTAAATACAAATATTAAAGAAATTGATGACCAGCATAAAGGATTGGTTGAAATAATTAACTTGACTGCATACGCTAAAAATAAAAATCATCCCGAAAGACTTAAAGAAATATTAGTCAAACTTATTGATTATACAAAAACTCACTTTGCATACGAAGAAGAGCATATGTTAAAAAATAATTACAACAAAATAATTGAACACAAAGCACAGCATCAGGTATTAATAAGACAAGTAATAAATATTTTAGAGAAGCTAAAATCGGGCGAAAATGATGTTTTAGAGAATATTTTTAATATTCTTGAAAACTGGCTTCTAAAACATGTAAAAGAACAAGACAGAGAATATGCATATTTCTTTTCCGAGGAAATAAAAAAAGGGAAGTAAATGTTCAATTAATAACATTTTTACTTCCCCTAAAAAAATATATACTTATTATTCTTGTGGGTTATAAGTTAATTCAATTTTAACATGAAAATCAGCACCGCTAAATAAGGTATATTTAACCTCACCTATAGTACATTTATAATCTTCTCCAACAAGTTCCGTAACAACTTTGGCAATACCGTTTTCCAGATCGGAAACGCTAAGGCTTTTAAGTTTGTTTTTTAATAATTTATCAACATCAATCGGCTTATCTTTTTCGGTTGCCATATTTTTTTTACTCCCTATAATTATTTTAATATTAGACGAATATAATAATTAAATGTTCCGTTTAACTACGAATAATATTAAGCAATTCTTCGGTTTTTTGACGCATTAAAATAGCATCACCTTTAGATTCCACATTTAAGCGAATTAAAGGTTCGGTATTGCTTGTACGTACGTTAAATCTCCAAGTATCATATTCAACGCTAATGCCGTCCAGCTCGTCAATTATTCCATCCGAGTATTTTTCTTTAATTATCGCAAGTTTTGAAGCGGAATCCGATACTGTTGAATTAATTTCGCCGGAACAAGGATAAGCCGCAATCATCTCGTTAACTAATTCATATAACGATTTATTTTCATCGCTCATTAGTTGTAAAACTAATACAAAAGGAATAAGTCCGCTATCTGAATAATAGTTTTCACGGAAATAATGATGAGCAGACATTTCACCGCCGTAAATAGCGTTTACCTCACGCATTTTTTGTTTAATAAAAGCATGCCCGCTTTTAGAAACAACGGCAACACCGTGTGCACGATTAACTTCGTCAATCGTATTCCAAGTTAAACGTGGGTCGTGAACAATTTTTTCACCCGGAAACTTTTTTAAAATTGATTTTGCAAGTAATGCAACTATATAATAACCTTCTATAAAATTACCTTTTTCGTCAAAAAAGAAACATCTATCGTAATCACCGTCCCAAGCAACAGCTAAATCAGCCTCGTACTTATTAATTGCATCAATAGTCGGTTGTCTGTTTTCGGGTAATAGGGGATTTGGAACGCCGTTAGGAAAATCGCTATTCGGCTCGTGAAAAACTTTTATCATTTTAATAGGCAAATAAGGCTCAAGTGCATCCAAAGCCGGTCCAATGCATCCATTACCGGCATTAACTACTACTTTAAAAGGTTTGATCCTATTCCTATCGTAAAACGTATTAATTCTATCTATAAACTCTTTCATTATATCTTTAATAATAACTTTACCTTTATTTTCGGAAATTGAGGCAAAGTTGTTGTTTAATATCATTTGCTCAATATCTGCCAACCCGCTTTCGTATCCCATAGGAACGGAGCCTTTTTTTACAAATTTTAAACCGTTATATTCCGGCGGATTATGACTTGCAGTAATCATTACACCGCAGTCTGCATCTAAAAAGGGAGTACCGAAATAAATCATTTCCGTACCGCATACTTCTAAGTCGTAAACATCTACTCCGCAATCGGTAAATCCTTTGGCTAAATGCTCTGCTAATTCGGGCGAAGATTTTCTTACGTCTCTTCCTATAACAACCGATTTAGGCTCTAAATATTTCGAAATAGCTCTACCAACTTTATAGGCTAATTCATTGTTCAGTTCTCCGGGCACTTTCCCGCGAATGTCGTACGCTTTAAAGCCGGGAATTCTGTCCATAAATTTTACTCCGTTTATTTGTTTTTATTAAGTGCAAATTAAAAGTATAGTATAAATTTTTACATAGCATATTTAAAAATAGTAATTTATTTTTACAAAAAAAATTTTTGAGGTTTATATTAATATTAAATATACTAATTCCAAACGATTTGCACAATGTAATAACTTAGAATGTAACGTAATATTTGAGTTTGACCCTCGCGAAATTATTGGCGAAACAGGATTGTTATGTCCTTCATGTAAATCTAAATCAGATACTCATCATATAGTTCAATGCGAGAACTGTCAATCTATAGTTCACTTAATCACTCCTGATAATTACGAAATTCCGGTATTATACACCGTAAAATTGTGTTCTAAGTGTAAGGGTACTTCAGAAGATGAAAAAAGAATTATATCTTATTCTTTTCCACAGTTATTTATGTAATGCTATATTTTAAATAAATTATATTAGGGTATAGTTTTATTACTGGATAGTTTTTCATAATTTAATTAAATTAAATGCTGTTTTATTTTAATTATTTATGGGTAGTTATGAAAATCTATAAGATATTATTTTTACTAATCTCATTAATTTTACTGAATATAAATTCGGTTAATGCTCAAAATTATTTTTTTGATACTACATCGGTGGGTAAATATGACATGGGAAAAAGTTGGACATTTGACGAGTTTCCTAAACAATATTTAAAAGAGCGGTATGGATTTAATGCAACGGATGAATGGATTGAAAAAGTAAAACTTTCTGCAATAAAATTTTCTTCTTGGTGTTCATCATCTTTTGTATCCGAAAACGGGCTTATTATGACAAATCACCATTGTATTGATTTTATTACCGATAGAATTAATAAAGAAGGTGAAAATATTGATAAAAACGGGTTTTACGCAAATACTTTGCAAGATGAAAGAAAAGTGCAAGGTTTATTTGTTGATAATTTGGTTTTAATGAATGATATTTCGGAAGAAGTATTTAGTAAACTAAATAACAACAAAGATAAATCTAAAGCAGATATATTAATTGAAATTAAAAAGGAATATGACGAAAGTACGGGTTTAAACTGCGTTATCGTTCCTTTTTATAACGGAAGCAAATATTCTGTTTACGGTTATAAAAGGTATAATGATATTAGAGCTGTTTATTTTAACGAGTCTGCGGTAGGTTTGTACGGTGGCGACCCCGATAATTTTACTTATCCAAGATATAATGCAGATTTTGCATTTTTAAGGGCTTATGACGAAAACGGACAACCTGCAAAGATTGAAAATTATTTTAAATGGAGTACAATTGGACCCAAACCCGATGAATTATTATTTGTTGTGGGTAACCCGGGTAAAACGCAGCGACTTAAAACGGTTGAACAGTTAAAATACATGGGGCAGGTAGATTCACGCAATAGTGCATACATTTTTGAACAATTAATGAAAATGTACTACGATATGATAGAAATGTATCCTGAACATGCCGAAGAATTAATTGCGGAAATGGGTGCAATATCCAATACTGCAAAAGTTACCATTGGCGAATATAAAGCTGTAATTAATCCTTATTTAATAAAAAGAAAACAAATGTTTGAAGATGAGTTAAAAAACATTGTTTTTAATGATGTAAAACTAAAAGAAAAATATAGTCATATTTGGAATGGAATTAAAGACTTACAAGACGAATTGAGCTCTTTTGGAAATATAAAAGCAGGATATACGGTTAGTTATAGAGGTTTAAGCGTTAACTTATTTAATACTGCAGTAAAACTATACACGCTTGCAGAAAACCTAAAAAGTAAAAACTATAACAGTTTAACAGACAGTTTGAAAAAATATATTGATGAAAAAATTGAAGATGCGTTTAATAACAGTAAAAATAGATTTGGAAAGGAAAAACCCAAACATAATTACGACGAGACCGCAGAACTTAAAAAACTTGCTATTTTACTAAATTTAATTGAATTAAATTTGGGTTCAAATAACCAATACGTAAAATTACTTTTAGATAATAAATCCGGTGAAGAAGCAGCAAAAAATCTTTTAAAAATATCAATTTTAAGCGATAAAGCAAAAGTTAAAAAACTATTTTACGAAGGGTTGAACTCTGTTTATAATAGTAAAGACCCGGTTATTAATTTTGTTTTTAATACACGCAAAAAATTGGAAGAATATCAAAATAGATCTGAAGAGATAAGCAGTGCTCAAGCCGAGTTGGAAAATCGTTTAGGAGAGGTTATATATTCGGTTTACGGAAGCAAAGTTCCGCCGGATGCAACCTTTACATTACGTATTTCGGACGGAATTGTTAAAGGTTATGAATATAACGGTACAATAGCCCCGCCAATTACAACATTTTACGGAATGTATGATAGATATTATTCTTTTAATAAAAAATATCCGTGGGATTTGCCGCAACGTTGGGCAAAACCGGGTAAAGATTTAGATTTGAGTACGCCGTATAACTTTGCATTAACAAGCGATATTACCGGAGGAAGCAGCGGAAGCCCAATAATTAATACAAACGGGGAAGTTGTTGGTATTGCCTTTGACGGAAATATTGAAAGCTTGGCAGGCGACTTTTTGTTTGACGAACAAATTAACAGATGTATAGGCGTTACTTCGCAAGGCATATTAGAAATATTAGGTGATATTGCCGATGCAGATCGAATTAAACAAGAACTTATTAAAGGAAAGATTGAGTAAGAAAACTGTAATAATCTGTTAACAAAATTGATATTACCGAATTAAATTTAGCAGACTTAAAAGCTTTATGGTAATCCGTTCTTTACAATTGATACTTTTATGGTATAGATTGAATTTTTTAGGCAACCTATTGGATATTTTAATCAATAGGTTTGCATTTTTTACGGTAAATAAATACTTTTATTATATAAATATTAACTCAAATATAAATTAAAAACTTTAAAATTTGGTATAACCGTAAAATAACAAATTATTATTTTGCCAATCAATTAATGAATAATGAAACAATTCTTTTTGAGTTTTGTATTAAAATTAAGTATATTCAAATTATTAAATATTATTGTTTATAATGGAATCAATAAATTTAGCTTATTATATTTTGGATAGATTTTCTACTGAAAAAATCACTCCACTTAAGTTACAGAAACTTATTTATTATGTTAAGTCATGGAGTATTATAGCAAAAATAGATTTGGGAGATATTAGATTTTACAAGTGGGATTTTGGACCGGTAAATAAAGAAGTATATAATAATTTTAAATCTTATGGTAAAAGTGTTATAAAAGTAACAAAAAATGATATACAAGATATTAAAATCTTCTCAAATAGGGATTTTATTGATTTTATAATTCTAAATTACATATATTTTGATGCTTTTACTCTATCGGCAATGACACATCAAGAAGACCCTTGGTCAAAAACGATTGATAATCAATTGATTGATGAAAGATTAATTAAAGAATACTATTCAAAAAAAGATTTTGCGAGGAATTTCCCGTATAAAAAAGATAATCCGTTTTATCCTTTAAAAACCAATTTAGATTATTCTTTTGAATTGGATTTTGCCAAAGAAGATAAAATATCAGGAAGAGTTTTTAGTTCGTTTAATGAATATTTGAGAATAATGCATGATGAACAAGAGCTTTATAAAAATACTCTTTTGCAAGCTTTTAATAATTCTTTTATTGAAATGAGTAGTAATATCTTTGAAGAAAAATGAAGAAATAAGTTATTTAGCAGAGTTAATTAGCGATTTCCCTACATCAAACAGTATTTCGCCTCAAGAAGCATTTAATAAAATTTTTAATAGATATCATGCATTATCATTCCGAAATTTAGACTTTTTGATGCAAGATATTATCGAAAATATTAAAAATAAATTGAATAAAGCAAAAAATAAGAAGGAAGTGATTAGAGTAAAATTTCCCACTATCTTTTATTATTTAATTCAAGTGATTCATGCCATTTTGTTTTATGATATACTTTCTAACGCAGGAAAATTTCGAAACAAGAATGATAAAAATAATGGATTTGTTGGATTTGGAGGTAATAAAAACGGAAAATTGAAATTTAATGGGGTAGATCCCGATAAAATTGATGAATGTGTGATAAATGCATGTTCCCATCTTAAAGAAAAGACTACTTTTCCGGTTGAAAACAGTATGAGATTTTATCAAAATTTTGTATATGCTCATCCTTTTTATGATGCGAATGGAAGAATCGGAAGACTAATAGTAACTTTATATTTGAGTAAATTCAATTTGGTAATAAATTGGGAGAAGGTAGAAAGTAACAAAAAGTTTATGAAAAGGCTAAATGAATGCCATAAAAGAGCTGAAAAACCTGAAGAGTTTGAGAAATATTTCGCTTTGCTTATTAATTATATAAACAAGTTTATCATTAAATTAAACTAAATTATCTAATATTCTATCCGACTGCTTCGAAACAAGTATTTACCGATCTTTCCGATATTTAATAATGGAAATTAATCAATTAGCTTGTGGATAACTTGTGGATAACTACTATTTGTCAACAATTTATTTCCGGCGGGAATAATTAATTTTTTAACCTAAAACAAAGTAATAATTAATGTTAAATTAATTAAAAACATTATCAACTTAAACGCTTTAACTTGTTATAAAAAAGCAAGATATATCCGGTTTACAAGGGGAATAATAAGGGGGCTAATATTAAGTTTAAAAAAAATAATAAAATGTGATAAAAAAAATATTAAAAAACTTGCTTTTTAAAGTAAAATACTGTTATTTTACACCTTAGTGGGAAAAAATGTTGAAAAATGTCAAAAAATAACAAAGAAAAGAGAAATGTTTTACGGTAGTTATACATATTCTATAGATCCGAAGAATAGATTGAGTATTCCGGTAAAATTTAGAAGAAATCTAAATCCCGAATCCGGCGATACTTTTATGATGACACGTGGCATACAACAATGTGTGTATGTATATCCTAAGGATTTATGGGAAAAAGATGTAGAACCCCGTATAAAAAACTTAGATGAATTTGACACTCAACAATCATCGTTTATGTGTTTGCTTTTAGAATATGCAAATGAAGATGTACTGGATTCACAATCCCGTTTGTTAATTCCAAAAGCACTTACAGATTTTGCCGGTATAGAAAAGGATGTATTTATTTTAGGCGTAAGAAACCACTTGGAATTATGGAATCCTCAAGTTTATCAACAGTTTAAGGCATCCATTACAAAATCGTATGCCGAAATTGCCGCCGAAGTAATGAAAAAAGAATAATTATGGAAAAACATATACCGGTTTTACCCGAAATTAGCGTTCTTTATATATTGAATGATGTTAACGGAAACTATTTTGATGCTACGTTAGGCTTTGGCGGGCATACAAAACTTTTGTTGGATAAGTTAGGCATAAAAGCAAGAGTTGTATGTACCGATAAGGACATTGAAGCAATTAGATATTGCAAAGACAAGTTTAAAGACGATCACCGAGTTTCGATTTATAATGCGAGTTTTACGGAAATTGATAAAATATCAAAAATTGAGTTCATTGAAAATTATGACGGAATACTTGCCGATTTAGGAGTTTCATCTTACCAGCTGGATAATAAAGAATCCGGATTTACGTATCGAGAAGATACTATATTAGATCTAAGAATGGATAAATCGAATGGGATAAGTGCTTCTGATGTGCTTAATACATTCAAACAAGATGAAATAGCTGATATTCTATTTAAATACGGTGAAGAGAGAAAATCGCGATTAATTGCTAAACTTATTGTTGAAAGAAGAAAAAATGAATTAATTACAACAACAAAACAATTACGTGAAATAGTAGAAAGAGTTGCACCAAAAGAAAAAAGTGCATCCTCTTTATCTCGAGTATTTCAGGCGTTACGTATTTTCGTTAATAATGAATTAGAAGATTTGAAAATCTTTCTGGAAAAAGCAATAGCTTTGCTAAAACCGGGAGGAAAAATTGCTGTTATTTCGTATCACTCGTTAGAAGACAGGATTGTAAAAGAAGTATTTAAATTTGCCGAAAAAGATTGTATTTGTCCTCCAAGTATTCCTATTTGCATCTGTAACAAAAAACAGACATTAAAACTTGTAACAAAAAAGCCCATTATACCCGATGGTGAAGAAGTAAGTGAAAACCGCCGTAGTAGAAGCGCTAAGTTACGAGTTGCTGAAAAAATATGAAAAACAAATTTTTATTAAAATTATTATTATTATTTGCATTAATAGCAATAGTATTATCTGCTTATATAGTTTCTTCTTTAGAAATCAGAAAACTTACTAAAGAAAAAGTTACAATGGATGATAGTTTAAAGTTGGTTAACGAAAAGATAAACGAACGATTGATTGAAGTACAAAAGCTTAGTGCAGAAAACAGAATATCTAAAATTGCTATTGATAGCTTAAAACTTGAATACAATAGTGACGGATTAATACAAATTAATATTTCAAAAAATAAATTAAAAAGTTTAGAAAAAAGATTAAAAAGTATATATGAATAATCGCAGAGTAATTATTTTATTATGTTTTATTATTGCAATTCTTCCTGTAAGAATAGTAATGCATTTATATAAAACTCAAATAGAAGAACGCGATAAATGGTTGTATTTGGCAGAAAAACAACAGAAACGTACCGTAACAGCTTTGGCTGATAGAGGAATTATTACAGATAGGAACGGAGAGATTTTAGCTTATTCAAAAGACGAAAAATCTTATTATGTTGATAAAAGGATGCTTATTCGTAAAAAAGATAAAGATACATTATTAAGTACGTTTAGCAGAGTATTTGGAAAGAGCAAACAATATTATGCAAATTTAATAAAACAAGGAAGCAGAAATGTTCTTTTGGAAGAGAAAGTACCAAAAGATAAAGCTATTTTATTAAGCAATTTTGTTATTGATCCTTTAATAAAGAAAGAAGATAATACAAGAGTATATCCTTACGGTCAATTGGCAAGCCACATATTAGGATATGTAGATAAAAATTATTCCGGCATGGAAGGGCTTGAAAAACAGCTTAACAAAGTATTAAAAGGAGAAAACGGCACATTAACCATAGAGTGTGATGTTTTTGGTAATCTTGTTACTATTGATGAAAAATTATCTATACGTCCAAAAAACGGAGCAACCGTAAGTTTAACAATTAATGCTTCTTATCAAAAAATATTGGAAGAAGAGATTAAAAAAGGAATTGAAGAGTACGGCGGTGTTGCTGCAACAGGTATAATTATGGATCCTAATTCGGGTGAAATTTTAGCACTTTCAAATTTCCCTACATTTGATCCAAATAAATATAACGAGTATAATAGCGACCAGAGAAAAAATAGAGCACTAACCGACCCTTACGAGCCGGGGAGTACAATTAAACCTATTGTAATGAGTATTTTACTTGAAGAAAACAAAGTAAGAACAAATG
>Ga0116156_10004067_pt1 | contig 12519 bp, 11 predicted proteins | sample AD_UKC045_MetaG_FD_89891 | JGI IMG/M metagenome (GOLD analysis project Ga0116156, IMG submission 89891) | Active sludge microbial communities of municipal wastewater-treating anaerobic digesters from USA - AD_UKC045_MetaG | ecosystem: Engineered > Bioreactor > Anaerobic > Digestate | place: USA... | reverse complement strand
TTTTTATCGTTCGAGAGAATTGCGCGTAGCGCCATCTCGAGAACTAATGACCGTTAGTATCAAATCCCACGTAAATAGTTCTCATCGTTCCGCCTACGGCGGATACTCTTCGAACAGTAAAAAAGTTCTCGCTTCCGCTCGAACAGTAAAGGGGTAGCGGAAGGTTCTCGTTCCCGCTCGAACAGTAAAAAACTCTCACTTCGTTCGGACGGTAAGCAGTGCCATGGGGTGAACCCTTGTGTCAGAATAAGAACTAGCCACCAATCTGCTGGCCAGTTTCATTGGCAAGCTGGTCCGCCTTTTTGAGTGCATTGTTGGCTAAAGTACTACGATTAGTTTTTTGGTATAGGTTGGCGAGTAGGTTATGGGCAGTGGGATTAATGGGGTCAATTCTTAATGCGTGTGCTAGGGTTGTTTCTGCTTTATCGTATTCTTTAATTGCGGTATAAGCCTGACCAAGGCACAAGAGTGCGTCGCGCCAATTTGGCTCAATTTGCACAGCGATTTCATAGGCCGCTATTGCTTCTCTTGCCTCGCCACTAGCCTGAAATTGTTGCCCTAAGGTAAGAGCGTCGCGTGCACTCTTTGCTTGCTGCGCAATAGCGTTGCGCGCTGTTTCCCACTGCGCCTGTGCCTGCGCAAGCTTTTCTGCCTCTTGCGCTTGTTTCCGCGCAACAATCCACCCCTGGGTTTGTTTTCCTCCCCACACCATGCTAGCAAGTACTAGAAGACAAAGAAGACTCATAGCAACAAGGCGGGTGGGAATTTGAATGCGTGGCGTTTTAGGGCGCCAACCAAGCCGGGGGCGACCAAAAGGAACGTAACGACTCGCGCGCGCGCGCGAAGTGCGATTGTTTAAGCCGAGCGTGCCTTTGTTGTTGGGGCGATAAATATAATCCATAACACTTTACAAATTAACTGGGCCACTTGTTGTTAACCAAAAACTTTTGTCCTTTTCTTAGGCCAAGAGGAATCTCTTGCCAGATTGTCTCGGTAACAAAGGGCATAAAGGGGTGGAGCATAATGAGACACTTTTCCAAAATACACCAAAGTACATAACGGCTCGCAAGGCGCTCCTCTTCTTTTCCATCTAATAAGATTTTTTTGTGCCTTTCTATAATTATATCAGCAAATGTATGCCAGAACCAGTCGTAAAGCCTTTCTCCTGCTAGGGCAACATTGTTTTCGTTTAGCAAACCTGTAACATCGCTTATTAAGTTGTTAAGCTGGGCAAGGTCTCCTCGGTTATGAATATCTAGTTTTTTTACCTCAATAGGAACAACCTCTTTTCCTACATGGCTTAAAACAAAACGGCTTGCATTCCAAATTTTATTGGCAAAGTTGCGGTATCCTTTGGCGCGAGTAGGGGAGAAGTTTACATCTCCACCGGGTGAGGTACCCATAACAAGTGCCATACGTAAAGCATCGGTACCCCATTGGCGAGAAAGCTCTACTGGCTCTACAATATTGCCGAGCGATTTGCTCATTTTGCGCCCCTTTTCATCGCGTACCAAACCATGAAGATAAACTGTTTCAAAAGGAACCTTGCCAGTAAGCTCAAGCGACATCATTACCATACGCGCAACCCAAAAGAAAATAATATCGTAGCCTGTTTCTAGGGTAGAAGTGGGGAAATACTTTTTGTAATCACTACTTTTTGTGTTGGGCCACCCGAGTGTGGCAAAAGGAAAGAGAGCACTAGAAAACCATGTATCTAAAACATCTTCGTCTTGTATCCAGTTTTTATCTTGCGGTGCTTTGACTCCTACGTATGTTTGTGCACCCTTGGTCCACACAGGAATCCTGTGCCCCCACCATAGTTGACGAGAAATACACCAGTCGTGAATATTGTTCATCCAGTGAAAATATATTTTTTCGAACCTTTTAGGAATAATTTTTATTGCCCCGCTTTCTACTGCCTCGATTGCTTTTTGCGCCAGGGGCTTCATTTTTACAAACCATTGTGTAGAAATAATAGGTTCAACAATGTCACCATAACGCTCGCTAACACCAACGCGGTGCTTGATTTCTTCCACTTTTTCTAAAAGATTAAGACTGTCAAGGTCGTTAGCAATTTTTTCTCGCGCCGCACTTGTTTTGAGCCCTTGGTAGGCGTCGGGTACGTTTTCGTTAAGTTTGCCGAAAGTGTTGATAATGTTGATAACGGCAAGACGGTGTTTTTGCCCTAACTCCCAGTCGTTTTTATCGTGCGCGGGAGTTACTTTTACTGCTCCACTTCCAAACTCTTTATCTACTGCATTGTCGCTGATTATGGGAATTTCTCGGCCAACAAGTGGTAGCTTAGCAAGTTTACCCACTAGTTTTTTATAGCGATGGTCTTTGGGGTGAACAACAATAGCGCTATCCCCGAGCATGGTTTCGGGGCGGGTGGTAGCGACAATAATGAATTGGTCGACATTGTGCGAGAGAGGGTATTTTATATAATAAAGCTTGCCGGGGCGATCTTCGTATATTACCTCGTCGTCGGAAATAGCGGTTTGCCCCTTAACTGACCAGTTTGTAAGATATTCGCCTCGATAAATCAACCCTTTTTCGTGCATTCTTGCAAAGGCGGTGTAAACCGCTTCGTTGTACTGCTCGCTTAGAGTAAAGGCCTCTCTACTCCAATCACAAGAAACGCCCATAACCTTGAGCTGTTCTACAATGCGCTCGTGATATTTATCTTTCCATTGCCACACCTCTTGCACGAAGTTCTCGCGCCCCATTTCAAAACGCTTAATGCCTTTTTTAGCCAGTTCTCTTTCTACTACGGCTTGGGTGGCAATGCCGGCGTGGTCGGTGCCGGGAAGGTAAAGTACTTCCTCGCCGAGAAGGCGGTGAAAGCGCACCAAAATATCTTGAATTGTAGAGCCAAGAGCGTGGCCTATGTGGAGGCGACCTGTAACATTAGGAGGAGGCATTGCTACGACATATTTTTGGGGCGCACTAACGGGGGCAAAACAATTATTTTCTTGCCAGAGATTGTAAATTGCTTGTTCGTTTTCGCCGGCGTTATACGGTTTTTCTAGTTTACTCATAGGTTAATGATACCAAGAATAAGAGGAGGTTGAAAGCGCCCCGCCCGGTCTCGGCCCGGCTTGCCCCGCCCGACCCTGGGCGGGTTCTCGGTGGGTACACCTCGAACGATAATCCTGTTACTGTTCGAGTGGAACGATAATCCCATTACTGTTCGAGCGGAAGCGAGAACTACTCCGTTGCCCTCTTTACCGTTCGAGCGGAAGCGAGAACTTTCCGTCATATCTTTACTGTTCGAGCGGGAGCGAGAACTACCGGATAAAGCGCAGTATCAACGGTTAGTAGTTCTCGGCGATTACACCTCGAACAATAAAAAAAGACGGTCTGTAGTTCTCGGTGGGTACACCTCGAACGATAAAAATGATGGAGCTTGCCCCCCTACTACCCCCCTCGGCGGGGTTCTCGGGTAGTAATCCTCGAACAGTAAAAATATGCTTCATTCTGCGCCTCGCACGATAAAAAGCACAGTGCAAAATTGTAAGGCTCATACTTTAACATCTTTCAAGGGCAAAGAGGCGCAAGGCTCCAATGTCTGCCACGAGCCAACATTGCCCCTGCACCAATGGTAGGCGCCAGCAATCGCCATAGAAAGAGCGTTATCAGTGCATAGTGCAAGAGGCGTAAGGCGAAGGTCGAGTTTGTTATCTTGTGCTTTTTTGGCAAGCTCTTCCCTAAGTAGAGTATTTGCCATTACTCCTCCGCCACCAAGAATTGTTTTAACCCTTAGGCGCAAAGCGGCGTTGATAGTTTTTTTTACTAATGCTTCAACAATTGCTTTTTGCGCGCTTGCTGCAATATCGCTTTTTAACTGTTTGTTGTTTTTATTTAAAACAGGTTCTGCTTTTTCGTTTACAAACCCCAGGGAGCGTAGCTTATAATAAACTGCGGTTTTTAAGCCAGAAAAGGAAAAATTATCGTTATCTTTTTGCGCTAGCGCCACAGGAAAAGTAAATTTTTTACTATTTCCATACTTAGCAAGAGCGGAAAGCGCAGGCCCACCGGGATAGGGCAGAGCAAGCATACGTGCAATTTTATCGAAAGCTTCGCCAGAAGCATCGTCTAGTGTTTGCCCTACTACCTTGTAATGAAATTCTTTGTCGATTAAAACAAGCATAGTGTGACCACCAGAGGCAATTAAGGCAAGGGCGGGCAAGGAGGGTTCTTTAATAAAAGGCGAGCGTGTGGTTGCTTCTCCGTTGGCGTAAGAGGCAAAGATATGTCCCTCTAGGTGGTTAAGGGCGACAACGGGTAGTTGGCGCGCCATGGCAAGACCGCGCGTAAATTCAACACCAACAAGCAAAGAACCAATAAGGCCTGGTCCAACGGTTACCGCGAGCGCGTCAATATTCTCAATAGTTTTTTTTGCTTCTTTTAATGCCTTTTCAACGACAGGGTTAATTTTTTCTATGTGGAGGCGGCTTGCAAGCTCGGGGAAAACGCCACCGTATTTTGCGTGTGTTTTTATTTGGCTTGCTACTACCGAAGAAAGAGGGGTGATAGAAGAGGGCTTGTTTTTATGAAAGGAAACCACCGAAGCAGCGGTTTCGTCGCACGAAGTTTCAATGGTAAGAAGAATAATTTTTTCCATACTTGTTCTTAGGGCATCTACGGAGCGATTTTTTTACGCAACATTGCCGCAACAATATCGCGATCGCTCCAGGGTACCTTTTCTTGCCCTATTACTTTGTAGCTTTGGTCACCCATACCCGTTACTATGACCACATCGCCTGACCCTGCTATATCTATTGCCTTGCAAATAGCATCCATTCTGTTTTTAATAACAAAAAAGTTCTTCCCCGCTTTCTTTGCCTTTCCTTTTTTACCGCCCTCTTCAACGCCCGAGGCAACGGCGTTAATAATTGCTTGCGGATCTTCGGTGTAGGGCTCCTCGTCGGTAATAATTACAACGTCGGCGAGGCGCCCCCCAATCTCTCCCAGTATGGACCTTTTGCTTTTATCGCGATCGCCCGTTGCTCCATAGACGGCAATAATTTTTCCTCGTGTAGCGGGGCGGAGGGCGAGCAAGACTTTTTCTAGGGCGTCGGGGGTGTGGGCGTAATCGATAATCGCAGAAAAATTAAGTCGTCCTTTTGCCTCGGGGAGGAGAACCCGCTCCATACGGCCAGGAATAAGCTCTACCGCTTCGAGGCCAGTTTTTATATCGGAGAGCGATATGTTTTTTCCTAGGGCAAGGCTAGTAGCGCAGAGGGCGTTAGCAACATTAAAGCGACCAGGGGTTTGGAGGCGAATTGCCTGTTGCCCTGCACCTGTTAACAGGGTAAAAGTGGTGCCAGTGGGTTCGGAAAGAATTTTGCGAGCAGTGACGTCGACATCTTTTTCCTCGAGACCATAAGTTACTACTTTTGCTTTTGCCTCTTTGGCGAATTGTGCGAAATACTCATCGTCTTTATTCAAAACCACAAGATTAGCACCGCCAAAGATTTGTTTTTTTGTTGCCACATATTGCTTAATAGTACCGTGGTAATCGAGGTGGTCGTGACTAATATTGGTTAATGCAACGGCATCGAAACGAATACCCCAAATGCGGTGTTGGGCAATAGCATGGCTTGTTACTTCTAGTACTACATCTGTGCAGCCGGCGCGACACATCTTTCTTAAATATCTCTGCAGTAAAAAGGGATTAACAGTCGTCATATTTAGCTTGTTAGCAATTTCTTTTTTATCGATAACAAAGCGGACTGTAGTGAGCATACCCACCTTGCGTGCCCCAGCGCGTAAAATAGAGGCAACAAAAAATGCCGTCGATGTTTTTCCGTTGGTACCGGTAATCGCCAACACGCGCATTCTACGCGAAGGAAAGCCATATAAAATATTGGCGAGGACAGATTGAGCCAGGTGGTAAAAGTTAATTACCTTTCTCGGTAGAATTTTGCGCAGTATTTTTTTCATAAAATTAAGGTAGTTTAGAGCTTAACGCTTAAAATAGTTGAATATTTTGTACCACTTTGGATGATAAACTTTATCGTAACCACCTAGAATTTCAATAGCTTTGCCACCAAAGTTCTCCTTAAAGCGAGAAAGGCCAGCCCACTTGTGGTTGCTTTCATCTTCGGGAGCGATGCCGAGCAAATCATAGGTATGACAGTTACGCTTTTTGGCTTCTTGCATAATTGCCCAATGTAAGCCAAAAGGCGCCATAACGTTATTTTGGTCGCGGCGAGAGCCGCCGTAAAGGTAGCTTGCCACACCGCCGCAAAAAGTTACAATTGCTCCTGCCAGAGGCACTCCTTCGGCGTACGCAATAAAGACTCTTGCCTTGTTGTCCGCTCCCAGTAAATCGACAAGGTCGTAAAAATAGTCAATACTCCGCCCGGTAATTTTTTCTCTGCGGATAGTTTCTTTGTAGAGGGCGTAAAATTGTGCGATGGCATCGTCTTTTGCATTTTCTTTTTGCGTACTAATTTTGTTGTAAGAACGTCCCCAAAATTGCATTTCTTGGTTAATAGCGGTCGCTCTGTGTTCGGCAACGGGGCCAAAGTTTTTTACCTCGACATTGTGTTTTTGTGAAACGCGAATATTGTAGCGCCCCTTTGGCTTCATTTGGCCTAAAAGTCGTTCCTCTGGTAGGCGAATATCGACGACACGGCGATGTTTAGGCTGAATTTCGTTTTTCGATTTTATAAAATCGCGTAAGCTTTCATTAAGGTAGCCCGCGCGTGCTGTAGTGGGGTTTACGATCTCTACGCGTACAAAAATCGCGTCGCATTTTTTTGCTAGTTCATCGATTTTTGCTTTGTCCATATCGTGGAGCTGTACTTGGTCAATTTCTGGCATATAGAGAAAACGTTTTTTAAGGGGCAGGTTAACTTCTAAAACTAAAACATCGCTAATCCAGTGTGGTTTTTGCCCATACTTCTCTTTGAGCGCTCCCCAGCCACGAGTTTGTAAAATAGATTGATACATTAGCCCCATAATAGTACAAAACCAGGAGAAAGGCTAGTATAAGGGCCGTAAAATTACCGCTTGCTTTGTTTTTCGCTTAGTCGGTTTTGCCTTAACATTGAATTTGGCAATAACATTGCTTATATCTTGATGTATTGTTTAAGCGGAAGCGAGAACTTTCCGTCATATCCATTATTGTTCGAGCGGGAGCGAGAACTGCTACGTGAGGTTTGATACTAACGTTTAATAGTTCTCGAGATGGCACTACGTGCGTTCTCTCGAACAATAAAAAATGGCGATCGTTGCCCCCCCTTACTGTTCGAGCGGAAGCGAGAACCCCACACCTAAAGGCTCGGGGCAAGCCCCGCCGGAGATTCGGACGGGGCAAGCTTTCCGTGACCTCCTTTACTATTCGAACACAGTGAGAACAAGCCCTTGCGCCCAATGTATTTATCTTTCTGTTTTATTTTTTTCCGGATAAACATTAGAAACTGACTTTATCAGATACTGCACCGATGCCAACCACGGACCAACGCTATCTGTAAACAATATAATAATTGAAAATAAACTAGTAATAATGGCATTATAGTATTTTTTTGTCGAGTCATTAAGGGTGAGCCCTACTAAGAAATTCGGTATTAACTGCAACAACACCATCAGAGTAATTGTAACAGCTAACAATAGCCACTCTTTTTGCCACAAAGTTATAATTATCGGTATCAGATAAATAATAGAAAGAGTATACCAACTCAGCCCTCTTACCAAACCTCTAAATACCAGAACCAGCAATGCCGACGATTTAATGCCCATCTTTTTACGCGTAATTCCAAATAGCCTTGGATACTCTAAATAACTCCAAAACCATATCTTTTTTTGGTTAATTATTGATCTGAATCTATTTGGTGTCTCTGCTCTTTCAAATAATTTTAATACATATATTGGTATTCTTTTCGCAGAGAGTTGGTATCCCAATGGCAGATCTTCATTGTAGGTCTCCTCTGGCAACCACCCTATTGACCTTAACGTTAAAAAGTTAATTATCATACCATGACCAATACAATAAGCGAGCTTAGCCTTACCTCTTCGCGCTAAAGACCTTGTATAATTTGTGATCAGCGGCAGTTCTCGACCCACTGTGTATGTACTCTGATATAGCCCACCTGCTCTTAATAGATATTTTTTAAAAAAAGAATGTGAGTTAAATTCTTTAAAATTATTGACGTACAAGGCTAATTGCTGAAGTACTTGCGCGCCCTCGTCTTTAATAATACTAGCCGCCTCGATAAATGTGTCCTTTGGTATGCAGGAGTCAGCATTATACAATGCCATATACGCCTTGTCTCTTTTGGGCGAGTAAAGTTTCCTAAGAGCATAATTTACTTGATGAACCATATATCCATCGGTATGCGGATAGTGAAAAACATTAACGAGTGTCTTATTGTACTTATTATTGATATCTTCTTTGATTCTCTGAGCAATCTCTATTGTTGTAACCTTCTCTTTGCGAAGAAATTCTTTTTGGGTAGTAATAATAACAATCTGATATTTGTTTTTGGGATAATTAATAGAAAGAATTTTGTTAACCGTTTTTCTTAATATTCGCTGCTCGCCTAGAACAGGAATAAATATGTAAAAAAAGGGAGTATTTCTCATTGCCTTGTTGTCGGATTTAGTTTTTCCACTATGTAAATAGTAATTCAAGACAGCAACGAGCTCTGGAATACCACGTATTACTTGCAACGCGATACAGATAATTAGTATGATAATCATGTTAGCTGAAAGTTTATTCCAATCACTACAATATGTCCATTATTAAAAACCCCATAATCATCGAGGGATTTTGGAATGTCGGCAAAACTAGCTTGGCCAAATACCTGCAAGACACGCATGGGTATTTGTATATACCAGAGCCAAACCACGAAAATAGCGGTATAAAAAACAATATATCTAATTGGTATGCTAACCATCACAACAAGCGATTCGATCAGTATTGTAATGCTTTAGGCAACGATACAAAAGTGGTTATGGAGCGCTCGATCTTATCCTCTGCCGCCTTCGATTACGCCCAAGGTCGTAACTACAAGAGTAGCTCATTCTTGTCTTTTGTGAACTCTCTAAATAAAAACATACTATTTATCTTTTTATATCAAGATCTTGGACACATAAATAAAAGAAAATACGATATCAGTAATAAAAAAGTTATATGCAAGCTACGCTCCCCATCTTTCGCTAAGCGCTATGATGATTTTTTTCGGACAGTATTGCCACTCAAGTGGGGTATTGTCCCGTTATTCATCAAACAACCAAAGACTTATAGAGAAAGCACTGCGAAGAATAACTGTCGAATCATCGAGCGCGCAATTGGCAACAATAGACTTGGACAGGTGAATATTGTGTGTTTTTATGAGCAAAAAGATATAGAATTTCTCTTATTAAAAAGAAGCAAGGAAAAAGGTGGCTTTTGGCAAACAATATCCGGCGGTATCAAACTCGGAGAATATCCGAAACAAACCGCCTTAAGAGAAATCGAAGAGGAAATCGGCGTTGCTCCGGATTCCGAAAAAATAATTGACACAAGTTATCATTATTCGTTTATTGGCAAAGAGGGGTACGAATTAAACGAGTACGTTTTTGGTTATAAATTAAAAGATAATAAAATTATTTGTAGCGCAGAGCACGTAGAGAGTAGATTTACAGCAAAAGCAGAAGCTAAAAAAATGATAAAATTCGACACAAACATCAAATCGCTCAAATACGTTGAAAATGCCTATAGAAAAGAGAGGGCAAAACGCCCTCTCATGTAGTGGATCGATAGGCAAACCCAGCGCTTAATGCAATAGTGGCTTGATCGCCGAAAATATCTCGCTGTGTACTTCGCTCTTAGAACGCGAAGCATCGACAATTATCCACGACCTCTCTTTCGCCAACCTTTCGTACTCGCATTGAATCATCTCGAAATACTTTAAGTCTCGATTGTCAAAGATGTCTGAGAACGCTCTGGCTGACCTTCTTGATTCTGCGCTCGCTGAGCTAACCCAAAGAAGGAATGTCAGGTCTGGAACTATGCCCTGGAATGCCATTTCGTTCAGTGCAGAGCGTAATGAATCGTCCTTAGAAAGATTGCCATGAAGAGAGTGGTAAGCCAAGAATGATTCATCCCACCTATCTGCGAGAACGATATAGTCTTTAGATATATACTCTTCGGCGATAGCTCGTTGTTGCGCATGAAACGCCTGAAACAGAAATGTGATCGCGACATCGTCCCAGCTTCTTAACCAATCCCCGGTTGTACGCTTGAGATCGTCAGTTAATGCTTTACTGACATATACCGATCGACCTAGTGCTTCAAGAGCCTTCACGAGCAACTTGATCTGGGATGTCTTACCGCAACCATCAATGCCAGTAAGGCAAACTAGCATATACTACACACCTCCTTGAGGAGAACTGTATCCTATATCAGTAAAAACATCAAGGTCTGTAGAGTCTTTGCCCCGTATAATTTTTAATATTATCAATAATTTCCGACCATGAATTAAATCTCACAATTCTATGATGGTTTTTATAATTGAGATTCCATGGTCGAGCCAACAATATTGCTGTTATTTCACGTACTGCACAATGAAGCGCGTATTCATAATGATCCTCAATAATAAGATTGATTTTTTCTTTCACACATATTCGCGCCTTTGAATTGTGGTTATTACTTGCAAAATAGATCTGACTAAAAGTATGCGGGAAATATTTATTAATTAGTTTCTCCGTTATTGTCTTATGCCTAATGTCTCTAGCAGTAACTATAACTAGATCGTGGTGCCGCTTGAGATAAGCGATAGCTTTTTGTGCGTTCTTGACGGGGCGCAAATCGCCAAAATCACTCGATGACTCAAAGCTACTTAACATCGCGAGTAGCTGCAGCTTACTAATACCTAATACATTTTCAATATAAAATGAATCCAACCTACTGTATATCGCTGAATAAGATGAATTATTATTTATGTATTTAATAAACTTTTTCTTTGTTTCCACTAGGACGTCATCAACATCAACTGCGATTTTCATATTTTGTTGCCACATTTTAATATATGTTTTATCGAGTTATCGTTTGCACTAGTAGTGTGTTCCCTAACTGTATATTTATCAATAAACAAAAAGGCGATATGGATTTAACTCTATTAGAGTACAATAAGCTAACGAACTCCGTAAAAAGATACAATTCTTAAAAAATTATTTGTTTGCCTCTTCTTGGACCCCGTGCACGCCGTTATTATTGGACATATTTTTTTGCCAAACACAAACTAACCGTGGCAATCCATTTACCAATAATCTTCATAACTAAAGTTTAACACAAAAAAACTTTTTAGTCCACTGGTTGTTACAGTCCATACAGAAGAAGAACAAACTCCTCACCACCTTATCATAAGTTGCATTTACTTCGATACTGGGAAGTATCGAAGTAAATGCAGAAAACGCTATTGTTAAAGGATAACGTTTGGCTAAAGATGAGCGTGAGAGCGATAACCTGCGTTACCTCCCTTTACTGTTCGAGCGGAAGCGAGAACTCCTGCGTCAGTTTCAGCACTAGCGATCGATAGTTCTCGGCGATTACACCTCGAACGATAAGAGCGACGACCGTTACCCCCCTTACTGTTCGAGCGGAAGCGAGAACTTACACTTCATCTTGTTACTGTTCGAGCGGAAGCGAGAACTCTCCGTCATATCCATTACTGTTCGAGCGGAAGCGAGAACTCCTGCGTCAGTTTCAGCACTAGCGATCGATAGTTCTCGGCGATTACACCTCGAACGATAAGGGAGACGACCGTGGACCCATTACTGTTCGAACGCGGTGAGAACTATCACGTTAGTCCTAGCATCAACGGTAGATAGTTCTCGGGCAGTAGCCCTCGAACGATAAGGACGGAGACCGTTGCCCCCCCTTACTGTTCGAACGTAGTGAGAACTCTTGCACCAGTTCCAATATCAACGTCTAGTAGTTCTCGGTGGGTACACCTCGAACAATAAAAAAAGACGGCTGGGAGCTTGCTCCGTCCGTCAGTGGGCGGGGTTCTCGTCGCTTCGCGCCTCGAACAATAAATTAATATCTTTATCATTTGTGGGTTCTCACCTAGCCATCGTATGTTTATACTACTATTTCCAAAAACCACTAATCAATTTTTCTTTTTTTATTCTTGACCATCCTTTAATTTGTTTCTCTCTGCGAATTGCCGCGATCTCGGTTTTAAACTCTTGTTTCCACAAAATTCTTCTTGGTTTATTTTTAAAAGTATGTTTAGCACCTTGCTTATTGATATGTCGATACAGCCTCGAAGTTGTATTTTTAGTATGCCCAGTGTAATAACTACCATTATCACATAGCAAGATATAGGTATAATATCTCATTGTATTTGCCCTTCGATAAACTCAGGGCATTCGACTTTTTATTACTTATAGTAAGTCGAATGGCGGTGAGGGTGGGATTCGAAGGGGCGAAAGCCCCTTCTCTATCAACACCTTATGTTTTGTTAAGCTTCGTGTAGTTATACTTTTACTAAAGCTAGTACTTATTTTAATATCTTTGTCATT
>Ga0116156_10004065_pt1 | contig 12523 bp, 13 predicted proteins | sample AD_UKC045_MetaG_FD_89891 | JGI IMG/M metagenome (GOLD analysis project Ga0116156, IMG submission 89891) | Active sludge microbial communities of municipal wastewater-treating anaerobic digesters from USA - AD_UKC045_MetaG | ecosystem: Engineered > Bioreactor > Anaerobic > Digestate | place: USA... | reverse complement strand
GTGCTTCGGAAAATTTGTCAATAAACTCATTCATGTGTTTCTCCTTATGTTATATAGCTTACTTAGCTCATATCTCTTTAAAGCAAAGATTTCTTTAGCTTCAGCGGGGTTCCCGATCACGCTCTGTCCATCTTTTACGTTCTTGACCACTACTGCTCCCATGTTAATGAAGGCTCCCGAACCAATCTGTACTCCATCACGAATTGTTGCGCAGGGTCCTATCCAGACATTGTCTCCGATTCGGCTACTTCCCCCAATACTTACATTCCCTGTGATAATACAATCTTCCCCAATCTGAACATTATGAGCTACCTGCACCATATTGTCAATCTTGGTTCCTCTCCCAACCCTGGTCACACTTAAGGCACCCCGATCAATGCAGGTATTCGCCCCAATCTCAGCATCATCTTCGATAACTACTTTGCCGATTTGAGGAAACTTCTCATATTCGCCACTCTCATTCTTAACAAAGCCAAATCCGGGCTGACCAATTCTAGCCCCATTTTTTATCAACACATTATTGCCAATTGTCACATTATCTTCTATCGATACATGGCTGTGAATGATGCAGTTGTCTCCAATCTCACATTTACCGATGTAGCACAAGGGGCCTATATAGACATCCTTGCCAATTTTCGCGTCAGGATCGATTACGCTACTGGGGTGAATGCCCGGAACAGGCTTAAGCACAAAGAGTTCTCTGGCTATTCTAGAGAAAAGGAGCATGGGATTGTTGCTAACAATGATAGTTTTATCCAGATCATCGGTGCTTAGATCTCCTTCGATGGAACGAGGTACGATAATGAGCTTAGCCTTGGACTTACGTAAATAACACAAAGGATCTCTGTTGCTGGCATGAATCCAGTCCAATGTATATGCATCGACATTTGCGGTATCTGCAACACGGGAAAATCTGTGTTTATCGTTACCCATAATCACATCTGTACTACTGAGCAGATGTTTGATATCGTCAATCGTGTACACTTCTACATTACCCTATATATCTGCTGAAACGCTTCTGCGTAACTCACTCCAATTCTCGAGCCCCGATAAGCCGCAAGACCCTTGATGGCATGAATGCTTCGGGGCATGGGATCAGGCATGATCTCGGTATCATAGATCTGCATAATTCGGATTTTGTCTTCCATGAAATCACTTATGTCAACGAACATGTTTGGTATAAAGGCTTTCTCAACCAATGCCGGAGCAAATTCCGTCTCCGAAAGGGTCTCATACATCAGTATTTCTTTAACATAAGGATATCTGAAACTTTTTGTGCAGGCATAAACAGCGTCAAAGGCTATGCGGTGATCAGAGTGAACGTCTGAACGATTGGTTAGATATATCGTATCAGGTTCGATATTGGTTATGACTTGACCAATATCCTTAATAAGCTCTGAAGCGTTGTACTTATCAAGAAGCATCGTATGATACTTCAAATTCGTAAATGTGTCAAAACCATACGTATTTTTTACTTGGATAGTTGTGCTTTGTCTCTTAACAATAGTTTCTTTCGAAAAGCCAAAAGGATGGTCGTTATCAATATCTGTAAGATTCAACCAATGTAGGCTAGACCCCAAATTCTTGAGCTTCATGATTGTTCCCCCACAGCCCAAGGTTTCGTCATCGGGATGAACCGATACAAACAATATTTTCTTCATGATTTAATCCTATCATCTTTCGTTGTTTAACAAGTCCTTCAGCGCTCTTCGGTGTATTCGGCGCTCTCGGTGGTGTGCCACATTAATCCGTGTCAATCCGTTCCATCCGTCAAATCCGTGTAACTATCTCTCGGTGGTTCATTCACAACTCCCGATGCAGCTTCTCGTACCCCGGCACTTTCTCCAGATATCCCGCCTCAACCGCTGCGACCACAGTTCTGCAAGGGAGATTACGCTCAATCACATCATCTCGGTTTAGTGTATTAAAGTCAGTATCTGGATACTGCTTTTTCAGTGCCCGCATGATCTTCATATAGACATTGGGCCAGGTGCTCATCGCCCTGCCCTGACGGCGGAACTTCCGATTAAATAGTTTGAGGTACTCCCGGCAATCATCGATGTATCCTTCACTTACGGCTATTCTGCGCCGGAAAGCATGCATATCCTGAGTTAGCGAATGATCCGGGGTGAACTTGGGTTTTACCTTCTTGCGGACAATATACTTATTCAGCTTGGAATTGTAGTATATCACTACGTCGTCCATATTGCCGGTGAAGCCGGGAAGAAGAACTTTTAGTTTAGCTTTCATTTGTTACCTACCACGAATATACACGAATGTTGGGTCCACGAATTACACTAATTTCACGAATGGAAGGGATTAGGATTGAGAAGGTTGAGCATTGTGCTGTTGAGAGAGTGTTACAATTTACGATGTACGATTCCGGGAAGGATCAAGGTTTTAAAGGTGTCAAAAATTTCCCATCAACCTTCTAATAAAAACCACTCATAAGCTCAGATCCCAAAAATTTCGTGTAATTAGTGTAATTCGTGGACGCTTAGTTATGCTTGCAATGCGCTTGCGATATTCTGCAAAATGCTGGGTATTGATAGCATATCAGTAGCACAAGTTAGTGAGCAAGCCCAAGCGGTTAGTGAACGTGAAATACGTCAATCCCCTTCATCCCAACACACCAATTTGGGGCCACGTCTTCAAAGCTTACAGTTTCTCCTTTTACCATTTTAATCAACGCATCCAGATATTTGAACCCAGTTATGTGGGTGAAGGGATAGCCCCCGCCAAATCTGGGATTAAAATCGATGAAGTAAACTTCACCATCAACCGTCTCAATAAAGTCTACATCCATATTGCCTATATGTCTTGTCGCAGCACTAATTCTTCGCGCCCAAAGCTCATACTTTCTTGAAAAGAAAGTCTCTGCTTTATCGGTCTCGCCTGCTCTCATCCCAAGCTTCTTTTTTACGCAGGAGTGTAGAAAATTACCATCAAGATCATTAAGGATATCCATGCCATACTCTTGACCTGAAATATATTCCTGAATGATGTCATTTTCTTCATCAAAGCACTGGACAAGTTCATCTTGGTTGCTTACAATATGTAATCCCACGCTACCGCTGCCTTTTCTTTTCTTTACTATCAATGGAAACTGAGTGGCTGCGGTTTTAGTATTATAAATCTTGGGGTATGGTAAGCTATGGCCTAAACAGAAAGTGGACGTTCTATCTTTTTCAAGACACATTTCAACTATATCCGACGTAGATACAATTACTTTGGTTCCACAATCGTTAAATAGTTCTATATTCACTGATAGAATAGGCAACTCAAAATCCATGAGGGGAATCAACAAATCGATTTGATGATTCTTACATTCTTGAAGTAGTGAGGCAAGATACTGATCTTCGCTATAACTAACATAAGGAGTGATTATTGTCTTTACGCTATTGTCCACGTGGAATGACGCTGTGATATCTGAAGCATCAGACACGAATATATTGATGTCTTTATACGTGGTCGCTATCTCCAAGGCGTACTTTATCAAGTATGTCCTTCGTCCGGCATTAGTGAAGAGAATGTTCATAAAAGGTTATTTAACGACCCTCCAGTATTAACGTACAATACATTCTTCATGTTATTCTCAAGCATATGTGTAACAGCTACTGCATTATAAATCGGATCAACTAATATACTTGTCATTTCGAAGAATTCGCTTCTTCGTTTCTCGAAACGATCTAATCTACTCCCATAACACTCATGATACTTATCCTCAATCTGTAGCATATCAAATGAATCGTGATGGGATATTTCTTTGATTGCATCGTAACATCGCGACCTGTTCCTTGCAACTGATACTCCAACAACGCTTACTCCGTGTTTAACTGCAGAAGCCCATATGCCATGGGCTGTTGTACCAGTTCCATATGGTAACACAATCTGGGTTATCCTTTTGTCTATCAAGTTTGATTTAAACAACTCATCAAATAATTCCGTGTATTGCAGAGAACCATCTATTGTGTGCCCCCCCCCTGGTACCCAAAGATAGTCTTGATTCCAATTCTTTTCTTCTGATATTATGTGTCTCGCATCACTATTGTCAGCGTAAACTAACTTCATCCCCATGAGGTCAGCTGCTCTAAGGTGCGGATAATCTTTAGAGTTGAGTTCCCCATCATGTATCACGACACCAACCGCGCTAACTTTCAGATATGCTGCCCACCATGCGCATGCCAGAAGATGGCTTGAGTAGGGAGAACCAAAAGATAAGATTCCTTTGTGCCTGAACGGGCACGGAATAATGCCATTAAGTTTCCTGATCTTGTTTCCAGCCACATAACAATTATTTGTGCTTTCATCTAAAACCCACAATGTATCTGAAATTTTGATTATGCTACTTGGTAAATTCATATCTCAACAAAATGCTTTTTTCTCCATTCTCTCTGTTGCTCACTACTCCCTGTTCAACAAAACCAGCTTTTGTAAACAGACGCCTTGAACCTGTATTAGACTCCCAAGTTTGAGTATCCATACCTTTCATACCAGCTTTTTTTATGTATTCTAGACTCGCATCCAGAAGGCAAAGCCCTATTCCTTTCCCACGTTCCTTTGTTGCTATATATGATAAAAATGAAAAGCTATAATCGCTTGGATTGCAGTAAAATGCAGATAATCCAGAAACATTACCTGTTCCCTCCTCTACTGTAAACAATACTACAGCTTCTTGCATTATCTTGTGTATGTATTGATTGATATCTGTTCTGTGGCTAATTGGTGGGTTGAATTCTGTTTCTGTTTCCCTAATAAAATCAATGATAGCTTTGTCAAACTGCTTTGTTGCATTACTGTAGTCCAAAACTATCCTCTTATTCTGAGTAGCCACTTAACACCTCACTGAACTTGGTATATTAACTAATCTATCAGCTATCTCTTTAGATATCCCAAGATCTGAAGTTATGGAATTCATAAACATCTCCAGTTCATTCATCAAGATCCATGCCGGTCTGGTCATTACCTTACATTCATTACTTTGCTTAAGGAAGGCCTCACGCTCTTCCAGATCCTTGAGCAAGATCACATTCAACCAATAATTGGAGATAGTATCACTTGGTTCTGGAACGTATTCAATCTCAGCCACTTGCGAGAAGTAATCTCGATAAGCATGGGCAGTTTCGCGTTTGTTCTCAAGGATATCACTGAGCTTCTCCATCTGAGCGCAACCCAAGGCAGCATTCACATTGGGCAGGCGATAGTTAAAGCCCACCATGTCATGCTCGAACTTCCAGGGATGCGGTTTCTTGGCAGTGGTTGTGATATACTTAGCTAAAGGCCCCAGCTCATCATCATTGGTAATGATCATGCCTCCACCACCGGTGGTAATAGTCTTATTGCCATTAAAGCTGAGGATGCCCAGTTTCCCGAAAGTGCCTGTATGCTGTCCTTTGTAATAGCTTCCGATGGACTCTGCTGAATCTTCCACCACCGGGATGTGGTAGCGATTGCATATTTCAACTATGCGGTTTATACGGCAGGGGTGGCCGAAAGTGTGCATGGGTACGCAAGCTGAGATTCTCTGTTTCCCACGAATGTTCACTAATGAAAGATCACGAATGGACACAAATGGATTATTTGAAGTCTGTGAAAGAGGCTGGATATTTTCAGCATTACTTGCATTCTGTTCAACAACGCGTTTATGCCCTTGTTCTTGTGCCCTATTCGCGTTCATTTGCGTCTTTTCATTCGCGTCTATTCGCGGTAGGTAGTAGCAGGCTCCATCATCAATCACCGTATTCGAGGCCAGCCAGGCTTCCAGGGATTCCGGAGACATACCCAGGGTATCACGATCGATATCAACAAAGACGGGCTCTGCACCACAGTAAGAGATAGCATTACAGGTTGCGATAAAGGTTAGTGGTTGGGTGATTACCAGATCGCCCTGCTGCACTCCGGCAAGTTTGAGCGCAACGTGTAAAGACGCTGTGCCATTAACCGTAGCGATGGCGTATTTAGCTCCGGTGAAGTCCCGGATCATCTCTTCAAAGCGATCCACGTACTTTCCCACTGATGACACAAAAGTGCTATCCACGCAATCTGCCAGATACTTCTTTTCGTTACCGCCAAAGTATGGTTCATGGAGGGGGATGAAGTCGCGATTGGGGTATAGGCTGCGGATAAAATCGATTACTAGGTTATAATTCATGCTGTCCACTAATTACACTAATTTCACTGATTATGAATCGGTTAAAGCACAAAGCGTTGATGTTTCAGGCTTGAGCTTCCAAAGTTCACCAGTAAGCCAACTCTCATACCCGTGGCCTTTAGATAGTTTATCACCTGAGATGAGTGATCTCCTGTTAGTGCACTAAGAGCCTTAAGTTCCAAAATTATGCTATCGTAGCAGACAAAATCCGCTTTGAATACGCTATGTAGCGCGACACCTTTATAAATAACAGGGATAATTTTCTCTCGGATATAGGGTATTCCTTGCTGCTGAAATTCAATTGCCAAGGCTTCTTGATACACTGACTCAAGAAAACCATTACCCAGCTCCCGATGAACCGCCATACAGGCACCAATAACCTTGTAACACTCTTCCTTGAATAGCAGATCGTTCTGTGACTTATCTATCGTTTCCATAATAATCCGTGAAATTAGTGTAATTCGTGGACTCTAGACATTGTATAATCCGGGTTTATACTTAGCCAGGTTCTCCGGCTTGGCAAACCACTCCACCGTCTTTTCCAAGCCTTCTCTAATGCTGTACTTTGGCTCGAAGCCAGTAAGCTCTCTTATCTTGGAGTTATCGCACCAAAGCCTGAAAACTTCGGAGTTCTCCGGGCGGATGCGCTGTTCATCGGTGATAAAACGCACATCGCTATGCATAATGTCTTTGATCAAGTCCAGAGTGTCCTTAATTGAAATCTCAAAGTTTGATCCGATATTGATTGTTTCTCCAATAGCTTTATCGCATTTGGCAAGCTCGATGAAACCTTGGCAAGTATCCTTCACATAGTTAAAATCTCTGGTAGGCGTAAGATCGCCGAGTTTGATCTCTTTTATGCCACCGGCTATCTGAGATATTATTGTTGGTATAACAGCTCGGGCAGATTGCCTAGGACCGTAGGTATTGAAGGGGCGCACTATCGTTATGGGAAGCTTGAAAGCATTGAAAAAGCTCATGGCAATGGCATCGGCACCAATCTTGCTGGCACTATATGGAGATTGGGGTTGCAAAGGATGTTTTTCATCAATAGGGACATATCTGGCAGTGCCATATACCTCGCTGGTGGATGTTATCAGGATGCGCTTCACTACACAATCTCTAGCTGCCTGGCAAATGTTCAGAGTCCCTTTCACGTTTGTATCCACATAGCTATCCGGAGCAACATAAGAGTAGGGAATTGCGATCAGTGCTGCTAAATGGAAGACGATATCGATATCTTTACAAATCTCTCTACAGTAATTGGGATCTCGCACATCTCCAGTTACCACTTCGAGTTTGTCAGTGGGCTCAATATCTTCCAGCCAGCCCCAATAATTGAAAGAGTTATACTGGGCTAAGGCACGAACCTGATGTCCTTCTTTGAGTAATGCTTCTGTTAAATGTGAGCCGATGAAGCCATCGGCTCCGGTGACTAAAACTTTCATTACCTATCCTTTATCTCTGTCCACCAATTGCACTTATTACACTAATCGATTTACAAGACAGGAGACTAGTAATCACTTTTATTAGTTCGTTACTTTCTATATATCTCGACTCTTTTAACTGTCCTCGTCCAATTCGTGAAATCCGTGTAATTCGTGGATCAAGCATTCGTTTATATTAGTGATCTTTTATTCGCGTATATTCGTGGTTAATCACTCAAACATTTCTTTATAGACCTCTTGGGCCTTTTCATAGTCTTTCACTTGCCCGATATCCAGCCAATATTCCTTGATGGAATAGTGTGATATCGGTAAACCCCTTTCTATCATATCAGTAATAAGGTGGTCCATGCCATAAAGAGTATTTTCAGGGATGATCTTCAGCAAATCCGGTTTAAACACGTAAATTCCCGCTAATATTGTTGTCCTAATATTAGGTTTTTCTTCTATTCCGATAACCCTATCTCCGTCTGTCTTGATGTTTCCAAATTGAAAAGGAGTCAAGATCTCAGTTGTTCCAATGGTCAGCAGAGTTTCTTGTGTGCACGCAAAGTCATACATATTGCGATACTTCAATAGTGTCAGGATATCCCCATTCATCACTAAAAAAGGTTCAGTGAATTCTTTCTCGAGTAGTTTTACCGGTCCGGCAGTTCCCAAGACCTTATCCTCTTTACTAATAGTCAGCTTCACACCATACTTGCTACCATCACCAAAGAAGTTCTCTATGTAGGCAGACTTGTAATTAGTAGCAAGAAATATATGGTTAAACCCATTAGCTTTTAGGTGCTCTATTTGGATCTCAAGTACTGCCTTTTCTCCAATCGGGAGTAATGGCTTGGGTATGACTTCTGTGAAGGGGCGGAGGCGTGTGCCGAGCCCGCCGGATAATACTATTGCTTTCATGCTTTATAACCTATCTTTCGGTGATTTTCGGTGTTCTCGGTGGTTTATTTTTGTTGCTTATCTTTATGGAAATCAGCAATAACGTCTCTGTAGCAATCCAAGTGCTGTTTTAGCACACTCTGATTGGAATAGCGCTCTCTTATGCATTCAATTCCACGCTGGGACATGGTCTTATACAGGTCATCATCGGTAAGAAGTCTTTTGATACTCTTTACAATACCCTCAATGTCGCCGATATCAGAAAGCAGAACATTCTCCCTTTCTTCGTTTAACTCCGGAATGCTTCCGGCTTTATAGCTAACTACCGGTAGCCCTAATTGCATGCTTTCGATAATAGTGCCCGGTATCACATCTTTGTGAGTTGGCAGAACACATATTCTTGCTTTTAGAGCTTCGAGATGCACCTGGTTTTGAGTAGGAAGCTGGCCTTTCCAGGATATCAATTTTGCTATTCCAAGCTTACCGGCTTTCTGCTTGAGGTAAGTCAAGTACTGTTCAGAAACTGGCCCCATTACACAAGCAGTGTAGGGAGTACCGCTATTCTTAAGTAGTGCAACAGCCTCTAACAGATCTTCAATCCCTTTTATCTTGTTGATCCTGGCATAGAATACAAGGTCATAGATTTTCTCGGGACTTTCCTTTGGCATTTCGGCACGCGCATAGTTTACCCAATACAGTTTAGCATCGGGCCGAAACTTACGGAACTCAGATTCCATTACTTGGGTCCTAACCGTGAAGTATCGAGCATTTTCCCAGAGCTTTTTTTCAATTCTTACTCTCGTCTCGGATTTATCATCTGCGTTCTGAATAATGTCCAGAGCGAATCTTTGAAAGTTAACTACCACCGGGTATCTATCAAGATACTGCAGGGCAGTGGATGAATAATATGGATTCTCCGCTCCCTGCAAGTGAATAAGATCCGGCTTGATCGAATCAACGATTCTTCTCACTATCCGCTTGTTTCTGGCATAATTAGTCCAAACATCCCATTTAAAGAACCCCGGCCAATGCCTCCCCCAAATAGGGATATAGGGATTAAAGAAGTGATAATGAACTCCACTTTTCTCATATTCTTTCACTCCTGAAATATACTCATGTGGTGAAACTATGTGTAATTCCAGATCATCTCTATCCTCGAAAACCCGTAATGTATGTGTAATCCAAGGAGCAAATTGTGCTTTTCTACGCCAAGGCTTGAGAACACTCTGCACCTGAGGATCTGTGAAATGGCAGATCCAGACGATTTTTAGTTTAACTTTCACTTTCCCTCCTTCCAGTCTTTAAAAAATCGCAGTATCTTATAAAGCTCTATACAGCCCAACTTAGCCTCTCTATTGATCCTGAAATTTGTCATGTTAAAGCACTGCCAGATTATGCAGCCAAGCTTCTACCACGATATCTCGACAGCCCTTCTTTAACATACTGAATTAGACTATATCTTTCCTGCTTGTTCATCCCAATAATTAATACTGATCCACAGAGTAGCAGCTCCGAAACTAAGGAGACTACAATGAATCGCAGGAAACCAGGGCTAAATACACTAACGGAAAAGAACATCGGAATCTGAACCGCAGAAACCAAGACAACTCTCAGGGTTGAATGGATCAAGAACTCTCGGATATTGTGCTGCAAAACTGTTTTTAGAAGAAACATCGTTGTTATGAAGCCTAATATTGCTGATGCTATAAAAATGTAACTGATTGTATAAGCAGGGTACCCCAATTTAAAGACGATATACGACAAGGGCAAAACTAATAGGGTCGTGCCACTGGTGATAATTTTAAACCATTTGATGTTCCCACTTGCGTCTATCAGTTGAGGGAGTCCATAAAGACTTGTTCCGATTATTGATCTAATCAGCATTGCCTTAACAAATACAGACGTATATTCGGGAACTTCTTTGAGCCAGATGCCCAATATGAAGTCTGCTTCCAATAGAATTGGTAGCATGGGAATCGCCATCAAAAAGAAAGAAAACTTGGAAGCCAATATCACCAACTGGCTGCTTCTTTTGTGGTCTCCGGCGCTATAGCTCTTTGTGATCTGCGGCACCACGGCTTGACCGAGGCCTTGAGAGAACATTTTTACCATGGAATTCAATTGATTCGCAACCCCAAAACTGGCATTGAGCAATGTGCCAAAGAAACGGTTGATAATCATGTTTGAGCCCTGGTGCTCTCCCATGATGGCACTGACTTCGATCATGTTCCATCCGGTGAAACTAAACATGGCTTTATAATGTTCGATGCCTCTTTGGAACTTCCATCTAACCGTACTGTAAAAGTTCTTGAAGCAGTAAACAACGTATCCTATGGGGTTCAGATAGTGAGCTATGGTGATCAATACCACATATACTCGTAAGTGATTTGATGGGATATAGTTTAGCAATATTGCTATTGCCAACACCGCTACTTTTGTGCCAATCTCAATCGGAACGGTAACAGCAAACTTCTCGTTAGCAACCAAAAGGCCTCTGAATGGAGTAGAGACAATCTGAGCCAAAACATTGATTACAGAGAAGAAAAAGACAAAATAAGCATCTGCTAATTTGCCTTCCTCAACCACAAGGTAATTGTCAATGTAGTACGTGCCGACTGTAGCCGCTAGAAGAATTATCACTAGCCCGGCAATTATATGCAGGGTAAAGCTTACATTGAAGACTCGATTGACATCGCCGTCGGGCTTACCCTGCTCGTATGCGATGAACCGATACGAAGTTGTTATCAGCATCGTATTAACGAATGCCATCAGGCCAACGACTCCTCCGACCACATTGTAGAGGCCATAATCCGACGCGCCAAGTGCTGAAAGCACAAAACGTGAAGTAAATATCCCCACAAACATCGTTACCACAAGACGTATGTAGAGATAGATGCTATTCTTAACTATGCGTTTGTTTGACATTATTTCGAAGTTGCACCTACAATGCCTTCGTCAATTTACTGCCTGGCTGGATTCCCTAATATTTCGCTTTCGAAGCTTCTCATACGCATATAATATTGTTATTGATGCAAATGTTGCAACCAGATAATGCATGAAAATCAAGCGCCGGCTTTCATCGCCAAACCTCAAAGCCATAAAAAGATGAAAGACCAATAGGGGCCAGATGAATCTAAGCTTCAGGAAATATTTTAGTATAACAGGCACACCCAGCAGAGCAAGAAGCGCAAAAAGATATGTTTTAACCATGCTATACATCCCTCCAAAACTGATTCGTGGAGTGACGTAGTAAATCAAACCACGCAGGTATCGATTGATGCGATGCGTCAAATTCTTGGGAGTTCTAGCTTTATCAGAAGCAGATGTGCCCGCCAAAGCATCCAGCGAGTCTGCCATTCTAAGATAGCCCCCATTTAAAGAGTGTTTGATCATATCCTTCTGGCTTAAGCTGTTGTTAATAAATCCCAACTCCTTTTGTTTCTCTTGAGTTATAGCATTTCTTTTAACCGCTCTACCCAAAGAGCCAAAATAGCTCAACTGTTCAAATGTCAAACTCATACCCATGGATCGGAGAACCCTGATATCCTCAAAGTAAGAGTATGATCTTACAAGCCAGGGAGTAACTATCAGTATAGCAAGCCCGCCATAAAGAAATGTGTGCCATAATAGCTTGCGAGTAGCTCTGATATTAAGCATTATAATATAAGCACAGTACAAAGGAACAATTAGAGCGTTGGCCTGGAGAGTCAAAGTTAGTAATCCTGACACTATCCCCCCCCCCCAATAATGTGCTTCACATGGCGAGAATCATAATAGCGAATCATCCAGTACGATAGGAGCAGCATAAGAAATAGCTGCAAGGTTTCTCGAAGTAGCAAAGCATAGACTCCCAAGAATGCGGTAAAGCAACCTAACATCAATGCAGTAGCAAGTGCTTTTCGCTTATCAACAAATCTGACAAGCATTAAATATACAACAAAAACACTCAAAGCGTCAAGTAGAGCCTGGATAATTTTGAGATATAGCTTTTCCCACATCGGAAATTCATGGCTGCGGCCATGTGTGTCTAAAGTATATACTT
>Ga0116156_10004050_pt1 | contig 12563 bp, 13 predicted proteins | sample AD_UKC045_MetaG_FD_89891 | JGI IMG/M metagenome (GOLD analysis project Ga0116156, IMG submission 89891) | Active sludge microbial communities of municipal wastewater-treating anaerobic digesters from USA - AD_UKC045_MetaG | ecosystem: Engineered > Bioreactor > Anaerobic > Digestate | place: USA... | reverse complement strand
CTCCCCGTTGGGATGGTATATTTAGCCCCCCCTTCCCCCAGCTTGGGGTCATGCATTTTAGGAGTACGACCTTCTTATATGTTTTGATATTTGAATTCTTTTAGAACAACTTTTTGAATGTGAACTTTCAGTTCAAAAAAAATATTTTCCAGTTTGGAAACGGTTTGGAGTTTTGGTTTTATAAAATTTTATAAGTGATATGACGAGTAAGGATTTAAAGTTGGGAATGTCAGTAATGGTAAGTTCAGATTTCCTTAGAACCAATCCTCATTTTTCAGGTAAGTGTAAAATCACTTTTGAATTTTCCTTTGGTTTCGAAATTGAAGCCAATGGTGAATTCTGCGTAGTAACGTTTAGAGATGTTCGAGAATATCCACCGCCTGACTATGACATAGAAAGCGTAAGAGACTTCTTTTACGGTAATGATTTTGGGTTAAATGAACTCTAATCAATTTTTGATTATTGTCCAAAGTGAATAGGTATTGAGTCACGGTGGTTTGGGAGTCATGCCATTTATATTAGGGGGATGAAGTAGTAAAAAAAACAGGTAACTAATCCGTCTGATAAATTACCTGTTAATAGATTCCCTGCCCTTAATGGGGTAGGAATTCGAGTATAAATATTTATTTTATTAAATTGTATTAATAATCAAACAAATACAAAATGAATTCACTTGCAAGTTATCAGCAATCAGTTAACGACATGGTTCGTGAAATGGATGAAGCGAAATTGATGCAGCATCAATTGAAAGAAGCGGAACTTAAAGAGAAGAGAGCAGTTCAAGAATTGAAAGAGAAAGAAATGCAAATGGAATTACTTCAATATCAATTGAAGGAAGTAGATAATAATTCTAAGGTTTTAAGTCAAGAATTAAAAGATAAGGAATTGCAAAGAGAATTGATAAAAATACAATTAGCAGAAGCAAAGAAAAATAAATGGTATTTGGTCGGTGGTTCAGTTCTTATTTCTTCAATATTCCAATTTGTGATTTCTAATTTTGATAGAGTACTTGGATGGTTTAAGGAGTTATTTTAGTCTGGTTTAATACCATACTTATCAATCAACTTTCTCTTGTAAGCAACATCTTTAAACAGTTTTGGATCATAATGATTCGATGAATCTCTCTTGCCAGAATGACCAACGAATGTCATGATCAGTTCCTTTGGCATTTCTTTGAATTTAAAAATAGGGTAGATACTATGTCGAGCATACAACGAACTAAAATCGTCTTCAATAGAAATCTTGACCGTTGTCATCTCCCCTTTCGCATCACGTTGCTTATCTTTTACCCTACGTTTAAAAATACCGATTTCTTTAGCCATCAATTTTAATGATTTGTTAAAATGTGATTCATTAGGCTCGCATGATTTGCCAATCTTACTAGTGTAGAACGGGATTTGATAATCGTATTTCTTTAGAATCAAATCCGTGTAATTATTAATCGGGTTCGCCATCTCCTTTAACTTTTGATTGTGCGAAGTATAATATGCAACATATTTACCGCCATAACCATCTTCTTCAATATGAAGTGAACCTCCTGTTTTTACTTTATCAGGTCTGAATTCGTTAATGCGCAAACCCCCGAACATTAAAAGTAAAATGAACCTATCACGTGTTAAATTTAATTCATCAGTTGAGAAATTGAATTTCAAAAGTTCATCCAATTCCGGTTTGGTGATAAACTTTTCATCTTGCGTAAGGGTGTCAATATTTTTTAATTCTGATTGCGTATAAAATTCTTTAATGTTGATCTGCTTTAAGTCAATAAGTGGTAGTCGTTTTAAAGCACTTAGTTTGTTTACAGCATCTTTATACCACTTTAATACATCAGCATATCTATCTTTAGTGTAGAATATCCTTTTACCCTTGAATGTGTCTTTAGTTATGTTAGTCGGATCAACACCTCTAAAGTTCGTATCCTTTACACCGTTCCTAAATATGTAATGCAAAAATGATTTACTCCATTCAACAGAAAAGTCTTTTACATGGGATGGTGGTTCCACGTTTGCCTTGTATTCAAGAAGCCTCCATAATATTGATGGTTTATTTATTTGATTCGGAAATTTTGTATAAAACCCGCAAATGAAGATTTGAAAAATATTGTCTTTGTCGAATTCACCTAACTCAAATTTTTGATCTACTGATAATAATGATTTACGATAATCTTTTTGGCTCTGTTCAACCTCGTCCTTTAGCTTTAATATATACCGTTCATTAACCTCGCTTGTGTCAATATTGAATTTTTTAATAATTTCAGGATCGTAGACAAAACCTTTCTTTAATCGTTTTTGATATTCATTTAAGACAGTCTTGTCAATTCTTACGTATTCCGTTTTTTTCTCGTATAGTTTATTACGAATGAGCGGTGGCAAAACAATCTTCATCAGGTCGTCAATTCGATCGTTTTCATTTGCATAGGTGGCAGACAAAATAATTTCCATATCGTGGTATCTCGAAACAAGTTTTAGGTCGGGGTTTTCTAAGAATTCGTTTTTGAACCGTTGATATATTTCAGGATTTAATTGTTTTGGAAAATCATCTAACGACAACGGGTCAATAATTCTTTCAACCTTTTCTTCTGCAATTACCTTGAATTCACCTTCAACTTTGGTGACCTTTTCAGTTGTAATTATTTTCTCCTTTAGGTTTGTTGCCCTTAACTCATTATATAGGTCTGTTGGAATGTTCTTAAAGACAGGTACGTCCAAGTACTTTATTCTTTGCTTCTGCCATGACTTTAAAGATTCACCATATAAGTGTTTCTCGAAGACCTGCTTTGTTGCGTTGGGGTGTTGTTCAGCATAATGTGAAACCTCTAACTGAATTGAACGGATTCTCTCATTAATTTCAATGAGTTGATATGCCTCATATCCACCTTTTATTTCGTCATCGCTCCAATATATAGGGAATGCCTTCAACCGAACACCATCTTGAAGATAGATATAGACATCAGTTTGCTTGTATTTTTTGTCTTTACCCTTGGCGTTCGGAGTGCATCTTATATTGACATAAAGTCGATCATCCTTTAGTAGTGCATGTGGATCGAGCCTTGCCTTGACATTAAAATGATTGGTTTTGATTGTTCTCTTGCCCATGACAGCAAAATTAGGTGATCAGAAAATTGACATATTACCCCGGCAAAAAAATCGGATATTACCCCTTTTTTGTTACCCCTTAAATATAGCCTTTTCTTACCCCTTTTCAACTTTAACACCCTGAAAAGTGCTTAAAATACATGAAAATGATGTTTTAAGCCTACCCGTCCAGACCGCACAAAAGCCTCATTTCGAAAGAATTGAGGCTTTTTGCTTTTTTGAGGCAGGTGTTTTATAATTAATAGCCCTCCAAAGTCCCCATCCTTGACGCTGAACTTCAAAGAGCAATCACCCAAAAGTCCCCGTCATTGCGAGGAAGCTTCCACACTCTCAATATCTATCAAGAAACTATACGCTGACGTGGCAATCCCCAACTATGAAGTGCAACAGAACGCGTTCATATTCTAAAATCTATTTCTAAAACCAACTCCTAATTCCCCGCCACCATCTCCTCGGACTATACCACGGATACCGCACACATACTCCGCCCACTACAATTACTTCAGATGCCAATGCGGCATCATACTTCATAATAATACTAATATCTTCATGCGGTTGATCAGTCATCACCACATATTCAGAAGTCTCCATTCCAATAAAATTAAAGACGATGATTTCGGATGCCTTGGGATTTTTTAGAGTGAATACAAATTTTCCATCCGCATCACTTACCATTCCCTCCGATGTTCCCTTACGGTTTAAATTCACACCCGGCATGGTAGATCCATCTTGATCTGTTATTATACCACTCACTACAAGAGCAGTGTTCGGTTGAACATGGGCTACTTTACCGATTTTAGAATCAGGTTGAACCTGCTCAACATCAGCTTTTGGTTTTGGTGTTTGAGCCGAAGCTTCCCGCGAAGCAATCAACACCAGACTCGTAAGCCCAACCGAAAGCCATCGACTCACCATCGATCGGTTCGGTTCATACGGATACACTTTCAATTGCTCTTCTTTAAACCTGCCACAACTATTCGCAGACGGCTTTTGAAAATACGCCTTCAATTGTTCTTCACTCCAGTTCGTAAAATCAATTACTTCTTTCTGGCACGAAGTACAGAATCCACCTTGTGCTGTAGATGTAAATGAATTCCACTTTTCATGACAGGGCTTGGGGATGGTGAGTTGAATTTTCTTTTGCATGACGTTAAGAGTTGGTACAGAATTAGGATGCAGGGGAGGGGGAGATTCCATAAATGAAAGTTATTTTACTAGAATTTTGCACTTTTCCCTTCAGAGAAAGATCACGGTGTTAGAAACCAGTGATTGACGGGAGAAATAATACTAACTGGTGAGTCTATCTTAGAGGATTAAGCTCTCCTTTTATTACCTATCAAGTCTTTTAACACAGCCTATGTCTGATGTCAAGTTTGAAAACTTGAATCAGTTTAAAGACACCAGTCTCGCCATCGCCCAAGCCTACGCAGGAAGTGTGGCGCCAGAGTGGACAGATTAGAAACCCGCCAGCGTCCCCGAAACGGGAGACACTTCTGAGAAAAATGTTTTAGTTTTAGAAACTCGAAAAATGGAATCGATGAGTAGAACCCGGATCGTATTTTCAGTTGTGTTTTTATTGTCTGGTGTTTCTGCGAAGGCACAGTCAATACATCGGGATAGCATTGCTGGCGTATGGACTTGTGTAGAAGCTAAACTGCCAGAGGGTTTAAAAATTCCTGCCGAAGAAGTGGAGGCCATAAATATGTTAAAGTTGGCCATCGTTAAGTCCAAATTTCTTTTTAAGACCAATGGATTGTTTGAGTGGCAATTCCAAAAAGATGCGCCAGCCGTTTTTCAGCAAATCGATTTCCTCAACAATCAAAAGTGGTCCGTTGATTCGAACAAGCGCATGATTTATATTGGCGCGCCAAGCGAGAATTTGATGCAGATAATAATCCATGAAAAGGAGGGAATAGTCTATTTTGTAATTCCAGACACACCTTTATTGTTGCGAATGAAAAAGGAGTGAGTTTTCAAACTGACGTGTATAGGCAAAAGCTGAGCATTTGTTTGCCTGGTGTGTTTCCGAACTTGCACGTCATTGCGAGGCACTGGCTCACCTACCCAGGGTAGAAGAAAAGAAAATGTTTCTTGGCGTCACGTTTATGATCAATGGCAAAATGTGCATGAACATAAGTGGCGAAGAGCTGATGTGCCGCTTCGATCCGGCCTTACATGAAACGATATCCGAAAAAAATGGCTTCCGAACCATGATCATGAAAGGACGCGAATACAAAGTCTTTGGTTACGTTACGCAGGATGCCATCAAATCAAAAAGGGATTTCGACTTTTGGATCAACCTGTGTCTGGAATTTAACAGCAAAGCCAAAGCTTCAAAGAAAGTAAAGAAGCCTATGAAGAAGACCGCTAAGAAAACAACTACGAAAGTGGCAAAGAAGAAAAAGTAACAGGTCTCAACAAAGTCAGGTGGTGGATGAAACGTCATAGAATCAGCTCACATCTTACCGTACGTTTCGCTTCCCAAGGAGACTAGCTCTTCCGCACATAAATAGACTTGAGTGCCATTGCGCCAAAGCCGTCTACCTTGCAGTCAATGTTGTGATCACCATTCGTGAGTTTTATATTTTTCACTTTGGTGCCCGCCTTAATGGGTTTAGGAGCACCCTTCACGGGCAGGTCTTTAATCAGTACCACTGTATCGCCATCTTGCAACACATTGCCATTGGCATCTTTTACTAGTAAAGTATCGCTATCCTCAACCGGGCTTACTGTTTCGGCAATTGCTTCAGGGTTCCATTCGTGGCCACACTCGGGGCACATCATAGACGTGCCGGTAGGATATCCATAAAGAGACTGACATTTGGGGCATTGTGTTGATTCTGGCATTTCGTTTTTTTCTGCAAAGATACCGAAAGTGGTATCCGAAAACACGCGCAATGATTCAGATTCATTTATGATCATTACCCTTGTCTGGCGCAAGCCCTCCCTGCATGTCTCGGAAAAGTCTACCTCTGATAATTTTTTTTAATTCAGACTTGACATTTTGAAAATATGATTTTTTTTTAGCGAAAAAATGGAAAGGGATATCGGCAGATGGCTGTGTCCCTGAAAAGCCTATTAACTAATATTTGCGCCATTACTTAATAAACTTTTTGTTATGATGTCTAGACGTAATTGTATTGCTAACCAAATGAGCAAAGGGATGAATTTCCTGTCTTTTTTAGTGCTGATTATTTTTTTCGGTACGCCTACTTTACTGAGTGCCCAGGCTTCAAAGAAGGAGTCGACCCTTACAGCAAAACTTATTAATATTGAAGCGGCTGTGCATGAAACGTTCCGGTATAATGCCACCCTTCACAACGGTCTACCTGAAGCATTCGTCTTTGAATTGGAAGCCCAAATTCCGCAAGGATGGAGTGTGGTATTTCGCGCCCGTGGAAGTCAGATTACTTCACTTAATATGGAGGGCAACAAGAGTGAGGAGATCACCATCGAAATCAGCCCATCCTACAGTGCTGGTCCTTCGAAGTACAAAATCCCCGTTACTGCTTCTACGCTACGAGATACGCTTCAACTGAATCTCGAAGCTGTTGTAAAGGGTTCGTACAGCATAGAACTCACCACGCCTACCGGACGATTGAGTGATCATATCACAGAAGGAGAACGAAAAGAAATTCATTTAGTGGTTAACAACACGGGAACATTGCCCTTGAACGATATTTCTTTATCGGCACAAACACCGGCTCAATGGGGTGCTACTTTTGAGCCAGCCAAAATTGAGCAACTCTTGCCAGGCAAAACTGTTGATGTTGTAGCCAAGCTAATCGTACCGGATAAAACGATAGCAGGTGATTACATCACCACCTTCAACGTGAAAAATAACCATAAGAGTGCTCAAACGGTTTTCCGGATGACTGTTAAAACATCCTTGCTTTCCGGATGGATTGGCATTCTTGTAATCTTATCGGCAATCGCTCTTGTTGCCTACCTCATTCGTAAGTACGGCAGAAGATAAACTATCCGATGGCAACAATGGAAAATCCTATCATAGAGTTGAGGGGGTTAACAAAGTGTTATGGCTCCATCAGGGCTGTTGACGATTTGAATCTCAGCATACAAAAGGGAGAAATTTTTGGTTTACTGGGACCCAATGGTGCCGGGAAAACAACGACCATCCTGATGATTCTGGGACTCACAGAGCCTACCTCGGGCTCGGCATATGTTTGCGGATATGATGCCACCACAACACCCATTTTAGTAAAGCGAAAAGTTGGTTACATGCCCGATAGCCTCGGCTTTTACGATACCATGACGGCTCTTGAAAACCTCATGTATATCGGTGAGCTCAATGGAATTTCACCCTACGAGAGTAAGGAACGTGCCCTTAGCATCATGCAGGTAGTGGGTCTTGAGAATGACATGAACAAAAAGACCTCCACCTATTCACGCGGAATGAAACAGCGCCTTGGGTTGGCCGATGTACTCATCAAACAACCGGATGTTGTTATTCTTGATGAACCTACATTGGGAATCGATCCCAGCGGTGTTCGGGAGTTTCTCGGACTTATTCGTCAATTGAGTCGTCAGCAAGGTCTCACCGTTCTGCTCTCCTCTCATCATCTGCACCATGTCCAGCAAGTCTGTGACCGGGTGGGCATCTTTGTGAAGGGAAAGCTGATGGCCGAAGGAAATATGGATACCCTATCGAAAAATCTTTTCGAAGAAAAATCCTTCGAAATCCGGATCACCGTAATGAATAATTTAACACTCCCCTGGGAGCACGAAGCTGAATTTCTCTTATTGAATTCAATTAAGCAGGCCGTTGTGGGTGATCATGAAATTAATGTCAGTTGCAGTAAGGACGTCACACCAGAGATTGTCAGATATTTTGTTGACAAGGGATACGATGTGATGGGCGTGCAACGGAAAGAGTATGGTCTTGATGACATTTATCAAAAGTATTTTGAGAGTAGTTTAAACTAGCAGGCACTTTATGATGAAGAATTTTATATTGTCGTTTGGAAAGCAGACTACCGAAAGCGTAGAAGTTCAGGGAAGTCCTTTTGGGGTGATGGTGCGAAAGGAAATTGCCGGTCATATCCGAAGTTGGCGATTCATCGTTTTGTTGATCGTTATTGCGTTTACATTTTGGGGATCCTTGTACGTATCCCTCACCAACATAAAAGACGCGGTGAATAATGCAAAGGATCCTGATCACTTGTTTGTATACCTCAAGTTGCTGACAACAACCGAGGGTAACTTGCCTCCGTTTCATGTGCTGCTCAGTTTTTTAGGCCCCTTACTGGGCATTGGTCTCGGCTTTGATGCGGTTAACTCCGAAAAACAGAATGGAACGCTCATCCGCATCATGGCACAACCTGTTTATCGCGACAACCTGTTGTTATCAAAATTCATAGGTTCTTTCATTCTGGTGAGTGTACTTTTTCTGGTACTAACGCTGCTCATGATTGGTGGAGGTATGCTGCTAACCGGAGTGCCCATTGAACCCGAGGAGGTTCTGAGGATTTTCAGTTTCACTATGATTTGCATCCTGTACGTTGGCTTTTGGCTTGGCCTTTCTATCCTTCTTTCCATCGCTTTCACTCAAGCGGCTACCTCGGCACTTACAGCCATTGGTATTTGGTTGTTCCTAACGGTGTTTTATCAGATTGTGATTAGTATGGTAGTCAAAGCGTCAGCGCCTCGTGCAGAATTACTTTCAGCAACCGGTATTCTTCATTACAATGAGCTGTTATTTCATTTGTTGCGCCTGACTCCCAGCCAGCTTTATACGGATGCCACGACTACCTTGTTAATGCCATATGTTCGTAGTTTAGGACCGATTACCATGGAACAAATGGCCGGAGCTATACCATCACCCTTATCCTATAAGGAAAGCCTTATGATCGTATGGCCACAGGTAAGTGGATTAGTAGCTACCACAGTAGTATGTTTCGCGGCCTCGTACTACTTGTTTATGCGCAGAGAAATCAGAAGTTAGCACTTGCGTGATTGGCTGCGGAAGCAATCCCCATTCAACACTACGGTGTGTGCACTCCTAATTATCTGATAAAACAACGGAACTGTGGACAGTCTGAACAAATCTGTCGAATAGCGTCAAACGAAACGCGCCAATCAGAGGCAAATAGCTATTATTGTATATTATACACTTTTAACCATTTGCCTAAACCCTCTAACATGCCTGCTACAATTTCCAACCTCTCTAAAACATATTTACTGGCTTGTCTGCTGGTAGTCTCGTCCTTTGCTATGGCGCAGGATGGCACAATCTATCCGCTTGAAGCACCTGCAGAGCCAAACGCTATTCTGCTTGGCACGGGTGGTGTTGAAGGCCAACCTGCTAAGGAAACCTGGTTTCGTCAGTGGGGAGATCCGATGGCACGAAACATTACTACTGCTACACTCACTCCATTCTTGCCCAAGCCAGGCAAAGCAAATGGTGCGGCCGTAATCGTAGCACCGGGTGGAGGCTTCAGATGGTTGTCACTCGGCAACGAAGGCTGGGAAGTTGCACAAGCACTGGCAGACAAAGGCATCGCGGCCTTCGTGCTGAAGTACAGACTTCAGCCCACCCCTGAATCGCTTGACGCATTCAAAGAGTCAATGAACCGAACCTTCGCTGCAGCAACACCTCCTGCCAATGCTCCTAAAGATGGCGCAGCCCCACCTCCTCGTCCAGCAATGGATCTGTCTAACCAATTGAACGATGCAGAGGCAGCCTATACCCTGATTTTGAAACGGGCTAAGGAATGGGGAGTCGACACCGCGCGCCTGGGCATGATCGGCTTTTCAGCCGGTGCTGGTCTCACCATGCACTCAACGCTTCACTCCAAAATTATGGAGCTTGACTTCATCGGACCGATCTATGGTGGTATGGGGCCCGTTGAGGTTCCGAAGAATGCGCCTCCCATGTTCAATGTAATTGCCTCTGATGATTTTCTTTTCCGCGGTCAGTTTGGTGTTATCGATTCGTGGTTTAAAGCAGGTAAGCCTGTTGAGTTTCACCTCTACCAGAATGGTGGCCACGGCTTCGGTCTTGGTAATCCGAATCGCACCAGCAACAAGTGGTTCGATGCGTTTATTTACTGGTTAGAGGTTAATCAATTTCTTGCTGATAATCCGAAGAAGTAGCCACAACATTTTGGCTTAGTAAGCTTGAAGTGGTTGAAAAGAAGAAACGGCTGATATACTATAAACTGTACTGGATTTTGAAAGGTAGGGAACACAATCCCTACCTTTTTTAATGTATGGTGTTGAATGTGAATTTTATTTATGCTGTTGCGTCCATGATCTGCAATTCTTACAGCCTATTCTATTCGCTATTTTTATTTTTACTTTCTGGCAGAGTCTCACATCTTGGAAGCTCTGGCGAAACCAACAAAAGCAATTATTCAATTATTCGATAAAAATCGTAGAATCACAATTAAAGAAGAGTGAGTGAAACCGTCAGCGTCTCGGAGACTGGAATCTGTTGAAAAAATGGATCCTAAAGATTTTAATATATTTATATAACAAACGTTTTATGATTAGAAAATTTTTCTACCTCGGTATAATCGTTGCCATACTATTCAGTTGCAAAGGCACACAAGAGTCAACATCAAAGTCGCAAATAAGCGTTGCCTTATCCGGGAGCATGACGGCTATTGAGATTTACTTTACAAGCTCAGATAGTGTGCGGGTTCAGTCATTCATCCAACGCATGCAAAACAAACTCCCTGGATTCTTAAAAATTAATCAGTTTCCAGATTCCATTGTCCATGATAGTTACATGGTGGAACGTGTCAATCACCTTACCGGTGAAATCACTGCGCCAGATGTTGAATACCTTAAGTTCGCAGGTCAGGGCTTAAGTGATCAGGAGATGCTCCAACTGCAAAATGCCAATAGTGTATTGATGATCACTTTCTTTGCCACCAGCGAAAATATTATTGAGAAGCAACGCAACATAACTTCCTTCATTGGTGAAGTAGTACAAAGTGAAAATAGTTTTATCGGAGACTTCAATACCCGCAGATACTACAGTGCCAGTTCATGGAAGAAACAACGGGTAGATGCATTTATTGGTAATTCGATGTTCCAGGAAATTACCTTGCATACCTATCGCGAAGGAGAATTTTGTCGCATCGTATCACTCGGTATGGGCAAATTTTGCTTACCCGATATTTCCATTAAAGACTTTGCCTGTGGAGATCAAAATACATTTGGTTCGTTAGTAAATGCAGTGGTCGCTACCTGGGTGAATAACCCGACTATGAATATTGACTCAACCTTATTAATAGACCTTCAAAATCTTACGGATGAAAACGTTAAGCAATATATTACGTCAGGTGTGGGTGAAGAAGCGGAGCAAAAAGCTAAAGTAAAGCTCCGGCTGGTGAAACCTGAAGAAGGTGATAATCTCAACACACAATTTAGAATTATCTTCAATGACCCAACATATTCTACTCCACAAGAAGAGCAAAACGCAGTACTCAAAAAAATCTTTGGCAGTGAGGAGTCATTGGTAACAATAATACACGATGAAGCCATTCTGGAAGCAAGCGAACGTGCTAAAGCGAAGTTGCCGGAATTGCGAGAGCTTTTCAATAAGGGACTTGAACCTGGCTATTCCATTTATGTGAAGGCACCTTTTATAACAGATTCGGGTAGCAACGAATGGATGTGGGTTGAAGTGACGGTATGGACCGAAAATATAATCGAAGGTATTCTGCAGAATGAACCCGATGAAATATCTGGCTTGAAATCGGGTTCCATTGTAAAGGTCAAGCAACAAGACATCTTTGATTACATCCTCAACAAACCAGACGGTTCGTATGATGGAAACGAAACAGGAAAGTTGATGGAAGAGATGAATTGATTAGCGCACCAACAAGATTTAGATCTTGCAGTGTGTGCTGACGTTGAACGAAAGTAGATTCTCAAACTATGTACTCGTTCATTCGCATTTCATAGGCAGGGGATTGCCACGTCAGCGCGTAATTTTCTGATAGTGATTGAGAGCACGGATACCTCCTCGCAATGTTGGAACTTGTTCTGGAACTTTTGAGAAGTTGCTCTTCGAAGTTCAACGTAATTGCGTGGAAGTGTCTTGCGTTTCGAAAGACTACTGACGTGGCAATCTCCTTACTACAAGGTGCGTAATTGGAGTCGCACTAACGTTGAGCCATGAAGATTCTCAAAACATGTACTTGTTCTTTAGCATTCCATAGTAATGGGATTGCCACGTCAGCGTATAATTTCCTTATAGCAATTGAGAGTGTTGATGCTTCCTCGCAATGACGTTGAACTTCGAAGCATACAAGTAAAGCCTCGCTGACGTTGATCGGAAATACAAAGATCCTGTTATAAACTCGGTAGAGACCGATTACTACACAGGAGTCATTGGTGATGTCCTCTGGATTATTGCACTGGATAATTTCAAATTCCAGAATATGGATGTTACGCTGCACAATGCAGATGGAAGTGTACTTGAAACAGGAGCCGCTG
>Ga0116156_10004048_pt1 | contig 12565 bp, 11 predicted proteins | sample AD_UKC045_MetaG_FD_89891 | JGI IMG/M metagenome (GOLD analysis project Ga0116156, IMG submission 89891) | Active sludge microbial communities of municipal wastewater-treating anaerobic digesters from USA - AD_UKC045_MetaG | ecosystem: Engineered > Bioreactor > Anaerobic > Digestate | place: USA... | reverse complement strand
CTGACGGGCATGGACGTGTCGAACGCCAGCTTGTACGACGGCGGCACGGCGGCGGTCGAAGGGGTGTTGATGGCCATGAGCGTCACGCGGCGGGAAAGCAAGGTCGTCGTGGCGGCCGGCGTACACCCGGAGTACCGCGAGATTCTGCAGACGTACTTGGCCGGTCTGAAGACGGAGTGCGTCACGGTCGGGGCAGGGCAGGGGACCACCGATTTGGAGGCATTGGCCGCCGCCGTCGACGACGGCACGGCGTGCGTGCTGATCCAGCATCCCAACTTTTTTGGCTGCCTGGAGGACGTGGCGGCCGCCGCCAGAATCGCGCACGATGCCGGAGCGTTGTTGGTCCAGGCGTTCGATCCGATCAGTCTGGGGCTGCTCAAGCGGCCGGCGGAACTGGGCGCGGACATCGCGGTGGCCGAAGGCCAATCGCTGGGCACGCCGATGCTGTTCGGCGGCCCGTACTTGGGCATCATGGCGTGCCGCGAGCAGTACGTGCGCCGCTTGCCGGGCCGCATCGCAGGCCAGACGACGGACCGCCGTGGACAGCCCTGCTGGGTGCTGACGCTGCAAACCCGCGAGCAGCACATTCGCCGTGACAAAGCGACCAGCAACATTTGTACGAATCAAGGTCTGATTGCTCTGCGGGCGGCGATTTACCTCTCGGCGTTGGGCCCCCAGGGGCTGCGGGAGACGGCCGAGTTGTGCCTGCAAAAAGCCCGTTATGCCGCGGCGCAGATCACGGCGGGCGACCGCTTCGAGTTGGCTTTCGGCAAGCCGGCGTTCAAGGAGTTCGCGGTGCGGAGCAGGGCAGGGGGGGTGAGCCAGTTGTTGGCGGAGGCGTGCGAGGCGGGCTATCTGGCCGGCCTGCCGTTGGGGCGCTGGTATCCGGAGTTGAGCGATTGCTTCCTGGTGGCGGTGACGGAGAAGCGCACGCGGCAGGAGATCGACGCGCTGGCGCGGTGCCTGGCCGGTGGGCAATCGCCCAGGGCCGCCGAGAAGACGTGACGTTCGGAGAGTCAGAAGTTGGCGATCATCACGCGGAGCGTGATGGCTACTTTGAGGACGAACGATGCGGAATACGAGTGCGACGAAATTGCTGTTTGAGTTGTCGAAACCGGGACGCCGCGCGGTGCGACTGCCGGCGTGCGACGTGCCGCGGCGGCCGTGCGCGGAGCGGGTGCCCGCCGACATGCTGGCCGACGCGCCACCTCCGCTGCCCGAGGTCGCCGAGCCGGACCTGGTGCGGCACTTCACCAACCTGTCGACCTTGAACATGTCCGTCGACACGCACTTTTACCCGCTGGGCTCGTGTACCATGAAGTACAATCCCAAGCGGAACGAGCGGCTGGCCGCGCTCAGCGGCTTGGCCGATCTTCATCCCTACCAGCCCGAAGACACGTTGCAGGGCCTGCTGCAGTTGCTGTTCGAACTGCAGCAAATGTTGGGGGAGATTTCGGGGCTGCCGGCGGTGTCGCTGCAGCCGGCAGCGGGCGCCCACGGCGAACTGACCGCCCTGATGGTGGCCGCCGCGCATTTCCGCGATGCAGGTCAGCGCCGCACCAAAGTGTTAACGCCCGACAGTGCGCACGGGACGAATCCGGCCAGCGCACGGATGGCCGGCTTCGAGACGGTCACGGTCCGCAGCACGGCCGGCGGCGTCGTGGACGTGGACGACCTGCGCGCCAAGCTGGACGACAACCTTGCCGTATTCATGATCACCAATCCGAACACGCTGGGGTTGTTCGACGGCCAGGTGGGACAGATTGCCGAGTGGGTCCACGCGCGCGGCGGGCTGATCTACCTGGACGGCGCGAACATGAACGCGATTCTGGGCATCACGCGTCCCGGCGATTTCGGGGCCGACATGATGCACTTCAATCCGCACAAGACGTTCAGCGGTCCCCACGGCGGCGGCGGTCCCGGAGCGGGGCCGATCTGCGTGACGGAAAAGCTGGGGGCGTATCTGCCCGCGCCGGTCGTGGCGTACGACGGCCGCCGCTATCGCCTGGATACGGACCGTCCGAAGTCGATTGGGCGCGTGCGCAGCTTTTTCGGCAGCGTCGGCGTGTTGATCCGCGCTTACTGCTACATCCGCACGCACGGTCCCGAAGGGCTGCGGGCGGTTTCGGAGAACGCCGTGCTGAACGCCAACTACTTGCTGAGCCGCGTCAAGGACTTTCTGCCCGTGCCGCAGGGCGATCGCTGCATGCACGAGTTTGTGGCCTCGGCCGCCGCGCTGAAAAAGGCCAAGGGCCTCACGGCGATGGACCTTGCCAAGCGTCTGCTGGACGAGGGCTATCACGCGCCGACCGTGTATTTTCCCTTGACCGTGCCGGAGGCGATGATGATCGAACCTACGGAGACGGAGAGCAAAGAAACGCTGGATGCGTTCGCGGCGGCCCTGTTCCGCTTGACCCAGGAGACGCCGGGCGCGTTGCACGACGCTCCACACACCACGCCCGTGAGTCGTCCTGATGAGGTCCAAGCGGCGCGCAAGCCGGTGCTTCAATGGAATGCCGACTGATCATCGACCAGCCCGCCGACGGGGCCTGGAACATGGCGCTGGACGAAGCGCTGCTGGAGTCCGCCGGCAGGGCAGGGCAGGGGGGCTGTTTGCGGTTTTACTTCTGGAAGGAGCCGACGGTATCCCTGGGCTACTTCCAGCGTTGTGCGGACCGCCAGACGCACGCTGCCAGCCGCGGCTGTCCCCTGGTGCGGCGATCGACGGGCGGCGGCGCGATCGTCCACGACTTGGAATTGACGTACAGTTTTACGACCGGCATCCAGACGCACGTCCGCAGCGGGTTGGCGGATTACTACGACGCGTTTCATGGAACGCTGATCCAAGAGCTGGCCGAGCGCGGAATTTCCGCCCGATTGTGCCCGGCGCCGCCGCTGCGGAGGCAGGCGGAAGAGCCTTTCCTGTGCTTTCAGCGACGAGCGGAGGGGGATGTCTTGATTGGAGACAGCAAGATTGCCGGCAGCGCCCAGCGGCGGCGTCACGGGGCGCTGCTGCAGCACGGCAGCGTGCTGTTGCAGCGGTCGGTGGCGGCTCCCGAGCTGGCGGGAATTGCGGAACTCTCCTCCGTTTTCCTCGATCCAAGAGAATTGGCGGAGTGCTGGGCCAAACGGGTGGCCGCCAAGCTTGGCTTGACGCTCCGCTCCGATTCGTCCACGGGTCGGGAAAAGGAGGCTGCGGAGCGGATTTGCCGCAGCCAATACGCCCAGCCGGGCTGGACAAATCGGAGATAACCCTGCTTCTGAGGCGAGGGCATTTTGACGGGCAGAATCCAGTTTGGTATGCTGTGGGCGGATTTCGTTCGGCCGATTCCGTCACGGGGGGCGATCCGCCGGCGAAAACGATGGATTGTCCTGGTATGCACACAATTCGCTTCCGGCGCAAAGCCACCGGCGCCGAGGAAGGGCCATGTATGAAGGTCAAGCTGAAGCTGCTCAAGGGTTCCGAGGCCGGCAAGGAAATCAAGATCCCGACGCCCAAGTGTCTGATTGGCCGCGGCGACGATTGCCAACTGCGTCCCAAGAGCGATGCGATCAGCCGGCGTCACTGTGTTGTGTACGTCAAGAACGGCCAATTGCTCGTCCGCGACCTGAAGAGCAGAAACGGCACGTGGGTCAATGGCGAACGGTTGACCGAAGATCGCGCGTTGAAGAGCGGCGATAGGATTCAGTTCGGTCCCCTGGAATTCGAAATCGTCATCGACCACAGCTTGGGCGGCGAAAAGAAGCCCAAGGTGTCGAGCGTCAAAGAAGCGGCGGCCCGGACGACATCCTCCGGCCAAGACACCGTGCAGTTGGATGACAGCGACATCAGCGATTGGCTGGCGGAAGCCGACGAGGAGGAGCGAGCCCGCCGCCGGGGTGCTCCAGAGACGCGCCAGTTGAAGCTCGACGAAACCGACCAGCTTTCCATGCAAAGGCAGCTCGAGAAACAGGCGGAGAAACGGGCGGAGGAAGGCGAGGAAGAGCCGGAAGATGAGACGAAACAAGCGGTGCTCGCCGGTAAGGCGAAAGGCAAGAAAACGTTTGGCAAGCTGCCGCAGCGGCCGGAAACGGCCCCGCAAAACTCCCGCGATGCGGCTGCCGAGATGCTGAAGAAGTTTTTCAACAAACGCTAACGGGCCAAAGTGGCAGGCACACTCCGTGTGCCGTCCGCCAGAATTTGCCTTGTTTTTTGCGTACGGCACACGGAGTGTGCCTGCCACTTTGTTACGGCACACGGAGTGTGCCTGCCACTTTGTTGTGGAGCCAGTTGTGTCCAACGACCCGCGAGATCTGATTAACCGCTGCCTGGCGGGCGACGAAGCCGCCATGATCGACCTGGTCGAACTCTACCGCGACCGCGTCTTTCGCTTCTGTTATCGCATGTTGGGCCAGCGTCAGGACGCGGAAGACGCGGCGCAGGAGACGTTCGTGCGCGTGCTGCGCAGCCTGGTGACCTGGGATGGACGCCGCGATTTTGAGCCCTGGTTGCTGGCCATTGCGGGAAACCGCTGCCGGAGCCTGTTGGCCGCGCGCAAGCGGAGGCCCGCCACGGGGCTGTTGGCCGCGGAGCAGTTGGTGGACCGCTCGCCCGACTGGCACGCGATGCAGACGCTGGCCGAAGAGGTCCAGCTGGCCTTGCTGCGACTGCGGCCGGAGTATCGCGAAGCGTTCGTCTTGTTCCACGAGAACCAGCTCAGTTACGATCAGATCGCAGCAGCCATTCAGCGGCCGTTGGGAACGGTCAGGACACGGATTCACAAAGCGCGCCAGCAGTTGATGGCTCAACTGCGGCGGCGCGGAGTCGTGGGGGGACGCCGGCATGCGGTGCGAGCAGTTTGAGCAGCGGCTGCAGCGATGCTTGGATCGGCGGGAACGGCCCTCGGACGATCCCGCGCTCCGCCGCCATGCGGGCGTCTGCCCCCGGTGTCGAGGGGCGCTCGCTGCGTATAACCGCCTGGCCGACGGACTCGACTTGCTGGAACTCCCCGTGCCCGACGAAACGTTTTCTCAGCGGGTCGTCCGGCAAGTCCGTGTCGACCGCCGATCACCGGCCGTTGGCCGGCGCCTGGCCGGAGCGATCCTCGCCATCGCCGCATGCCTGCTGCTGGCCTGGTTGCCGCAGTTTGCGGGGCGACGACACGGTGCCGTCGGCCTCCCCGCGCGTTGCTGCGACAGGCACCGCGCCGCCAGTTGTGGCAAAAATGACGTCTGCCCCCCAGGGGGTGCCGAGCGGTCCAGCGACGCCTGCTCCGACAGGCATGACCGCCGATGCCAAAATCGGTCTCGTCCCCTGGACGATGTGGCCCACCAGCTTGTCCTTCGGCACCTGGAATCCCATCGACACGTTGGCAGGCGGCCTGACTCCCATCATGACGCCTTTGGGGGTGGCCGTCGAAGAGATTCGCCGGACGATTCCGCTGGGGCGTGTCGAGCCGCCATCTGCGTCGCGCGGCGACTCGGTTCGGCGAAGCTCCTCTCGCGATACCTCGCCCCTGGTGTAACAATCGGAACCTTCCCACCTTTCGGAATCTCAGGAAAACAGGCTGCATCTTTGCCGGCCTTCCTGGACTGCGCATTTTCACGTGGTAATTTACTTTATCCGTGATTCTCGCCGCACCTTATCAGCCCCCTTTTCAACTAGTTCGCACAATCGCCAAAAGCGTGGGAGGATCGTCCTGTGATCGTGGAGAAGAATGAAAGCCAAGTCGAAGTCCAGATCGAACGCCGTACGTCGACCCCTCGCCGCCAGGAGGGCAACGAGCGTCGCAAGGCGTCTTTTCCCGTGTCGGAGGAACGGAGGGTGGGGGAGCGGCGCAATACCCAGCGGCGGAGGCAGATCGATCCCACGACCTGCGAACGTGACTACAGCGAGGACGAAATCCAGTTCATGCGGGCGCTGGACGATTACAAGCGAGCCAGTGGCCGGATGTTCCCCACCTGCAGCGAGATCCTGGAAGTCGTTCGCGCGTTGGGCTATGTAAAATCGCCCGCCGGGGAATCGGCGGCACCGTCGGATGCCTAGAAATTGGTCTTGTCAGGCGGGCCGCATGGGGCTAATCTCCCGCCGCTTCTCTCTGCCGCCCAAGGTGTTGGGTGTCACGGATCTTGTTTAGGGACTGCTAGCAAGAAGGCATGGCTGCCGTGAGTCGATCAACTCGCTTGACGATGGTTGTGGTTTGGCAGATCGTCACCTTAGGGGTCATCACGCTGTCGGCTTCGGGCTGCAAAGTGGCGGCGGACGGTCAGAACCTGCAAGGGGCGAGGCTGTATCAGAGCGGCCAATACGACGTGGCCATGCAAAAATTCCAGAAAGCGGTGGCCACGGACCCCACCAATGCCGACGGCTACTACAACATGGCCTGCACGATGCACCGCATGGGCATCGCCCGCAACGACCAGAACGCGCTGAATCAGGCCGAAACGCTGTACAACCAATGCCTTGATTTGGACGAGAATCACACCGACTGTCATCGGGCCTTGGCCGTCTTGCTCGTGGAGACGGGGCGGTCCGACAAAGCCTTCAATTTGCTGAAAAACTGGGCTGTGCGCAGCCCCAACGTGGCGGACGCGCGGATCGAACTGGCCCGGCTGTACGAGGAATTCGGCGATCCGGAGGCGGCCAAGACCTATCTGACCGAGGCGGTGAACCTGGACCAGTACAACTCCCGTGCTTGGAACGCGTTGGGGCGTTTGCGCGAACAGAGCGGCGAGTACAGCCAGGCCTTGGCCAACTACCAGCGCTCGTACAGCCTGAACCAATTCCAGCCCGAGATCATGGAGCGCATGGCGGCCCTCAATCAGACCATCGCCAGCCAATTCGCCGGCTCGACCTCCGCCGGCGACACCCGCACCGTCAACGCCGGCTCACCTACCAATCGCTGACAGGCCGGGGACCAGGAAACTGCCTGGAACAGCACGTCAGAAGTCCGGCTTCTTCGAAAAAAACGGGCTTCTTCTTGGCCGGCCCGCCAATTTTGCCTGCCGACTTTTCAGGCCGTGCTGAGCTGCTAAAATCTCCGCTTTCAGTCCCTCCAACCTACCAGGAGACTCACACGGCGATGACCGAACGCGTTTTCAGTTTTGCCCCTGGCCCGGCGGTGTTGCCCGTGCCGGTTTTGGAACAAGTGCAACGGGACCTGCTGTGCCTGCCGGGCGCCGGGGCCTCGATCCTCGAAATCAGCCACCGCAGCAAAGCGTTTGAGGGGATCATGGCGGATGCCAAGGCGCGTCTGAAAGCCCTCTTGGGCGTCCCCGACGATTACCACATCCTGTTCCTGCAGGGGGGGGCCCGGTTGCAGTTTTCGATGATTCCCATGAACCTGCTGCGCGGGTCCAGCGTGGCCGCAGATTACGTGGTGACGGGCTCCTGGAGCAAGTATGCGTTGGAAGAGGCGAAGAAAGAGGGGCCGGTCAACGTGGCCTTCAACGGCAAAGACACGAATTACGACCGCCTGCCGGCGATGAGTTCGCTGCAGCTCAATCCTCAGGCGCCCTACGTCTATATCGCTTCCAACGAAACCATTCAAGGCGTGCAGTTCGCGATCGATCCGGACACGGGCGGCGTGCCCCTGGTGTGCGACGCTTCGTCGGATTTCCTCCACCGGCCGGTGGACGTCAAGCGGTATGGCATCTTGTACGCGTGCGCCCAGAAGAACGCCGGCCCCGCCGGGCTCACGATCGTGATCATCCGCGACGACCTGGTGAAACGCAGCCCGGATTCGCTGGCGGGCTACCTGAGCTACCGCACCCACGCCGACAACAACTCATTGTGGAACACGCCGCCGGTGTTCGGCGTCTACGTTTTCCAATTGATCGCGCGGTGGCTGCAGGAGGAGATCGGCGGTCTGGACAAGATGTTCGCGCTGAACCGCGAGAAGGCCCGGATGCTGTACGAAGTGATCGACGCCAGCGGCGGCTTCTATCGCGGACATGCTCAGCCCGACTGCCGTTCGGTGATGAACGTCACGTTCCGCCTGCCGAACGAGGAGTTGGAGAAGAAGTTCCTGGCCGAAGCCGCTCCACTCAAGCTGCGCGAACTCAAGGGCCACCGCAGCGTGGGCGGGATGCGGGCCTCGATTTACAACGCCATGCCGCTGGCCGGCGTGGAAACCCTGCGTGACTTTATGAAGGACTTCGCGGCTCGCAATGGGGCTTGAGTGATCCCGCGTGGTCAAGTTGGGTTCGTTTGACCGCGACCCGATTTCGCAACAACGAAAGGCACAAAGCATGGCCAAAATCATCGTTCTCGACAAGATTTCAAAGCAGGGACTGGCTCTGCTGGACGCGGCCGAGGGCATTGAATACGAAGTCCGCACGGGTCTGAAGGGCGAGGAGCTGCGCAAGGCGTTGGCCGAATTCGACGGCGCCATCGTCCGCAGCGGCGTCAAGATCACGGCCGAGTCGCTGGAAGGCAACCGGCGGTTGAAGGCCATCGTGCGTGCCGGCGTGGGCGTGGACAACATCGACCGCCAGAAGGCCACGCGATTGGGGATCGTCGTGATGAACACGCCGGCCGGCAACACGATCAGCACGGCGGAGCACGCCTTCGCCCTGATGCTGGCCCTCTCCCGCAACGTGGCGGCGGCGAACCAGAGCCTGGTCGAAGGCCGCTGGGACCGGAGCGCGTACATGGGAACGCAGTTGGCCGAGAAGACGTTGGGCATCGTGGGGCTGGGACGCATCGGCACGGAAGTGGCCAAACGGGCGCTGGCGTTCGCGATGCGGGTCATCGGCTACGATCCGTTTTTGTCGGCCGAGGCGGCGGAGAAACTGGGCATCGAGCGCGTCGAAACCGTCCCCGAGATGCTGCCGCGGATCGATTACCTGACGGTCCATACGCCGCTGACGCCGGAGACGAAGCACCTGATCGGCGCCAAGGAAATCGAGATGATGAAGCCGGGCGTGCGGCTGATCAACGGGGCCCGCGGGGGCATCTACGACGAAGCGGCGCTGGTCGAGGGTCTGAAGAGCGGCAAGCTGGGCGGCGTGGCCCTGGACGTCTTCGAAAACGAGCCCTGCACGTCCAGCCCGCTGTTCGGCATGAAGCACGTGGTTTGTACCCCGCACCTGGGCGCGAGCACCGAAGAGGCCCAAACGCTGGTCGCCGTCGAGGGCGTGCAGTTGCTGGTGAACTTCCTCAAGACCGGCGAAATTCGCCACGCGGTGAACGTGGTCGCGATCCAGCCGCAGACGCTGGAAGCGCTCCGCGGCTATCTGAATGTCGCGTATCGTCTAGGCCGTCTGCTGGCCCAGGTCCACGATGGCGGCTTGGAGTCCTGCACGCTGCAGTACCGCGGCGAAGTGGCCGACAAGGAGACCCGGCTGCTGACGGCCGCCTTCTGCGCCGGCCTGGCCGAAGGCGCGATGGAAGACGAAGTGAACATCGTCAACGCCGAACTGTTGCTCCGCGAACGCGGCATCCAGATCCAGGAAGAAACGCAGAGCAAGCCGAGCGACTTCAGCTCGACCATGACGGCGTCGGTGACCAGCCGCGGCCAGACGTTTACCGCCGCCGCCACGCTGTTCGGCAACAACATGCCGCGGCTCATCCGGCTGAACGATTATCGTTTCGAGGCCTACCTGGACGGGAACCTGCTGTCTTTCGTCCACAGCGATGTTCCGGGTGTGATCGGCGCGGTCGGGACCGTGTTCGGCAAACACCGCGTCAACATCGCGCAGATGGCGGTCGGCCGCGAGACCGATCAGCCGGGCGGCGAAGCGATCGGCGTCTTGAACCTGGACAGCCTGCCACCGCCGCAGGCGATCGACGAGGTGTTGGCGACGCCCGGCGTGCTGAGCGTGAAAGTGTTCGCCTTGCCGGCCGCCGGCCAGTTGCCGTCGTGGCTGCAGTGAGATCCGTCCGTAGCAGGTTCCCGTCCGTTCGGAACGGAATGAATTCCGTTCGACGGAGCGGGGCAGGGCAGGGGGGCTCGGAGGCATGTTCGACGCGGTCACCGTCATCATTCCCGCGCTGAACGAGGAGCAGTCGCTGCCCCTGGTGCTGGCGGACTTGCCGGCGGTCGGCCAGCGGATCGTCGTCGACAACGGCAGCTCCGACGCGACGGCCGAAGTGGCGATCCGCTGTGGCGCGACGGTGGTCCAGGAGCCGCAGCGGGGATACGGCGCCGCCTGCCGGCGCGGTTTGGCTGCCGTCGAGGAGGGCATCCAGCGGGGCGGGACACCCCCGCGGGTCGTCGTCTTTCTGGACGCCGACTACAGCGACCATCCCGAACTCCTGCCGCAGCTGGCCGAGCCGATCCTGCAAGACCAGGCCGACTTCGTGCTGGGATCCCGCTTGACCGGCCGCCGCGAGCCGGGCGCGATGCCTCCCCAGAGCATATTCGGCAACCACTTGGCTTGTTTCCTGATGCGCCGGCTGTTCGGCGCGTCGTACACCGATTTGGGGCCGTTTCGCGCCATCGGTTACGCGCCGTTGTGCGGTTTGGCGATGGCGGACCGCGACTACGGCTGGACGATCGAAATGCAGATCAAGGCGGTCCGCGCCGGCTTGCGGATTCGTGAAGTCCCCGTTCCCTATCGGCAGCGGGTCGGCCGCAGTAAAATCAGCGGCACGGTGGCGGGCAGCATCCGCGCCGGCGGGAAGATCCTATGGACCGTGGCCAAGTACGGCTGGCAGCGAGCCCAGCCGAAGCAGTTCTGACGCACCGCCTTTCGGCCACGGCCAGTTGGAGCCTCTGGGTGCTGCTGGCCGCCGCCTTCTGCGGCCTGTACGCGCTGTGGGCGCGGTGGAGCTGGCAATTTGAGCACGCGGACGCCTACCGGGATCGCCCGGTTCTGGTGGCGCTGGCGTTGTTGGGCGCTGCCTTCGTCGTCTACTTGCTGTCGGTGTTCTTCGCCGCCCGCTGCCCGTTGCGTCGCGGCCAACTGGCCTTCCTGGTAGCAGCGGCGATCGCTTATCGGCTGATCCTGCTGCCTTCGATCCCGATCCAGGAGGTCGACATCTACCGCTACCTGTGGGACGGCAGCGTCGTCTGCCAGGGCGTCAACCCGTTTCGTTACCCGCCGCGCGTCGTGCTCGCCGCCCGCCGCGAACTGGTGCGCGACGACCGGCTGGCACGCCTGGTGGAACTGCGCGACTCCGACCCGCACCTCCATACGGTGCTCGCCAGGGTGCACTACGGTTTTTTGCCCAGCGTCTATCCGCCGGTGAGTCAGGCGGTATTTGCGGCGGCCGCCTGGACGACGCCCCGGCACGCCGCCGTCGAGCAGCGCATGACCGTGCTCAAGATCTGGCTGGCGGGGTTCGATCTGGCGACGCTCGGAATCGTGCTCCTGCTGCTTCGTCAGACGCAGCGTCCGCCGGGCCTGTGCATCGTCTACGGCTGGTGTCCGCTGGTGCTCAAGGAATTCAGCAACAGCGGACACTTGGACGCGATCGCCGTGTTCCTGACGACGTTGGCGGTTTGGCTGGCCGCCCGAGCGTTGACGAGACCTCGTGCCGCGGCAGGAACGCAGGGCGGATCCCGCCCGCGACCCGCATTCCGCAACGGCCTGGCGGCGGTCGCCGCCGGCGGAGTGCTGGCGCTGGCGATCGGCGCGAAACTGTATCCGGTCTGGCTGGTCCCGCTGTTTGCGGCGCTCGTCGTGCAACGCCTGGGTTGGAGATGGTTTTGGGTGGCGGCCGACGTGTTTCTGGCGACAGCGCTCCTGGTCTTGTGGCCGCTGCTGCCGCCACTGGGCGCCCGCGGGCCAGCGCCGCCCAGCGCGGTGAACGCCGGGGGGGCAGCCCAGCCGGGCTCCGATTCTGCCTCGCCGGCCGACCCCGGCCGGGGTCTGAAGATGTTCTTGACGCGCTGGGAGATGAACGACTTTCTGTTCATGATCGCGATGGAGAACGTGATGCCCGGCGAGGTCCGGCAGGACCGGCCGCGGCCGTGGTTTTCGGTCGTTCCCGAGTCGCCGCGCGCCGCGTTGATCGACCCCTTGGCGGCCCGGTTTGCCGGCGACCGTTGGCAAGCTTCGTTCCTCGTGGTGCGTGGGATCTCGCTGTTGGCGACCGTGGCGGTGGCGGCTTGGTGCGTCGGCAAATCGTTGCGGAATCGTGACGTCGCCGTGTGGTTCGAGTCGGCCTTTCTGATTCTGGCCTGGTTTTGGTTCCTCTCGCCGACGCTCAACCCCTGGTACTGGACGTGGGTCATGCCGCTGGTGGTGTTCTCCCGCAGTCGCGTGTGGCTGTGGATGAGCGGCGTCGTGTTGCTGTACTACTCGCGGTTTTGGTTCATCTACCAGTTTCCGGACACACCGGTCGCCGGGACGCCTTATCAAGGCGCCGCGTTCTTCGACTTTGTCGTGACCTGGTTGGAATTTGGACCCTGGTTCGCCTGCCTGGTCTTCAGCGGCATCCATCGGCGATACAAAGCCGCACGGCGGCGAACGGCCGAGTGACCCGGTCCGGCGGCGAGAGCGCAGGGCAGGGCAGGGCAGGGGGGCGACTCGGCGGCACCGATCGGAATCTTGAAAGATGACAACCGTGGCCGAAATCTCACGACTCCGGCGACGAGGCTAGTGCGTCTTCGAGACTAAAAAGTGGGGTAAGCATCCT
>Ga0116156_10004047_pt1 | contig 12565 bp, 9 predicted proteins | sample AD_UKC045_MetaG_FD_89891 | JGI IMG/M metagenome (GOLD analysis project Ga0116156, IMG submission 89891) | Active sludge microbial communities of municipal wastewater-treating anaerobic digesters from USA - AD_UKC045_MetaG | ecosystem: Engineered > Bioreactor > Anaerobic > Digestate | place: USA... | reverse complement strand
GACTACGTGACCAAGCCGTTCAGCCCGCGCGTGCTCGTGGCGCGGGCCAGGGCGGCCCTCAGGCGCTCGGGCGACCGGGCCGGAGATACGCCCGAGGACGGCCCCGTAGTCCGAGGCCCCTGCGCCATCGACCCTGCCAGGCACGAGCTGCTCATCGACGGCCGGCCGGTCGACCTGTCGGCGACCGAGTTCGCGATGCTCGAGCTTTTAATGCGCGAGAGCGGCCGCGTGTTCACCCGCGCTCAGATGCTCGACCGGGTGCGCGGCCACGACTACCCGGTGACCGACCGCGCCGTCGACGTGCAGATCCTATCGATACGCCGCAAGCTCGGCCGCCATGCGGAGCTCGTCGAGACGATACGCGGCGTCGGCTACCGCTTCAAGGACCTGCCGTGAGGCGCGCCCGCCCGGGGACGAGGACCTTCACGGCGCTGTTCCTCCTATCGGCGGCCGCGGTCGCGATTATGGCGGCCAGCTCGGTAGTCGCCATGCGCCGCCTGCAGCGCGACTCGACCCTGTCGGCGCTGTCCCAGGCAGCCACCGCGTTGGCCAACGCCTTGCCCGGCGCGCTGTCCGGGGCCCGGTTACAAGGAAGTGCCGGTTTGGCGCCCTTCGCGGCGGCCGTGGACGGCTTCTGTGACGCGGCCGCGGCCGGCACGAGCCTTCGCGTCTCGGCCATTGCCGCCGATGGCTCGGTGCTCGGCGACTCGGGCTCCGACCCCGGCAAGATGGATAACCACGCGACCAGGCCAGAATTTGCCGAGGCCCTGCTCGGTAGGCCTACCACGATCATCAGGAGATCGGCGACACTGGGCCTCGAGATGGCCTATGCCGCCGCCCCGATACGATACGGAGGGTCGGTAGCCGGCGCCCTCCGGATGGCGATGGGCGCGCCCGACCTTGGCGACGAGCTGGCGCCCTTCCTAGCGCTGTCGCTCGCGTTAGCGACTGCTACCATAGCCGCCACGGCGGTCGCGAGCCGACGCATCGGCGCGGCGATCACCATGCCGCTCCGCGCCCTCGTCGAGGCCGCCGGCGACTGGTCGGCGGGCCGCCTCGATCGCCGCGTCCGGCATTCCGGCGATCCGGCCTTCGAGCCGCTCGCCGACGCGATGAACGCGATGGCCGCCGAACTGGCGGCGCGGACGGCTTCGACCGAGCGGCAGCAGCGCGAGCTCGGGGCCATACTCGACGCGATGGGCGAGGCGGTACTGTCGACCGACGGAGACCTGGCGATCCGGCTGGCCAACCCCCGGGCCAGGGAGTTGCTCGGCCCCGGCGCCCAACCCGGCCGGGGCCTCCTCGAGGCGACGGGCAACGCCTCGCTCGAGACTCTGGCTCTCAGGGCGGCCGCGGGCGAGCTCGGTGACAGGGTCGAACTGGCGCTCTACGGCGCCGAGGCGCGCCAACTCCTGGTCAGCGGCGCGCCCTTACCGCTCGAGGGCGACCGCCCAGGCGCCGTACTCGTACTCAGCGATATTACTAGGCTCAAGCGCCTCGAGCGGGTACGTACCGACTTCGTCGCGAACGTCTCGCACGAGCTACGCACGCCCATCACCCTGATCAAGGGCTTCGCCGAGACCCTCGAGGCGGACCCGTCCGAGGCCGGCCGCTTCATCGGCATCATCAAGCGGCACGCGGACCGCATGGCCGCGATCGTCGATGATCTCCTGACCCTCGCCCGACTCGAGGGTCCCGAGCGCGGCCGGCTCGAGACGCGGGAGGTCCTGGCCGGGCCGCTCATCGAGCGCGCCATCGAGTCGCTCGGCGACAAGCCGGCCCGCAGGCGCGCGATCGTCGCGGTCGACGCGCCGGTCGGGCTATCGCTCCGGGCCGACGAAGGCCTCCTCGAGCAGGCCCTCGTCAACCTGCTCGACAACGCGGTGAAGTACAGCCCCGAGGGCGGTGAGGTGAACGTCGAGGCGGCGTCCGATGGTGACGACGTGGTCTTCACGGTACGCGACCATGGCCCGGGCGTGCCTGCCAAGGACGCGGCCCGCCTGTTCGAGCGCTTCTACCGCGTCGACAGGGCCAGGAGCCGCGAGCTCGGCGGCACCGGCCTCGGGCTGGCCATAGTCAGGCACATCGCGTTGGCTCATGGTGGCGACGCATCGGTGGCCACCCGCGAGGGCTCGGGCTGCGCCTTCACGTTGCGCGTCCCGAGGCGCCCTCCGGAGGCTACAGAGGCCGACAGCGTCCAGCCCGCCTCCCCCGACGGCGATACCGCTAGGACGAGCTCGTAACCGTCGCCAATCCAGCGCCTGACGCGACCGACCGGTAGCGAGACGGTCGCCGTACCGTCGGGCCTCGGCTCGACCCGGGGTCCGTAGGGGCTGTCTGGCCAAGCCGGCCCGGGTAGCCCGGTCACGGTCAGCTCGACACGTTCCGGCTCGCGCAGGTGGTCCGCCCGCAGGCGCCCTTCTAGCGCGGCCGACGCCAGCTCGGCGGGATCCATGTCCCAGGGATCGGCGAGCCTGGCCTCCGCCTCCGAGGCGAGCCGTACGAGGTCCAGCCCGGAGTACCGTAGCCCGAGCCCATAGAGGCGGGCGGCGGCTTCGGCCGCGAAGCCGCCGGCGGCCGTCGGGGCCAGCTCGCCCGACTCGTCCACGGCCTGGGGCCAGGCCGCTCCATAGGGCAGGCTCCGCTCCGCCCCCAGGACGGCCCGGCAGAAGACCGCTGCCTCCTCGCCGCGAGGCAGGCGAAGCGCGACGACCGCGCCTGGCGCCGCCGGGAACGGTCCCCCGGAGCCTGAGGCCGACAGCCAGGACAGCTCCCAGAGCCCGGCTCCAGGGGCTCCGCCGAAACCGGCCCAGGCCGACGGCATGGTAGGCAAGCGTATCGCCGCCTCCATCTCAGAGGCCGCCTGGCAAGCGACGAACGCGGCCATGGCGGCGGCCGCGACGGCGAATAGGCGGGCCGGCGCAAACCGAGCCGCGAATAGCCTGTACGAAAGCGTTGGTTCCATGCCGCGTACACGCGGGCGCGGGCCTCCGCGCTTGCGACCCGCATATCGTCGAGCTGGCGATGGGAGCTTGCCTCCGCGGCGGTTTTATTCCATACTGTGCGCAACGATGGAAGACAGCGTTGTGTACGCGGACAGGCTCGAGCGGGCCCTGTCCGCCAAGATCGAACATATGGATGGCTCGGAACTCAAGCAGCTCAAGGACGACTTCAAGCTGTTCCAGTCGGCGTTTCAGGCTATCTATAACGTACTCCTCAAGAAAGGCCTCATAAGCGAGGATCCGTATAAGTACGACCTCAAGATATCCGAGGTGACGACCCCCTCGGAGAGCCCCTTCGCCGAGAGCGAGAAGATCGACCAGATATCGATACGGCTGTCCCAGTACGAGTCGTACCTGGACTTCCTCAATAATTACTACCAGTTCAGCGTCGAGTTCCTGACGATGGGCCGCATCAAACGCCTGGCTTCGCTGACCAAGTACTTCGCGTTCACGCAGTTCACCGAAAACAGCCAGCATATCAATACGCGCTACTTCGCGGAGATAGTCGGGCTCGTCAAGAAGGGTACCGACCCGCTGTCGACCGGTATCATCAACGAGGGGCTCCTGCAGCTCGACAAGGCGAGCCGTAAGATATTCCAGACCCTCAAGGCTCTGACGTTGATCCATAAGGAGCGCTACAAGCTGGAACTCAGGCGGCTCGTGATGAACGGCCTGGCCCTCGACCGTGATTACGCGGTGACCCACCAGGACGACGCCGTGAGGAAAATCAGGCAGAAATTCACTGAAGTTGCCGGCGATCGCCCCTTCTACGCGGAGCTGGTCGCCGAGGCGCTCAAGGAAGACTACGGCGCCGAGGGCGAGTCGCTGCGCGACGGGATTCTGGCGGCTCTCAAAGTAGCCGAGGCCAAGAGCGGGGACAAGTCGGCCGAGCGCAACTACAAGGCCGCCCTGCTCGACGGCGCCCGGGTGCTGATCGGCGTCGGCTTTCAGCTCGAGGACGCCGTGCGCAAGCTCGAGGAGAACCAGGCCCTGCTCGAATCGATGGACCGCTCGTTCCTGACCAAGGTCAAGCGAGCCATCCGCGAGATGCTCGGCAAGAAGGGCGAACACGTGGTCCATGAAGTCGAGTACCTCGATCCGGTGACCAGCGAGCGCAAGAACGAGTCGATAGACTTCACGGCATTCTGCCGCGAGGCGGCCAAGCGGGCGCAGAGCCTGGCGGCGATGGTCTCCAAGTCGAGCGCCGCGTTCAAGCGCATGGAAGGCTCCTCGGAGGACGTCATCTACAAGTTCCTGTCCAAGAGCATCGAGGAGCTACAGGCCTTCCACCGCAAGCTATCAGCCCTCGACGAGTTCTTCCAAGGCGCGATCGAGGATCCCGAGTTCAAGGGGCGCGTCCGTAGCGTCAAAATCGAGTTGGGCGCCATCAAGAACGCTATAATCAAATCGAACCAGAAGCGGCATGAGTACATAGCGCAGAAGGAAGAGCTCGAGCAGATGAAACGCTTGGGCATCCGGGAAGCCTAGGCGCGCGTTCCGCCGACCCACCGAGGAGCGATGATGAAGCTGTATCGACTCAAGAGCGCCTGGCTATGCATGGCTGCGCTATCCGTATGCGCGCCGGCGCTCGTCTTCAGCGATGGCGCCGCCCGGGAGCTCGTCGTGGGCATGGGAACCTACGACGTCGAGCTGAACCCGTATAAGTCCATTTACGCCCACGAAATGCAGCTGTTTACCGCGCTATACGAGGGGCTGTTCAGCTACGATCCGCAGAGTCTGGACCCGGTACGCGCCCAGGCGGAGTCCTTCGAGAAGTCCGCCGATGGCAAGACCTGGACCTTCAGAATGCGGGCTGGCGCCCGCTGGGCCGACGGCACGCCGGTCACGGCCGGCGACTTCGTCGAGTCGTGGCTCTATCTCCTGTCGCCAAGGACCAAGGCCGAGTACGCCGTGTTCTTCGATATAATACAGGGCGCCAAGGACTATCGGACCGGCAAGAGTAGCTCGCCCGAGTCAGTCGGGCTGCGCGCGCCCGACGATAGGACCCTGGTCGTCGAGCTCACGTCGCCGGCGGCTTATTTTACGCGGCTCCTGTGCCATAGCGCCTTCGTGCCGGTCCACCGCTCGCTGCGCGGGACGCGGACCTGGGAAGCGGCGGCCGTGGTCGGGAACGGCCCCTACGTCATCGAGGCCATGGACGAGGGCTCGATGCTACTGCGCCGGAACCCTACCTACTGGGACGCGGGTAACGTGGCGGTCCAGACCATCAAGGTGCTGTTCCTGGACTCGGAGAAGGACGCGACGCGTCGCTACGACGATGGCGAGATCCACTGGCTGACCGACATGGCGGACCTGGACGCGCTGGTATCGACCGACGCCATCCAGTTCGCCCCGATGTTCGCCACCGGCTACTACTTCTGGAACTCGTCCAGGCGGCCCTGGAACGACGCGCGGCTCCGCCGGGCCCTCGCCTTGCTCGTACCCTGGGACAGGATACGCACCGAGGACAACTACTACGCGCCGTCGAGCTCCCTCGTGCTGCCCTTCGCCGGCTACGAGTCTCCAGCCGGCATCGACCGCCGCGACGAGGAGGAGGCGATGCGCCTCCTGGCTCAGGCCGGCCACCCCGGCGGCGAGGGCCTGCCCGCGCTACGCTTCGTCTACTACGAGTCGGAGACCCACGAAGCCAACCTGGCCGTCATCGAGGAGGCCTGGAACGCTATAGGTGTGCGCGTCGAGCGCGCCCGGGTCCCCGCCGGCGAGTCTATCCGCGACCACCGGCAGGCTGGCTTCGACCTGTCCTTCACGAGCTGGATAGGCGACTTCGCCGACCCGGCGGCCTTCCTCCTCATGTGGACCGCCGACTCCGGCTTGAACGAGGGCGGCTACCGCAGCCGCGAGTACGACGCGCTGATGGCCCGCTCGATGGAAGAGGAGGGCAAGGCCCGACTCGCGACGCTTGCCCAGGCGGAGGCCAAGCTACTGTCCGACGCTCCCCTCTTACCGCTCTACCACTCGGTATCGTTCAACGTCATCGACCTCGACGCCGTCACCGGCTGGTTTCAGAACCCGCTCGATATCCACCCGTTCAAGTCCATGGGCTTCGGCGCCCCCAAGGCCAGGCCCTACGTCGCTCTCGCCGGAGGTACCGCCCGATGAAGGGACTCAGACGCTTCCTGGGCTTCGCCCTCTACCTCTGCATGGCTTTCCCGCTGATGCTCGGCGGCCTGGCGGTAGCCTCGCTCGCGCCGGCGGCCGGCGACAGCGCCGCGCTCAAGACCCTGGTCGTCGACCCGCGCTTCTCCGAGCTACTACGATCGCCGGACCTGGTGACGATGGCGCCCGAGACCATGCGCCTCGGCGGCTCCGTGCTGAACGGCAAGGCCGCGACCGCGGCGTTCCAGGCCTCCGTGCCGACGAGCGCCGTCGTCGACACCGTCTCGGGCGCGATCGACGCTGCCTACGAGGCTTTCGGCCGCGGCGACGGTTTCTTCTACTTCGACGCGAGGCCGCTCAAGGCGGCCGTCAGTACCGGAGCGCCGACCTTCGCCTCGGTCTACGTCGCCAAGGCCGCGCTACCGGAAACCGTGACGAGGGCTCCGGGCGATCCGGGTCGGGCGGAGACGCCGATCACGCTACCGCTGGGAGACGCCGGCAAGGCCGCCGTCGAGGCGGTGCTGCTCGGCGCACTCGCCGCGCAGCCTGACCAGGCGCTGATCGGCGAGGCAGGCTCGAGGATGGAGATCCCATCGGTCTCCTGGTCGCTCGCCGCGTCGCAGGCGTCGCTATGGCTGCTCCTGAGCGGCGCGGGGCTATGCTTCGCCAGCGTCATGGTGTCGGATGGGGACTGGCGACGGCGCCTGGGCACGCTCGGCTCCCGCGTCATCGCGCCGAGCGCCATAATCCTGTCCATCGGCCTCCTACCCAGGCTGATCCTCCCCGGGCAAGCGCTCAGGCTATCACCGGAAATCGCGGTCGCCGAGCTGCCGGCATTGCTGGACTACCTGCGCTTCGTAGCCTCGAGGCTCGGCGGCGGCTTCCTGCCGGCCGGCCTCATCGGCCTCGGCGTCGGCACCGCCCTCGTATCTGTCAAGCGCGCCCTGCCCCTAGCGGACGACGACGAGGAGGACCTGGAGTGATGCCCGACGATAGGCCGTCCCCTGGAGCCGCGCGCGACCCGGGGGAATCCTTCCTCTTAAGCCTCGGCTTCCCGAGCATACGCGTCCACCGCTCCTTCGACCACTTCGACTTCTCCAAGCCCGGCCGCCGCATCCTCGTGATCGGGCCGATGGGCTCGGGCAAGACCGAGTACAGCGCCAGAGTCTGGCGCGACTCCCGCGTGGCCCTGCGCAAGGGCGAGCGGGTAGCCGCGCGCACGACGACCGCCGGGGCCGACCGGCGGCGCATGGAGTTCGTACGCTTCGGCATCGACCAGGACCGCTTCAAAGACTACCCGGACGATGCCCTGCCCTACCGCGGCGGCTACGAGCGTTGCGGCGACTCGATAGGCTGCGCGGCCGACTCGTTCGGGCTCGAGGCGCTGATAGCCGAGCGTCCCGGCTCGGGCACCTGGATACTCGACGAGGCATCCTTCTACGACGAACGCGTAGCCTACCTGATACGCAACGAGTCCGAATCGCGCGGCCTCGTGTTCATCCTGCCGACGCTCGTGCTCAACTTCCGCAAAGAGATATTCAACCAGGCGGCGCGGCTACTCCTCGAGAACGCGACCGACGTGTTCCCGCTGACCGCATACTGCGAGCATCCCGACTGCATAGCCGACTCGCTGTACACCTACCGCTACTATAGTGTCGAGGGGCGCGAGTGCCCCGCGCTATACTTCGACCCGCTGATCATCGTCGGCGGCGACCGGCTCAAGGACGACCCGCGCGAACCGAACTACTGCACGCGCTGTGACGAACACCACTACCTGCCGGGCAAGGAATACACCTTCTTCACGCTCAAGCCGCTCGGCGAGGCCGCCTCGCGCGGCGACCTCAAGCCCCTGCTCGCCGAGCTTGCCGCGATAGCGGGCGACGTCGAGCGATCCAGGCTCTACGCCAGCCTCAAGCGGCTCTACCTCGACGGACCGCGACCTAGGCCGGAGAACATGGCAGCGCTCGAAGTACCGTGTATCGCGGAGAAGGCGCTGTGCTACCTATTCGCCGAACAGAACCTCTTGTCGGCGGAACAACTACGCAGGGTCGTCGCCGACCTCGGGCTCGACCGCGACTACCTGCGCAAGCGGCTATCGGACAATCGCCGCCCGCTGGAGCCGTAGCGCTAGCTGACGACAGCGGCCCGGGCAGCCGCGACGAAGGCCTCGAGCGATGCGCGATCCGGGAAGGCCGCCTGGAAATAAGCCTTGCCGCCGCCGCCCTTGCCCCCGGCCGCCATGGCCGCCTGGCTATAAGCCGCATCGACGGCCGGACCGCCGGTCGGCGAGCAGGCCACGACCTTGAGCTCGTCGCCGCAGTCGACCACGGCTACCCGGCCGCGCCTGGCGAGTGCTCTGGCCAGCCGGTTGCCCGCGTCATAGCTGGCCGCCACCGCGAAGACCGGCTCGGCCGGCGAATCGTCGCCCGACCTGTCGCCCGACCCGTCGAGCGCCTCGGCTCTGGCCGCCGCGACCTCGTCGAGCGCCACCGCCAGGGAACGCTCCAGCTCCTTCTGTCGCTCCCTAGACGACCTGACGGCCGCCTCGAGCTCGTCATCGGCGCAGCCGGCCGCGGCGGCCGCCCGAACCGCTATCCCCGCGACGCGCCTATAGTCCGCCCTGGCCCTGCCGCCGGCCACGAAGTAGACCCGGCAGCCGCCCTTGTACTTCTCCGCCCTAAGAATCCTGAACGGCTCGAGCGATCTCGTCGACGCTACATGGGTGCCGCAACAGGCCGAGTACTCGATGCCATCTATCTCGATCACACGCAACACCGCCGCCTCGACCGACGGCTCCTTGCGTAGCGGGAAGGACGCCGGATCCTCGGGCGGGCATAGGTGCGTCGTCACCCCATAGTCGTCGAGGGCCGCGCGCGTCACCTCGTCCTCGATCGCGTCGGCGTCGTCCCTTCCGAACGGAGCGATATTCAGATCTATGAAGGAGTGCCGCTCGCCTAGGTGGAACGACAAGGTCCTCGCACCCATCGCGCGCAGGAGTATCGACGACAGGAGGTGCTGAGCCGTATGTTGTTCGCTATGGTCGATCCTTCGCCCAAGGTCTACGACGGACCGAACCGTGGCGCCGGGGCAGACGCCAGCCGCGGCTAGCGCGACGGGATCGGCGCGTAGGATATGCGCGACTTCGTCGCCCTCCTCGAGCGCGGCCTCCAGCGGCAGTCCGGCCAGGTCGCCGAGGTCGCAGGGCTGTCCTCCGCCTTCGGGATAGAAGATCGTCTCCGACAGGGTCACGACGCTGGCGCCGTCGGCCCGCTCGCTCACTCCGGTTACGACCGAGTCGAGCTCCGCGATGGCCGGTCGCTCGTAGTATCGCCTGATGGTTGCCATGGATCGAGCATATCCTAAACAAGGTTCGTAACACTAGACGCGACCACGCGTCGGGCGGACGCCCGCTACCGCAGGCCGAAATAGTGCCGTTCGAGATAGGCGACGCGCTCGGCCGCCGCTTTCCAGCGCGGGCTCCTCGGGTACTGGTCGCGCACACGCTTATAGTACTCGTATGATCGCTTGATATCCCTAAACGGCGTGTCCTGCTCGCAGGCGAGCGCGTACAAGTAGTAGGCCTCGTCGCCTCCGTACGGGAACAATGACAAGTAGCGATCGAGCGCCTCGATCGCGGACTGCACCCGCTTTGCGTCGAGCTCGTCGCGGGCCAGCCTGAGCAAAGCCTCTGGATCGCTCAGCGCGGATGAAGCGGGAGCGGGAGCTGCGGGAGCGGAAGACGCGGGAGCCGTCGTAGTCGAGACTCGAGGCGACGCCGAGGGAGTGCTTGCTACAGGAGCGCTTGTCGCTGGAGCGGTGGGAACGGTAGCGGTAGATGCGGCTGATGCGGTAGCCGGAACGGAAGCCGGAACGGAAGCCGGAACCATAGCCGCCTTGTCGGTCACGACGACGCGTACGAGGCTGACTTCGGTCGAGCCGTCGATCGGATTCTGCCGATGGAAGCGTAGGAGATACTCGCCCGAACGCTCCGGGTTCAGAGAGAACACCGCCTGCGAATCTTCGAATCGCCTGGCGTTATACTTGATACCGTCCATCCCGTCCTCGTCGCCGAGATAGACCCAACCGGAGCCAGGAAAGCGTAGCTCGAAGCCCTGACCTCTCGCGGTCTCGAGCCTGGTCTCGGCGACCGGTACGGCAGCCGCGGCGACCGATCTGGCCGAGGACGTTGGCGCGGCCGGCAGTACGTAAGCGGGTTCCACAGGCTCGGCCGACGCTTCCGGTTCGGGAGCCTTGGTCGGCTCGGGAGCGGGGGTCGCCTTCGCAGCGGGCACGACCGGCGATGCCTCGGGCGCGGCTGCCTCGGGCGCGGCTGGTTTGGGCACGGCAGGTTTGGGCGCGGCGGGCTTCGAGGCAGCCACCGGGGCCACGGGCTTCGCGGCGGCGACCGGAGCGACCGGGGCGGGTTCCTTCGTCGGGGCGGGTTCCGGTATCTCCGGCTCGGCTAGGCTGATGGTACCGTACGACGGTGCCGTCGACAGCACCGTGACGTCGCTTGGTATGCCTGGATCGACGACCGGTCCGGTCGAGCCGGTATCCGGCCTCGCCGAGGCCGCCTGGATCGTCTCGGGCGAGGTAGATGGCGCTACTGGTACGGGTAGCGCTGGTTCAGGCAGGGTGGGCAGGATCACGGCGCCCGGATAGGCGACGGGCCGTCTAGCGGTCAGGACCTCGGGCGAAAGACGCTCGGTAGCCAGGGCCGGAACGTCCGAGGCAGCGATCGGTTCAGCCGCCACGACGGCCTCGTCCGCCGCCAGCGGTTCCGGGCCGCCCGCGCACGAGAACGCGCTCAGGGTCGCTAAGGCCGCAGCTATCATGTAGCCGCTAGTGGACCGCGCCGTAGATCGTTTCAAGTGCTACCTTCCTGCGACGGCTCAAGTCGCCGATTTCGACGGCGCCTAGGTCCGGGCTCAGTTCCGCCGCGTCCGCGTCAGTATACCTCGGCTTCGGCTCGAGCGCCAGCGGCCAGGGGCGTTCGCCGTCGCCTGGAATCAGGAGCATCGACGCGAGGGCCGGGCCGGAGCCCGGCACGGTCGGCTCCGACCGTACCGAAGCGACACTCGGTTCCGCGGACGGCGCGAGTCGAGCGCCGTCTCGGCGAGCGTTCGACCCGGCCGTCATCGCTATGAGCGCGATGGCCGTAGCGAACGCCAGGCAGCCGACGACGGAGAGGCGCGCGATGGCCTTACCCCGAGGTGACAGGCCGCGCAGCTTCTCGGCCAACGCCGCCAGCGCCTTGCCGACGGCCGCGCGCGCCGCTCGCGCGAGGCCTAGCGCCGGCTTGGCTACGGCACCAAACCGAGCCGCCAGGGCCGGCGGAAACCTCATGGTTCCGTCGTCCCCGCGTCGCCTGAGGCCTGAAGGCCGTCATCGCGGATCGCTTCGACGTCGGCCACCGTGTCGTCTGTCGTGGCGACGATAGCGACGGCCTCGGATACGACATCGGTCTCCTCGTGGTCGGAAGCTCGCGCGGTCGCCTCGTCGGCCTTGGCCCTGGCCTTCTCAGGTTTGGCGGCCTCAGGTTCCATGGTCAGTTCGCGACCAGCTTCGTACTCGACGTCCTCGTCGATGAAGGGTTCGGACGGAGCGGGCATCGTGATGGGCTGGCCGTCGGAGCGCTCCAGCCTGACGGCTATCACCTTGGTCACGCCGGACTCCTCCATCGTCACGCCGAGCAGGGCGTCGGCGCAGGTGACCGTCTTCTTGTTGTGGGTGATGACGATGAACTGGCTCGTACGGCCGAATTCCCGCAGCAGGTTGACGAAGCGGATGACATTCTGCTCGTCGAGCGCCGCGTCGATTTCGTCCAGGAAGCAGAACGGCGACGGCCTGACCATGTAGGTGGCGAACAGCAGCGCGATGGCGGTCAGGCTCTTCTCGCCGCCCGACAGCAGCGTGATGTTCTCGAGCTTCTTCCCGGGCGGCTGCGCGAAAATCTCGATGCCAGACTCGAGTACGTGGTCCGGGTCGCTCAGGCGTAGCTCGCCTCGGCCGCCGCCAAAGAGGCGCCTGAACATGTTATGGAAGTTCTTCTTGACGCGGTTGTAGGTATTCAGGAACATTTCCGCGCTCTCGTCGCGTATCTCCTGGGTGATGCGCCTGAGGTCGTCGCGGGCCTTCTGGAGGTCGGCGAGCTGAGTCGACAGGAACTCGTAGCGTTCCTTGACCTCGGTATACTCCTCCGGCGCCATCAAGTTGACCGAGCCGAGGTCCTTGAGCCGCTGCTTCCGGTCGGACAGCCTGTCGCGGAGCTCGGCGGCCTGGGAGCGCAGCTCGTACATCCGCTCCTCGAACTCGACGAGCTCGCGGCCGTACTGCTCGCGGAAGTTGTCCTGGACGTTGCGTATCTCGGTCTCGGTCTGGGCCAGGCCGAGGTGCAGCCGCTCGAGCTCCGTCTGCAACGAACCGAGCTTGTCTATCTTCTTCTT
>Ga0116156_10004045_pt1 | contig 12568 bp, 8 predicted proteins | sample AD_UKC045_MetaG_FD_89891 | JGI IMG/M metagenome (GOLD analysis project Ga0116156, IMG submission 89891) | Active sludge microbial communities of municipal wastewater-treating anaerobic digesters from USA - AD_UKC045_MetaG | ecosystem: Engineered > Bioreactor > Anaerobic > Digestate | place: USA... | reverse complement strand
GCTTGGGGCCGGACGGCGAAGCGTACGTCCAGTGGCATCGCCGCGACAACGCCGGACGCGTGGAAATCCTGCGACTGGGCGACAATGACAAGGTGGAAACCAACATCGCGGCCGCGAACGCCGACGGAGCAGAAGCTGAGCAGGCCCGGCAGGTTAATGGCCGTCTGCGTGTCCGGCACGACGTTGGTTTCCACCTTGTCATTGTCGCCCAGTCGCAGGATTTCCACGCGTCCGGCGTTGTCGCGGCGATGCCACTGGACGTACGCTTCGCCGTCCGGCCCCAAGCTCAGTCCGAAGGCGGCCGGGTACTCGCTGCCGTTCATATTGGGAATCAATCCGACCGCGCGCAACCGAGGCCGGTCGCCCGCGTCGTCCAGGAACACCACTCGGCCGCCCGCGGGGAGCACGAGCGTCTTGCCGTGGGCCGCCAGATCGCGGGAGCAGCAGAAATGGTCCTTCCAGGTCACCCGTCCTTGCTTGAATTTCAGCCAGTCTTCGCCCTTCCAGCGATCGCCCGCAAAACCGATCACCTCCTTGACGAAATCCCACGTCCAGGCCGGCGTCCCGTCCGCCTCGACCGCATACACCTCTGCGCCGACCGTGGCGAAATAGGCGCGCCCATTGGCCACCGTGGGCGCGGTAAAGATCGGCCCGTCGCAGCGGATCTCCCGGACCACGCGGCCGTCGCTGCGGTCCAGCACATAGTACGACCCGTCCGTCGTGCCGAAGTGCAGATAGGGGCCCACGACGGCCGGCGACGAAAGGTTGTTGCACGAAAACGGGGACTGGCTCCGATCAGGACGATCGGTGCCTGTCCCCGTTTTTGTGCCCGCCCCGCCTGACGCCGGCCGCGACCAGACGGTCTGCAGCGTCGCCGCATCCAGGCACCACGCCGTCCCGCCGCCGTCGACGGCGTAGACCCGCCCGTCCGCCACCGCCGGCGCCGTGAAAACGGCATCGCCCAGCGGCGCTGCGGCGACCAGTCCCAGCGGCGTGCTGACGCTCCGTTGCGGCGCATCTCCCGACCGCCGCGCGTCGAATTGGAACTGCGGCCACAGCTCCGCCGCCCACGCGCCGCACGGCACGCTCAGCAGCAGCGTCAACACCATCCGGCAGCGTCTCCACCCGGCGGCGGCACGAGGCCGATCGGTTCCAACACTCAACACCGCAACGCTGGGGAAACGCATCTCGTTCATGGCAGGCTCCTTGTCGCAGGGTACTTCCACACTTCCCCACAGCTTATCGCCGCGCAGAACGATTTCCAACAGCCCCAGCGCTCGTAGTGCCGCATTCATGCGGTCGAAACCGGCGGCATTAGCAACGGTGGCCGAAACGACTTCCCGATTCTTGAGCCGTATCGGCACAGCCACAGAAAGAGCCGGGGAACGCTGGCAGAAAAATGGAGTGACAGAAAAATGGCATGCCCGGAGAGGCAGGGGAACAGGCTTTGGATTCTCTCCGCAAACGCAACTTCTCCGCTATTCCATCTTTCTGTTACCCCATCTTTCTGTCAGTTCCTCCGACCTTTCTGCGCGAAATCGGGAAGTTATTCTGGAGCGCGTTGCCAGCAAGAAGCGGAACGATCCGCCGGCCAAGCGGGTGGCATTAGCCGCAAGCGAAACGCTCACCGGTCACCGATGACCGCCCACCGCTCACCGATCACCGTAGCTCCATGCCTGGATAGTAGTGCGAGTGATTCGTAAACGTCGCACCACGGCCGGTCGGCGATACCTGCGCGGGCCTCACCAAGCCGCCCGCGCGGTTGATGTCGGAACGGATCAAGCCCGCCTGCCCCTGCAGGTTCCTCAATCCGGCCTGCTACTGGTGTACGTCATCCTCTGCGGCATGTCGGTGGAGGAACTGCGGCCGTACCTGCGCCAGGTGCGAGAGTTTTTCTGGGCCAGCGGCGGCTTGTCTTCGTGAGGAGACCCACCGGACTTCAGTCGAAGTTCGTGCCGGGGTGGCAATTCGTGGCCGTGGGGTTCTGCCACCACGGGTACGTCTTCGTGGGCGATACATTCGCGGGGTCGTTGGCTCGTTCTCCCCGCGAGGTCATCAGCACCGCGTAGATCCCGCAACTGACGTTATCACGCATGAAACGCACTGAGCCGTCGCAAAGGGCGACAAGGAAGCCACCTGGGTGGGAACTTTCCGGACGACACCGCCCGTTTCTCGTTTGGGGCTAGCACCAAACGGTAATCACGCCTTTTTGGGGCGGTTCAAGAAATCGGGCTTTCTCGAGGGCCGGGGTCAGGTGGTTCAAAGTTCAAAAGTGGCGGGTAAACGGGCAAACCAATGGCAACTCGGTTCCCCGCCACTTTTGAACTTGGAACCACCTGACCCCAAGAGCGCATCGCCTGCCGCCCTTGGACCGGGCCTTTTCGAGCCGGGCCTTTCGAGTAGACTTGGACACGACGCTCAGCAGCAATTGTAACCATCACACTCCGTGTGATGATCAGCCAGAAGCACGGGACCGTTATTTCTCGAACGACGCTTTGGATCGGCGAATCAATAACTGTCCCGTTCTTGTTTGCGATCATCACGCGGAGCGTGATGGCTACTTTGAAATCGCGACAGTTATTGATTCGCCGATCCTCACGTCCTCGCCCAAGCAACAGCCAGGGTGTCCCCATGCAACTCCACCTGTACGAATTCGATCTGCCGATGCGGCACGTGTTCACCATTTCCCGCGGATCGGTCGTGGTCCAGAAGACGCTGATCGTGGACCTGGAAGAGAACGGCCTGCACGGTTACGGCGAAGCGACGGCCAATCCGTACTACGGGGCCACGATCGAAAACATGGCGGCGGCGCTGGCCGGCGTGCGGGCGGACATCGAGCGCTGGTCGCCGGGCGACCCGGCCCAATTCTGGGACGCGCTCCACCCGGCGCTGCGCGAGCACCCGTTCGCCCATTGCGCCCTGGACCAGGCCGCCCACGACCTGTGGGGCAAAAAGGCCGCCGCGCCGGTGTATCGCCTGTGGGGCCTGAACCTCGACCACCTGCCCCCCAGCAACTATACGATCGGCATCGACTCGATCGAGAAGATGGTCGCCAAACTGCAGGAGTTTCCCGGCTGGCCGGTGTACAAGATCAAACTCGGCACGGAGCACGACTTGGAGATCGTCCGGCAATTGCGCCGGCACACGGACGCCGTGTTTCGCGTCGATGCTAATTGCGGCTGGACGGCGGACGAGACGATCCGGAACGCGGCCGTCTTGCGGGAACTGAACGTCGAGTTCATCGAGCAACCGCTGCCGGCGGAGGCCCTCGACCAGATGCCGCGAGTGCGGGCCGAGAGCCTGCTGCCGATCATCGCCGACGAAAGCTGCGGGGTGCCGGAGGACGTCGCACGCTGCCACGGCTGCTTTCACGGCGTGAATATCAAGCTGGTCAAATGCGGCGGCCTGACGCCGGCGCGGCGGATGATCGCCCAGGCCCGCCAGTTGGGCCTGAAGGTGATGGTCGGCTGTATGACCGAGTCCACGGTGGGGATCTCCGCCATCGCCCAGCTGTTGCCTCAGCTGGATTACGTGGACATGGACGGAGCCGTGCTGTTGGCGCAAGACATCGCCACTGGGGCGACGGTCCAGCGCGGCGTCTGCCAGTACCCGCCACAGGACGGCAACGGCGTCCAGTTGACCGCCAAACCGCTGCGGACTCTGGCGTAAGCGGTTGCCGTCGGGTAGTATTCCTGTTGTCCGCGCTCCGTTCCGCCATTTTTCTGTCAACTTGTTCGCGAATCACGAGGTCTGTGCTAGATGCCCCTATTTCTGCGTTGTTTGATCTGCGTCGCCGGCCTGCAATGCCTGGCGTCGATGAGTGCCCCGGCTCAGGAGTGGACGCGTTTTCGCGGTCCGAACGGAATGGGCCTGAGCGACGCCACGAACCTGCCCGCCACGTGGACCGAAGCGGACTACAACTGGCGGGTCGCGTTGCCCGGCCAGGGGCACTCGTCGCCCGTGCTGTGGGGCGACAAGATCTTTCTGATGAGCGCCGAGCCCGAGACGGCAACGCGTTACCTGCTGTGTCTGTCCGCCGCCGACGGGCGGGAACTTTGGCGGCGGGAATATCCCTCCCAGACGCATCGCATCCATGCACGCAACACGTACGGCAGCAGCACTCCGGCCGTCGATGCCGAGCGCGTTTACGTGGCCTGGTCCACGCCCGCGCGATTGACCTTGCTGGCCTTGGATCACAACGGCCAAGACGTGTGGGACCGCGATCTGGGGCCGGTGGTCAGCGAACACGGCTTCGGCACGTCGCCGATGCTGTACCAGGACCTGGTCATCCTGTCGAACAGCCAGCAGGCGGAAGAGTTGGAGCCGGGTCAGCAGCCGGGCAACAGTGCGATGCTGGCCTTCGAGGCCCGCACGGGCCAACTGCGCTGGAGCCAGCCGCGCGTGTCCAGTCGCGTCTGCTTCTCGACGCCCTGCATCTACCAGCCAGCCGGCAAGCCGCCGGAACTGGTCTGTACCAGCACCAGCGACGGCGTGTTCAGCCTGGAGCCGCTGACCGGCCGGGAGAACTGGAAGTCGCCCGGCACGCTCACCATGCGCGTGGTCAACTCGCCGCTGATTGCCGGCGGCTTGATCATCGGCAGCGTCGGCTCCGGGGGCGGCGGGAACTACATCGCCGCCGTGCGTCCGGGCGCGTCGCCGCAGACCGCGTACATCGTCAAGAGGAACGCTTCCTACGTGCCCACGCTGGTGGCCAAAGACGGGCTGCTGTTCATGTTCAACGACAAAGGCGTGGTCTCCTGTCTGGAACTGCAAACCGGCGAATTCATCTGGCAAGAGCGCGTCAGCCGCGGCTTCTCCGGTTCGCCGGTGATCGGCGACGGCAAGGTGTACATCATCGACGACGAGGGGGTTGTCCACGTTTTGGCCGCTGCCGATCAGTACCAGTTGTTGGGCAGCCATCCGTTGGGCGAACCCAGCCGCAGCACTCCGGCGATCGCCGGCGGACGGCTGTACTTCCGCACGCTGTCGCACCTGGTTTCCGTGGGGGGCAAGAAACCGTGACGAGGCCGAGCGGCAACAGCCCAAGAAATGCGGATTGTGCGGACAAGCCGGGCTTCTGAAAACAGGCGAGGTATCGGTTATGTGGAACATCATCATCGGCATTCTGTTGATCGTCGCGGGGCTCAGCGGCCGGTTTGCCCTGATCGGGACCGGCAGCAGCAAGGCGTTGGCCGCCGTCGGAGCGGGGATCCTGATTTGGGGCATCGTCCAAGTCGCCCGGCGCCGGTGACGGGGTTCGAGGAGCGACGATTGGAGTTTGTTGCGGGGTTGGGATTTGAGATTTGAGATTTGGGATTTGAGGTTTCAAATTTGAGATCTGAGATTTGAGATTTCAAATTTGAGATCTGAAATTTGACATTTCAAATCCGCTCTCCGCTCTCCGCTCTCCGCTCCCGTCTGGCTGCGGGGCGTGCTAAGATACGGGCGATATCGCACTTCCATTTCTCGAAAGGAGCCTGCCATGAGTCACCGCTTTGATCGACGCGAGTTTCTTCGCAGCACCGCCGCCCTGGCTGCCGGCGCATCGCTGGCCGCTGGTTCCCGCACCGCACTTGTTCTGGCGGCCGACGCCGCCTGCAAGACGCCCCATTGTGTCAAACTGGGCTGGCAGCTGTGCGCCTCGTTGTACACCTACCGGCGATTCCCGTTCTACGAGGCGCTGGCCATGATCGACGAGGCGGGACTGAAGCACATCGAGCCGGCCTTTTTCCTCGGCCTGGACAAGCAGCGGCCGAAGTTGAAGACGAACGAAGACCTGTCCGCGGAGGAACGGGCCGAACTGAAACAGAAACTGGCGGCGCGCGGCATCCAGATGACCAACTACTACGCCAACTTGGGCGCCGACGAGGCGGCTGCGCGGAAGACGTTTTCCTATGCCAAGGAGATGGGCGTCAACACTCTCGTGTCCGAGCCGCCCGCCGAGGCGTTTGGCATGATCGAGGCTTTGTGCAACGAATTCGAGATCAACCTGGCGGTTCACAACCATCCCAAGAAGGACAACTATGCGTACTGGCAGCCGGAGGGCGTCATGAAAGCGTGCGCGGGCCGCGGCAAGCGGATCGGCGCGTGCTGCGACACCGGCCACTGGGTCCGCTCCGGCCTGAAGCCCGTCGAATGCCTGAAGAAGATGGAGGGCCGGATCATCAGCCTGCACTTGAAGGACGTAGGCGAGTGGGCCAAGCCGGAGGCCCGCGACGTGCCGCTGGGCCAGGGGCTGGCCGAGTTCGGCGCCGTGCTCAAGGAACTCCACCGCCAGGGCTTCCAGGGCGTGATGGGGATCGAGTACGAACACGATTCGCCGCAACTGCAGGAAGACGTGGCCGCCTGTATCGCGTTCGTGGAGAAGACGGCGGGCGAATTGGCTTGATAGCAGCGATGGCCGAAACAACTTCCCGAATCTCACACCTATGGCATAACTGCAAAAGAAATGAGGATAGCTGACAGAAAGATGGAGTGACAGAAAAATGAAATGCTAGGACAGGTAGAGAATGACCGCTGGTCCTGTGGATTACTGGATTGAGGCAAGCATGAAGCCCCCGAAGCGGAACCTACTGCTTGAATCTGGTTTGGTTCTAGCTGCGGTGTGCGTGTGGGCGATCACCGTCCGCGGCGGCGAACCAAAAACGGCCGGATTCGAATTCGAGCCGGAGAAGAACATCATCCCCGCGCCGGCCGATGCCGCTGGGTGGCCCGCGTTCCGCGAGTCGCTGGGCCAGTGGCGCGACGAAACGCGGGCGCGGTTGAAGTACGACGACGCGTTGTACCGCCGCCCGGAATTCGCCTGGTCCGCGGGGAATTTCTCCTGCTGCTTTCTCATGTTGTGCGACCAGACGTTCTATGACGCGACGGCAGGACGATACACGGTCGATGCTTTCCTGGATCACGGCCTGAGCGAGTTCGGCGGGTACGACAGCGTGGTCCTGTGGCACGCCTACCCGCGGATCGGCGTCGACGAGCGGAATCAGTTCGATTTCTATCGCGACCTGCCCGGTGGACTGCCCGGCGTGCGCGAGGTCGTGCATCAGTTCCAGCGGCACGGCGTGCGCGTCTACATCGACTACAACCCCTGGGACACCGGCACTCGGCGAGAGGCCAAGCCGGACTTGGACGTGCTGGTCGACATGGTGCAATCGCTGGACGCAGACGGCATCTTTCTGGACACGATGGCCCAGGGAGCGGCCGAATTCCGTGCCCGGCTGGACGCCGTGCGGCCCGGCGTGATTCTGGAAGGCGAAGGCGCGGTGCCGCTGGAGAACATTCACGATCATCACGCGTCGTGGGCGCAGTGGTTTGCGGACAGCGAAGTCCCCGGTGTGCTGCGGCACAAATGGCTGGAACGCCGCCACATGCAACACCAGATCAAGCGCTGGGACAACGACCACTGCGGCGAATTGCACGCGGCCTGGATGAACGGCAGCGGCATGATGGTCTGGGAAAACGTGTTCGGTTCCTGGGTGCCTTGGAACGTCCGCGACCGTTCCACGCTGCGGGTTATGCTGCCGATTCAGCGGCGGTATCGAGCGATCTTCTGTGGCGAAGATTGGACGCCGCTGGTGCCGGCGGAAAGACCGGGCGTCTACGCCTCGCTGTGGCGCGGCGAGGGACTGCGGATCTGGACGCTGGTGAATCGCGACCCGGAAGGCGTCGAGGGTACGCTGCTGCGTGTGCCGGAGTTGCCGGGCTCGCGCTATTACGATCTCGTCGCCGGGCGTCGAGCCGAGGCACGGTCCGAGTCCGGCGTGGTTGTGCTGTCCGGCAGGATTCCGTCGCGCGGCATTGGTTGCTTCGTGTCGGGCGTGGACGAGAACCTGGGGGCCGACTTCGACGATTTCCTCCGGCAGCAGGCCCGGCTGAACGCTCGCGCGGACCGGGAGGCCCAAACGCCGCGGCGCCAGACACAACTGCGGCCCGTGACGCGGACCAAACCGCAGGCAAGTGTGCCGGTGGGCATGGTGGAGATCCCCGCGGCGGACATCGAGTTGAGGATCGAAATGCGGGCCAGGGAATGCGGGTTTTACGACTCGATGCCGCCCGCCGAACACGGCTTTGCGGCTTCCTACCAGTTCCGGACCGGCGAGTTCCGCCGCCGCGTCTCGTTGACGCGATTCGCCATGGACGAAACGCCGGTGACCAACGCCCAGTTCGCCGAGTTCTTGCAAGCGTCGGGGTACCGGCCAAAGCACCCGGAAAACTTCCTCCGGCATTGGTCGGGCGGCAAACCGCCTGCCGGCCAGGAAGACCATCCGGTCGTATACGTCGATCTGGACGACGCCCGCGCGTATGCCGCTTGGGCCGGCAAGCGGCTGCCTGTGGAAGAAGAATGGCAATACGCGGCGCAAGGGCCCAAGGGTCTGAAGTACCCTTGGGGCAATCAGATGGAGGCGGGCCGGGCCAACGCGGGCGAAACCGGCGGCACGACGCCGGTCAAGGCTTTTCCCGGCGGCCGTTCGACCTTCGGCTGCTACGACATGTGCGGCAACGTCTGGCAGTGGACGGAAAGCGAGCGCAGCGACGGGCGGACCCGCTTCTGCATCCTCCGCGGCGGTTCGTATTTCGCCGCCCAGGGGTCCAACTGGTACGTCGACGGCGGCCCGCGCCCGGCGGATTTCGCCACCAAGTTCCTGATGATGTGGCCCGGCCTCGACCGCTGCAGCACGATCGGCTTCCGCTGCGCGGCGGACCTGGAATCGCGTACCGTGGAATGATCACTCCGGGAGAACCTGCAGAGGAACGGCGAAATCAACCGTCTTCCGACCTTGTCAGCCCTCTCCCTCCCCCATCTTTCTGTCACTTCATATTTCTGTCAGCTGTCTTCCGACTTTTTCTGCGCACGTAACACGGTTTGCAGAGCTTCGACGGCAGACATCTACCGCGCCGGGAAGCTCAAAGGATCAAGCGGATTCGTCCCGGCCTGTCGCTCCTGTTCGTCCGCAAAACCATCTGCGTCGTCGTCCCGGTCCGCGTTGTCCCCGATCCCGTCACCGTCCGTGTCCCGCTGTTCCTTCGGGTCCACGGGGAATGCGTCCCAGGGGACCGCGTTCGCGCGTGGTACGCCGTCCCCATCCCCATCCATTTCTTCGTGATCCGGAGTGCCGTTGGCGTTGCGGTCGTCGCCTCGGCCGTCGCCGTCGATATCCGCGTCCAGATTGTCGCCGATGAGGTCGTGATCTTGATCGGCCCACTCTTCCGGCTCCAAGGGAAAGGCGTCCTGGTCATCATCCACGCCGTCGGTGTCATCGTCGGGATCACGGTCGTTGGCGATCCCGTCGCAATCGATGTCCGGTGGGCCGTCGGGGGTAATCAGCACAGCGATATCGACGGTGAACTCCGGCGCGGCAAGCGTTTGCTCGCCCGCCGCGACGGGCTCCGTCCGCAGGATCGCGGCAGTCTCCGGGTGGTACCAGTAAGCTTTCGCGTCCACGGGAACATCGAGCGTAAGCTGCACACCACGACAGGCGTTTTGGTGGTCCTGGTAATGGTGCAGGTAAACGGCCGCCTGCTTCGCCGATCGCAGCCCGTACGCTCGTACCTGTTTCGGATCGGAGACGTGAACGGCCGCCATTTTCGCGTCTGCGTCCAAGCGATAGGAAAAGTCCTGCAACGCGCGGACATATTCGCGTTCCTGCGGCCCCAGCCAGATGTTCATAAAGTGCCCGTCACGGGCGTAGCTCGTATTCCAGAAGATGAAAGAGATTTCGTTGAACATCGCCGACCACAGGCGCAGACGCATGCGCCGAGCCGAGCCTGCGTCCCAGACGCCGCCCACGCCCGGCGCGCGGTCCTTGCCGCGCGGGGCGCTGTTGCCTTGCTCGCCGACGATCACCGGCAGGTTGTGTTTCTTCCAGCCGCGGGCGTGCGATGCGGTCACGGCGTCCGACTGCCGTTCGTCTTCGTTGCCGTACCAGTGCGGAGCGTTCACTTCGATGCCCGGCAACTCGGGCCGCTCCCAACTAGTCGTGATCGGATGGCGATACGGATCGACGGAACGCAAGTAGGGCGTCATTTGGGCGTACCAGCCGTCGGCGGCCTTCTGCTCGTTCAGGAACTCCCAAATGTCGACGTACGCGCCCCAGCGGTCGACGCTGTACTTGATGAACCGCTTGATCTTCGCCATCGCCTCGGCGTCGTCCGGATGATCGTTGAACACGTTCTGGTAGCCAAACAGACCGTACATCACGCGATAGCCTTGCTTCCGCACGTGCCGCAGCAATTCGTCCGTCATCACGCCTTCCTGGACGAAATAGTGGTCCAAGTCGCGATACAGATCGTACGAACAGTTCCGTTGCGACATGCGAAACAGGTTGAAGCCGCAGCGGGCGTAGCGGCGGAAGTAGACGTCCGCGTTCTGGGGATTCATGGCCGGCCCGCGCACGTACAACGGGCCGGTTGGCAGTTTCACCAGGTCCGTTCTGTCGGTGCGGAAGGGACCTTCGAGCGACATGGCCGCCAGTGCCGAGCCCGTGCCGGCCGGGTCGCCCAAGCACTCCTGCAGCCCGACCCCGTAAAACGGCGAGCCGTCGTCGTGGACCCAGCGAAAGGGATTGCTGGGATGTTGGCGGAGAAAGCCGGGATGGCGCCGGCGCCCTTCGACCACGCGAAACTCGCCCTTGCCAGTCGCCTGGCCGGCGTCGGGATTGGTGAACGTGTACGAGTAGTGCCACGTGCCGAGTTCGGACGGCGCGAAACGAGCTTTCCAAATCGACTGGTCCGCGAACTCGTACACGGGACGGCGCTTGCCGGTCGCGGGCGGCAGCCTGATCGTCGGCGGCTGCAACGAACCGTAGTGAAAGCCGCCAACCTGGATCCGCTTGCCGCTGGGCGATTGGAACGTGACGTCAATCGTCACGTCGTGAAACGGATTGGCACAGTGATGGGGATGCTCGAACGTGATCTCGAGCACGTCGAACGGCATTAACGCCGCGGTGTTCTGTGTGTGGCTGACGCGGACACCGGCGTCATCGGATGGCAGGCTCCGACTGGCAAGAAGGAGCGTGAGACCCAACGCGGCAAAGACGGCTGTGCGGTTCATGGCAGGACGACTCAAGGGGGTTCTGATATCGATCAGCAATGCGGAAAAATGGCGTGAAAATCTTCTCGTTTTTCCGTGGTTGGAGCAAGTAGGCGGCCAGAGAACCGAGCCAACCAGTTGCCGTTCTCGATGACCTTGGATCCCAAGAAGAGCGGAAAAGGCAAGAATCGGTATTGATTTCGAAGTCATTTATATTGACTTACAATGCTATTCCTGCTAGATTTGATTCATCCGTGCAGAGGAGCTGGCAAATGGCAAAGACTGGCAAATCTCTGGTCGACTGCAAACGCGTCGAGTTGGACGGCGTCCGCTACGTCATCGTGCGTGAGTCGGTGTTTCAGCGACTGTGCGAACAGGCAGGCGTGTCATCTGGCGAGGCTGGAGTGGAGGAACCCGAGTTCTCTTCCGGCGTCGGGCTGGATCGGACGTCGTTGGCCGAGAAACTCGTCCGTCGTCGGCTCGCTGCCGGCCTTTCGCAGGCCGAATTGGCGCGGCGGGCCGGCATCCGTCCCGAGACATTGAACCGGATCGAGCGGGGACGAACGACGCCTGACTTCGCGACCGTCCGAAAACTGGTAGTGGCCATGAACGCCGCGGAACGTCAGCTTGCTGCTAGCGCAACCCGCCTACCGAAGAAAAAAGGAGACTAAAGGATGGTGAATCCACGCCTTGCGGCACCCCCGAGTCCGATTCGGGACCGGGCTGAAGTATCGGAGGAAGTGAAGCAGATCGTCGCCGAACGAGCCGGTCGGCCGGCGGTGCGGATCAAGGAAACGGATTCGCTCGAGCAAGATTTGGGTTTGGACAGTCTGGACCAGGTCGAGATTGTGATGGAGGTCGAGGAGGAATTCGATCTCCACGTGCCGGACGAAGTGGCGAACCGAGCGCGCACCGTGGGCGGGATTGTCGATGGGGTAATGAGCTTGCTGGAATCGGCGAGAGACGATACCCCGTAATGCAGCCAAGCCGCAACCAAAGGGCTCAGACGTACAGAATTCAAAATTGGCGGCGTCAGGCCGTTGCCACTGTCGAAGGGTGTATGCCGCCAATTTTGAATTCTGTACGTCTGAGCCCAGGATGTGCGCGCGGCGCGCGTGTGAGAGTTCACCGGGCAAGCCGGTGGCATCTGACTCTTTGTTCTGCCCTCGATGTAGCTGCCAGCGTAACGGTCCCCAGGGCGAGCCTGGGGCATTCAGGAAATCTGCACCTGCAGCGACTGGCCGGCCGCGAGCACGACGGGCGCGGCCAGCGCGATCCGCACGCGGCCGGATTTCACCTCGACCGTGACCGTTAACGATTGTCCGGCGGCGGTCACGGTCACCTGCGTAGGACGCGTGTTATCCGGCACGGCAAACTCCAGCGAATGCAGGCTCAGCCGGCCCGATTTCAACTCGATCGTGTCCGTCTGCTTGCCGCCTTCGCGTTTCTGCGTGAACGTGCCCCAGCCCTCGGCGGTGGTGAACGCTGCGCGGAAGTCCTCCGGCGTCAGACGCGGGGCGAAGGCCAGATGGCCTTGCG
>Ga0116156_10004039_pt1 | contig 12578 bp, 9 predicted proteins | sample AD_UKC045_MetaG_FD_89891 | JGI IMG/M metagenome (GOLD analysis project Ga0116156, IMG submission 89891) | Active sludge microbial communities of municipal wastewater-treating anaerobic digesters from USA - AD_UKC045_MetaG | ecosystem: Engineered > Bioreactor > Anaerobic > Digestate | place: USA... | reverse complement strand
TAATTAAGATTTAATACTTATTTTTGGATCATAATAGCTCAGGGAGTCCACAAAAGTGACCTTGAAAATACTGAAAATGTTTGACATAAATACGGAGAAATGAAAGTAATTGTCGTAGGTAATGGAATGGTTGGATACAAATTTTGCGAAAAATTAGTTTCTAAAACTACTTATAAAAAGGAAAATTTTGAGGTTACTGTTTTCGGCGAAGAAATGAGACCGGCATATGACAGGGTGCACCTCAGTGAGTATTTTCTCAACAATGATGCTCGATCACTCGAACTGGCTAATCAAGATTGGTATGCAGAAAACGGTATTGATTTGAAGTTGGGCGAATTGATCAAAAAAATTGATATTCAAAATAAAACAGTAGAATCTCATAAATCTGAAATTTATGATTTTGATAAACTAATCATCGCAACAGGATCATATCCTTTTGTGCCAACGATCGAAGGTGTAGATAAAAATGGGATTTTCGTTTACCGCACCATTGAAGATTTGGACCAAATGATACGTTTTTCTGAAAAAATAAAGTCAAAGGGAAAAAATAAGGCTGTGGTAATTGGTGGCGGGCTTTTGGGACTGGAAGCTGCCAAAGCCGTCAAAGATTTGGGGCTAGAAACGCACATTGTGGAATTTGCATCGGTTTTGATGGCTCGCCAATTGGACGCTCGAGGAGGTGACGTGTTGAAGTCCAAAATTGAAGAACTTGGAATCACGGTTCACACTTCAAAAAATACAAAATGTTTTGCCGGTGAGCACGATGTCGAAAAAATGCACTTTACGGACGGGAGTGAATTGGACGCAAACATGGTCGTCATTTCGGCGGGCATAAAGGCAAGAGATGAAGTAGCCTCAGCGGCAGGTTTGGAATTAGGTCCTCGTGGTGGCGTTTTGGTTGATGACAAAATGCAAACTTCACACCCTGATATTTATGCCATTGGAGAAGTAGCAAACTTTTTGGGCTTCACTTATGGGCTAGTAGCGCCTGGTTACGAAATGGCAGAAATTGTTGTCAGTCAATTATATGGCGAGACCAAAAGCATGTTGGAATCTCCCGATATGTCCACCAAATTGAAATTACTCGGAGTCGATGTAGCTTCTTTTGGAGATGCTATTGACATTCATCATGAGCACACTCCCATCATTTTTGAAAACAGACACGAAAAAATTTATAAAAGGGTCAATATTTCCGCAGATGGCACTAAGTTAATGGGTGGAATTTTGGTAGGCGATGCAGCAGAGTACAATATGTTGTTACAAATTTATAAGAACGGCATGTCACTCCCGAAGAATCCAGAAGACCTCATCTTGGGTTCAAGAAATGGGGCAGAAAGTTTAAATGACGTAAGTGCTCTGCCAGATGCGGCGGTTATCTGTTCTTGTGAAAACGTAAATAAAGGAAAAATTTGTTGCGCAATTACTGACGAAGGATTTGATAATTATAAAGCCATAAGCAAACAGACAAAAGCGGGAACAGGATGTGGAGGTTGTAAACCAATGGTCCAAAATATATTAGAATCTGAACTGAAGAAAATGGGGCGAGTGGTCAAAAACACCATTTGCGAACATTTCCAATATACCAGAGCTGAATTATACGACATTGTAAAAATCAAGGGAATTACAGACTATGATGAGGCACTGAACACTATTGGGTTGGGACATGGCTGCGAATCGTGCAAACCTGCATTGGCTTCCATTTTCGCCAGTTTATTTATGGAAACGGCCAATAAACAACCTGCCATTCAGGATTCAAACGACAGATTTCTTGCAAACATTCAGCGAAATGGGACCTATTCTGTAGTACCAAGGATTCCAGGCGGCGAAATAACTCCAGAAAAATTGATAGTCATTGGTGAGGTGGCTAAGGAATACAATTTGTACACCAAAATAACAGGTGGCCAAAGAATAGATCTATTCGGTGCACAACTCAATGATTTACCTGCAATTTGGGAAAAGCTCATCATCGCTGGATTTGAAAGCGGGCATGCTTATGGCAAAGCATTACGGACAGTTAAATCTTGTGTTGGTTCTACATGGTGTAGATTTGGTATGAATGACTCTGTTTCGCTAGCCGTAAAAATAGAAAATAGGTATAAAGGTTTACGAGCTCCACATAAGTTGAAAGGGGGTGTTTCTGGTTGTATCAGAGAATGCGCTGAAGCGAGAGGGAAAGATTTTGGCATCATCGCCGTAGAAGGCGGTCTTAACTTATACGTGTGTGGCAACGGTGGAGCAGATCCCAAACATGCAATTTTATTAGCTACAGGGTTGGACGAAGAAACTTGTATCAAATACTTAGACAGATTTCTCATGTTCTACATTCAAACTGCGGGTCCATTGATCAGAACTGCACCTTGGCTTGAAAAAATGGAGGGCGGAATTGAATATCTCAAATCAGTAGTAGTTGATGATAGTTTAGGCATTGGCACTGAACTTGAAGCTCAAATGGAAAAATTAGTAAGCGATTATGCTTGTGAATGGAAGGAAGCCATCGAAAATGACGCTATTCGTAAAAGATACAAACACTTTATCAATTCTGAAGAACGAGACGAAAACATCGTTTTTGTGCCATTGAGAGAAATGAAAATGCCCGAGCCCTGGAAATAAATTTTAGACCTAAAAGAAGACAATCATGCAAAATGTATTAGATAAATATGAGTCCGTAATGGAAGAGAAAGTTACCTATTGGTATCCATGTGGACATGTTGAAGATTTTCCAGAAAATGCTGGTGCATGCATCAAATATAAACATGCACAAATTGCTGTATTTTACTTTGCAAGAATGGGAAAATGGTATGCCTGCCAGAATTTATGTCCCCACAAGGTAGAGATGGTACTATCCAGAGGCATGATAGGAGATGCTGCTGGGATCGCCAAAGTGGCTTGCCCCATGCACAAACATAACTTCTCTCTCGAAGATGGCACCTGTCTTACAGCTGAACTGCCCGCCATTGCAACCTATCCCGTAAAAATTGAAAAAGATCAAGTATTAGTAGGTTTTAATTTTTAATGCCGTTACCAAATTATTCAAAAAACAAAGATGCAACCATTAGAAACACATAAAAGTACTTGTTCTTACTGCGGTGTTGGCTGTGGAGTAACTGTCGATAAATATTCCAATGGCAAAATTGGTGTGAGTGGTGATGAAAGTAATCCTGTAAACAAGGGAATGCTTTGTTCTAAAGGTATGAATCTGCATTATACGTTGATGGATAAAAGTGACCGGCTTTTGCATCCTCAAATGCGTTGGAGTAAAAATCACCCTTTCCAACGCGTGAGCTGGGATCAGGCATTGGATAGAACTGCCATGATATTCAAAAAAATGATTGCGGATCATGGACCAGAATCAGTTGCTTTTTATGTTTCAGGACAATGCCTTACAGAAGAATATTACATCATCAATAAATTGGTCAAAGGCTTTATTGGCAGTAATAACATTGATACCAATTCCAGACTGTGTATGAGTTCCGCAGTAGTTGGGTACAAAGACACATTTGGTGAAGATTCTGTACCTCTCTCTTATGACGACATTGAGTTGGCAGATACTTTTTTTATTTCAGGTGCCAATCCCGCGTGGTGTCATCCTATTTTATTCAGAAGAATAGAAAAGCACAAAGAGAAAAATCCCAATGTAAAAATCATCGTAGTTGATCCAAGGGTAACTAATTCAGTTGCGCTAGCGGACACACATTTGCAATTGACGCCGGGTACAGACACTGTGCTGTACAATGTCCTCAACCGTTTGTTGATTGAAATGGGTGCTGCGGATTATAAATTTATAGACAATCACACAGAAGGATTTGCGGAATATAAAGACCTCATTTTTAAAACCTCATTGAGAGAGGCCGCAGAAATATGTGGTTTGACCCAACAAAGCATAGTTGATGTAGCGCAGCAAATGGCCAGATCAAAAGGTTTGATTACCATGTGGGCAATGGGTCTCAATCAAAGTGCGGTAGGCGTGGATAAAAATTACGCGCTGATCAATATTTCGTTGATTACTGGAAAAATTGGAAAACCTGGAAACGGACCTTTTTCTCTTACGGGTCAGCCCAATGCCATGGGCGGAAGAGAAGTTGGTGGTTTGGCCAATATGCTCACTGCCAGAAGAAATTTAAATAGCGAATCCGACCGATTGGAAATTCAAAAGTTCTGGGGTGGTGGACCAATCTCCCCTAAACCAGGATTCACAGCCACAGAAATTATTGATAAAATTCATGAAGGAGTGGTGAAAGCCGTTTGGATTGTTTGTACCAATCCTTTGGTAAGTCTCCCTGATCTCAATCGAGTCGAAAGTGCGCTCAAAAAAGTAAAATTTTGTGTAGTGCAGGATATATCCAATCGGTCAGATACCACCAAGTTTGCAGATGTTTTATTTCCTGCTGCGGGTTGGGCCGAGAAAGCTGGCACTATGACCAATTCAGAACGCAGAGTAAGTTATTTGCCAAAGATTGTAGATGCTCCTGAAGAAGCACTTTCAGATGTGGAGATCATATGGCGATTTGCACAAAAAATGGACTTTAGTGGATTTGACTACACCAATGTGAGTCAGATTTATAATGAATATGCCTACCTTACAAAAGGTACAAACATTGATGTTTCTGGCTTGAGTCACGAATTATTGGCAAAGAAAGGGTCTGTGCAATGGCCATTTAGGAGTGGCGACTTGGTAGGTACTCCCAGACTATTTTCTGATCTTCAATTTTATACCCCATCTAAAAAAGCCATTTTCAACAGCCCAAAATCTTCGGAAAAGACATGGACAAAAACAACCAGAGATTATCCACTTATTCTTACCACTGGCAGAGTTCGTGATCAGTGGCATACCATGACCAAAACTGGAAAGGTCAATAAATTGACGGCTCATATTCCAACTCCAAAACTAGATATGCATCCAATTGATGCAGCTATCAGGAATATAAAAAATGGGGACATTACGGTAATTTCTAGTACAATGGGTGAAGTGAGGTGCAAAGTAAATGTCACCAAAGAGGTCAAAGAAGGAGTGGTTTTTCTACCCATGCATTGGGGTAAAATATTAAATAGAAACAACCTTAGAGCCAACAATCTCACCCAGGCAGTTCTTGATCCAAAATCCAAACAACCTGAGCTAAAGTTTATGGCTGTTGAGGTGCAGAAATATAAAAAGCAATTTGAAAAAGTTGTGGTAGTAGGTGGTGGTGCAGCGGCCTTCAGGTTTACCCAAACTTATCGCGAACTCAATACTCATGATGAGCTTTTGGTTTTCTCAAAAGAGGAAAATGCATTCTACAATCGAGTATTGTTACCTGAATACCTCAATGGTCAGCTGACATGGGAAGAACTTCAAAAAATAAAGGCTGAGAAAATTAAGCAACAAGGTATTTCTTTGAATACTGGAGTCAGCATCGAACACATTGATAAGCAAAATAAAGTAGTTATAGATAGCAATGGCAAGGAACACAGTTATGACAAGTTGGTTCTGGCAACTGGAGCCAGTCCATTCGTCCCTTCAGAGGTTCCAATGCATTACAAAGGAATATTTACCATGCGGTCTAAGCATGATGCAGATAATTTGCGCAAACACTTAGACAGTTCAAATGTGGACCGGTCTCAACAACAAGTCCTCATTGTTGGAGGAGGTTTACTTGGTCTTGAAGTAGCATCATCGTTGAGAGATATGGGCGTGCAAGTCATCATTGTGCAAAGAAATAGTAGATTGATGGAGCGTCAACTTGACGAAATAAGCAGTAAAATTCTTGCAGATCACGTCATTGATAAAGGTGTACAGATATACTTTGATGATGAAGTCTACACTATACTGGAAGAAGAGCAACACCAATTGTCAGTAAATCTGAAAAGCGGAAAAAACATACTTTGTGATGCAGTGATTTATGCGATTGGCACAAGGCCAAATACAGAACTGGGTAAAGTGGCGGGATTGAAAACGAAAAGGGGAATTGTTGTGGATGACTTTTTACAAACATCTGATGAGCACATTTTTGCACTTGGAGAAATTGCAGAATTTGAAAATAAACTATTTGGAATTACATCGGCAGCTGAAGAACAAGCAGATCATCTAGCTAATTTTCTCAATGGAGATTTTTCAACTCCATATAAGGGCTCTGTTTTTATGAATATTTTAAAATTCCATGATTTGGATCTTTGCTCCATTGGTGAAATAGAGTTTGACACAAAAGATGACCGCTATGAAGAGATTGTTTTTCTAGATCGATCTGAAAGATATTATAAAAAGATATTCATCTACGACGAGAAAATGGTCGGCACCATCCTTATAGGCGACAAAAATGAATTTGCAGATTACAAGAATTTGATTCAAAATCGGATCGAATTATCTGATAGAAGATCGGATCTGCTTCGTGGAAAGTCAGACAAGCCAGAACTCAAAGGAAAATTGGTCTGTTCGTGCAATCAAGTAGGAGCAGGAAACATAACTGATGCTGTGCATAAAGGGTGCAGAGATCTATCATCACTCTGCGCAAATACTGGGGCTGGATTGGGTTGTGGTAGTTGCAAACCAGAGGTTAAAGAAATTTTAGAAAATGTATTGCTCAGTGAAACTGTGAGCATATAAATCCGTGAGATCATGAAGAAAAGCAATGACTTATATCGCATCCTCATTAAAGGTGGTGTGCTTTCGCCCAATGAAATGAAACAAATTGTAAAAATGGGTAAAATGTTGCACCTGGAAACGATTTACTTTGGCTCCAGACAAGATATACTATTGCCAAAAGTGGAACACATTGATAAAGTCATTGAGCAATTTCCAGAATTAGATATCAACTTCGTTGCTGATAGGAAATTCCAAAATGTGATGAGCAGTTATGTAAGTGCCAATATTTTTCAATCAACCACTTGGCTCAAAGGCGCGACCTATTTGTACATTCTGAGCAACATCAAAACCAAACCAAAACTCAAGATCAACATCGTAGATCCCAAACAAAAGCTTGTCCCTCTCATTACCGGAGATCTCAACTTTATTGCATCTGATATTGATGATTATTGGTTTTTGTATTTGCGGTTTAAAAATGATCCCAGCCTCAAAAGGTTTCCGGTATTGGTATTTAGCTGGGATATTCCAAAAATCATTGAACTCATAGAAATCGAAATATTTGAAGAAGGCACTGGAAGTGTTGATGTATTATACACTGAAATCATTTCAAAATTTGAAAATTGCAGAGCCATACATAAAGATTTAACAGTTCCTTTTATTCCTTTCCCAAATTACGAAGGAGTAAATCCAGAGGGTCTCGACTCCTATTGGCTTGGTCTTTATTGGAGGAACAATAAATATGATTTAAATTTTCTTGATGCCATTTCAGACTTTTGTCTCGACTGGAAAGTTGGTAGATTGTGTCTCACTCCTTGGAAATCATTCATCATCAAAGGGATACCAAAAAATGCTGTTTTTGCTCTCGAAAAGCTTTTAGGAAAATTCGGAATCAATGCCAGACATTCTAGCCTGGAACTCAATTGGCATCTGCCAGTGAACGTGGATGATGCCCTTGACTTAAAGAAATTCATCGTCAGAACATTTGACCAAAATGACATATCAACCAATGGGCTTACTTTTGGCATCAGTCATGGAAACGACAACATCTTTTTTACAGCCATTGTCATCAAAAAATATGAGCCACTGAAAACTTTGGAATCTATCATCATCAGGCCCACTTATGATATACTGTATTCTGAAAGTTTTGACCCAAACAAACAGGATTATAAAGTTTATGCCCAAGATGTGGATAAAATGGAATTACCTGGTCTGCTCATCGAATTGAGCAAATTATACTTTGACCAATTACAAAGTACTGGGTCAAGTCTCGACCTGGCACCTGTTCCAGAAAGCAAAAATAAATTGGTTCATTCTATTTTTCAATGCCCCACTTGTCAATGCATTTATGATCCAGAATTGGGAGATGAGGCCAATGGTATCCCTTCAAAAACTAAATTTACAGCTCTTCCAATAAATTATTCTTGTTTTATTTGCGACACTCCGAAGGATCAATTTATTGAAGCAGAAGCACATACGATCTATAATTGAATGTTAAATACTGATAAGTATTTTAAAAAAACAAATGTGTTGGATAGTTATTGAAGTAAAATTCGTTTCTTTGCAGCATTGACAAACCATAAGCTATTTAAAGTTATATGCTAAGTAGGAAGAGTGTCAGGATTAAAGTAATGCAATTACTTTACATGATGAACAGAGATGAAGATCTCAAACCCAAAGATATAAGTAAACTATACTGGGACAATATCGACAAGAGTTTTGAACTGCTGATGTTCAATATCTATTTATTGATCAACATCACTAAGTACTCCTTAGATGATTTTGATAAACGTAAAAACAAATACTTACCAAGTGATTTGGACAAAGCCTTCCGGCCAAAGTTTTGTGAAAACGATCTGATTCATTATTTAGATAATAATAGAAAACTCAAAATTGCCTTCAGGAAATATGGCTTTGAAAACAAAGTCGATTTCGATTTATTGAAGAAAATTTACTACGACTATGCCAAAGAGCCTGGTTATCTTAAGTTTTTGGCAGAAAATTCTGATCACGAATCTTATGTTGAAGTTTTACTTGATTTGTACAGGTACGCAAAAAAAGTCGATGCTTATGTTGAGATCGTAGAAGATAACTACGTCAACTGGGAAGATGACAAGTCTGTTGTGGTCGGTGCAATGAAAAAGATAATTAAGGAAATTCCCGCAAAAACGGACGACTTTTTCCTTACCTACTACCCTGATGATGAGACCATTAAGGATTTTGGTGAGCAATTAATTACCAAAACTATATCTGAAGATTCTAAACTTTTTGAAATCGTTTCACCCACTTTTGAAAATTGGGATAGCGATAGAATTGCAGTCTTAGATATGATCTTATTAAAAATGGCTGTTTGTGAATTTTTGTACTTTGAAACAATTCCAACAAAAGTAACGTTAAACGAATATGTTGATTTGGCTAAGCTGTATAGCACTCCAAAAAGTAAAGAATTTATCAATGGCGTGTTGGACAGAATAGCAAATGACTTAGCTACTCAAGGCAAAATGGTAAAGTCTGGAAGAGGCTTACTTGAGTAATTAATTTCTGGAATGATTTTTGATCCACGCATTACATGAAGAAACTGTTATTGATCTTATTATCAAGTATTTCTGTCTCGCTTTCAGCGCAAGATGCAGTAAAGAAGACGGTCATTCTGTACAATGTGGTACCTCTCGACGTAGATCTGGCCCCAGATGGAACCATAATTTCCATCAATGGTAGAGCAGATGAATATTTCACAGGTTACACGCTCGTAAAAGTCAATCAATACTTAGACCCCATGTTGGCCAATTCATCTGAATTTTTTACACCACCAGATGATTATCAAGTCACTACAAAGGTTTATAATGTTGAATTCAGAAATGATTTAGCAATTCTTACCAGACCTTCTATTGTAAACATCGACGATTTAGTCACACAAATAGCCTATAATTCTGGTCAAAAAATCATGTTGACTACTTATGAGGTGAAAAATGCGGAAGAAAAATTACTTCTGGAAAACCGATTGAAAACGGTTTTGATGTATTTGGAAGTAAAAGGTGTTGCTAAAGCCCAAATCGCGATCAATGAAATTCCCCAAACAGTGAGGAAGAGTCAGATTATAGCTACTGTTATTCAGTAAGTACCTACGCTTTTACCTTTAATATTGATTTTACTTCTTGAGCAAGTCTGATAGCTTCTGGCAATTCATTGCTCATCACAGTGACGTGGCCCATTTTCCTGAAGGGTTTAGTCGTCGTTTTTCCATAGATGTGAGGATAAACGCCTTTCATGCCCAGTATTTCACCAAGACCTTCAAATACGGGAATTCCAGCATAACCTTCTTCTCCTAATAAATTGACCATCACAGACGGTTGAATCAGATCAGTTTCACCCTGCGGAAAGTTTGAAAGCACTCTGATCAATTGTTCATACTGGGAAGTAATACACGCTTCTATGGTATGGTGGCCAGAATTATGAGGTCTTGGTGCTACTTCATTGATTAATATATTTCCATTCACATCCTCAAATAACTCCACAGCCAATAACCCATAAATGCCCATTTGCTCAGCGATGCCACGTGAAATTTCAATGGCTTCTTTTTGCTTTGCTAATGATAAGTTTGATGGTGAAAATAAGAACTCTACTAAATTAGCTGTTGGGTGAAATGACATTTCAACCACAGGAAAATGGCTGATATTTCCGTCCCTTCCTCTACAAACAATTACTGCAATTTCTTTTTGGATCTCGACCAGACTTTCAACAACGGATGGACCATGCAAGAGATTTTGAAGGTCATCGATCGTTTGAACGACATGCACACCTCTGCCATCATAGCCCCCTTTTCTCACTTTTTGCACAAAAGGCAATGCCAATTCACCAGATTCAACCTTGTCTTTGATTTCAGCACCATCGCACAATATGAAAGATGACGTTGGTAAATTGTGCTCCTTGTAAAAATTCTTTTGAAGTCCTTTATCGGCGATGATGTCCAAAATATGTGGTTGAGGAAAAATTACCTTACCCTCTCTTTCCAAGTCATATAATGCCTCAATATTGACGCTTTCTATCTCAATGGTAATTGCGTCAACTGTACGTCCAAATTCCATGACATGGTCATAATTTGTAAAATCACCCTCTTGAAAATAAGGCCAAATATCAGGGGTTGGAAAATCAACAGACTTGTCCATTACACTTATATCAATATCAAGTGGAATGGCTGCTTGCACCAACATTCTTCCCAATTGACCACCACCAAGAATTCCAATTTTCATAAAACAGCGCTATTTTGCTTAAACCATAAAAGTAATAAGATCAACTTAAATCCGATACTCAAATTTGACCAAATCTATATTTAAGTTTTGTTTGTAGCCGACCTGTAGACTTCAAACAAAACAACCGACAATATGATCAGTCCACCTATAATTATATTTCCTGCAGGGAATTCACCTAAAACTATCATCCCTAATAGAATTGAATACAAAGGTTGTAAGGAAGCTAAAATACCAGCTTGACCAACACTAAAATATTTCAGGCTTGTCACCATAAAACCATGGCCAACTGCTGTTGTCAAAACTCCCAATATCAATAACATTGTCCCGTTGTCAAACATTATTGGATATTCATGCTTGTCAATAAAAGGCAATAACAATATCACAACTACCATTGCTTGAAACCACAAAATTTTATATCCGTTGTATTGGCTCAAGATCTTTTTAGAATATATATTTCTGATGGAATAAGCCACTGCGGACACAATTCCACTTAAAATGCCAAGCAACATTTTTGAAGATGGTTGTGGTGGTACCAATAAATACACTCCAAATAAAATTGCAAAGGCTAAAATAAGGTTGATGGGATCAAATTTGGTTTTCAATAAAATAGGCTCCAATAGAACAGTCCAAATAGGATAAGTAAAAATAGTAATCACGCCAATGGCAACACTTGTTTGTTCGAGGGAAAAAAAATATAAAACCCAATGAATGGCCATCAAGCAACCACTTCCAATAAGTATGAACAAATCTTTTCTGTTGAATGAAAAATCACTTTTTAACGCCAAAATAAAAAGCGTCAATGTGATGAATGCAATTGAACTCCTGCCAAAAATCCCCAATTTGGGTGCTATATTCATGTACCTAGCAATGACAGCACTTGTACCAATAAGCATTGTGGCAGTATTCAGAAGCAGTACATGCTTCCATTGGAATGTCTTTTCTAAAGCCATCAGGACGGTCAATGTTGAGGGCGCAAAGGTAAATAAACTTCAATGGTAACAAACCCATTCATTTAATTAATCAATTCTTAACTATTGCCTTTTAAACGCAGTCGTCTCCAATGTATCTAAGATTCAATATTTATTAAAAACTAAAATAATAAAAATGAAAAAATTGAAATTTATTGTCGCTGCCATCGCCTTAGTGTTTCTTGGTACAGTAACTGTTAATGCACAGGTCGAAAGTCCTAAGCCAGAAATTGCAAAGGTTGAAAAACAAAAAAAGGAAAGAAATCCTGAAGAAATGTCTAAAAAAAGACTCGAAAGGCTGAAGACGGATTTAAATCTTACTGAGGACCAGGTCAAAAAAATTGAGAAATCTGACGCTGCTTTTAAACAAAAGTTGGAAAGCCAGAGAGCTGCTTTCAAAAAGATGGCTGAAGATCGCGATGCAGAAATGAAGTCCATACTTACTGATGAGCAGTACGCCAAACACCTGGAACGCAAAAAAAACATGAAGGGAAAGATGAAAGAAAGAGCAGGTAAAAGAGGCCAAATGCATAATCGTGGCCAAAGACCTCAACAAGGAAGTGGTGGTCAGGAAAAATAATGATGTTTTTTGATTTGACTCATAATGAAATGGTGATTTGGGGGAGTAATGAAAATTGCTCCCCTTCTTTTTACCTTATAAGAAAATCAAAAAAAACTAATTGAAGAGACTGTTCAATAAAGTGTGTCTACATATTTTTGCAAAATGAATAAAGAAGAAAAAGAAAAGACAGAAGCGCTGGCACTTTATGAGAGGATGAAACAGCGATTATATTCCAAGGAGCCAAT
>Ga0116156_10004033_pt1 | contig 12588 bp, 14 predicted proteins | sample AD_UKC045_MetaG_FD_89891 | JGI IMG/M metagenome (GOLD analysis project Ga0116156, IMG submission 89891) | Active sludge microbial communities of municipal wastewater-treating anaerobic digesters from USA - AD_UKC045_MetaG | ecosystem: Engineered > Bioreactor > Anaerobic > Digestate | place: USA... | reverse complement strand
CTGGCGGGTCGACACTGCGTCGAGACCTTGGTCGCCCAGGCGGTCCTCCAACGCTTCTGCGACTTGCTGCGTCTTGCCGGCCGGCGATTTGACCAGGAAGTAACGGTAACCGCTGACGTTGGGAAACCGCCGGACGAAATCGGACTCGCCGATCAGCAGGCTGCCCTGCAATACACTGTTGCTCAACAGACCCACGACGCGGAAGCGGATGGTTCCCGCTTCCGGATAGGTCAACTCGAACTCTTCACCAATGCCGCGATACAGGTGCAGGCTGTACACGGCCATGTTCTTGTCGAGGACCACGGGCACGACGGGCTGAGGAGGTGGTGCGGAGGAAGGCAGGGGTCGGGAGACCCGTCCTACGGAGGAGAGCAGACGCCAGGGATTGGCCTTGTCGGCGGGAGATTCAGATTCCGCGGCGCTGTCGGCCCAAGCGAAGGCTTGGACCGACGGATCGTCGAAGTAGCGGACGAATTGCTCGGTGATGCCGATGACTTGCGGCCGGGAAGCCTGATACAGGTTCCTGCAGCTGGCATCATCGCCGGCCTGGAGACGCAGCGGCAGGATGGTCCCGCCCGCCAGAACGGCCGCCCGATCGGCCAACAGCGCTTCGCGGCCCTGTGGCGTACTCCAGTCGCCGAACACCGGTTCGGAGCTTTCCGCCATCAAGTCGAAGCCGCCGGTGCCGGAAGCCGTCGGAGCCAGCCGGAAGGAACTCATGGCCACGATCAGAAAGCTGGCCACGGCCATCAGGCCCACCGTCAGCGTGCTGCGGCCGGGATGACGCGCGACGTTGCGGGCGGCCAGCCAGCGCAGGCTCCAGCCGGCTGTCGCGGCCCCGATCCGCCCGCCGTGCTTGAAATACCGGCGGATGACCACTAGCAGCGCGACCAGGACCAAGGTTCCCGAACCGACAAATGCGCCTGCCTGAGCGTCGCCGCCCAGTCGCGGCGCCGCGAAGGCCAGTGCCGTCGCCACCACCAGCAGGAGGACCGCCGTAGCCGGCCCCCAGCGGCCGGCCGCAACGTACGCGGCCTCGTCCGACTCAGCGGCCTGCCCGGCCAGCAGTCGCCGCACGGAGATCGCCTTCGTTCGCCGCACGCTCCACAGAATCGTCAACGCGCAAATCGCCACGCCGCTGGCGTAGCCGATCACCAGACTCGGCGGCTGGACGAACAGTCTCAGAAACGGCGCCGAAATCGCTCCGATCCACCAGGTTCTCAGTCCGGTCAGCATCAACCACGCATAGCCGACACCGATGGCGACGCCCAGAATGCCGCCCACCGCGGCGACGATGGCGCCCTCGACGGAAAACAGCCGCGTGGCCAGACGGCGCGGGAAGCCGACGGCCAGCAATGTGCCAACCTCGCGCGCCCGTCGCTCCACACCCAAGCGAAACAGCAGGGCGACCAGCATCAGCGCGGCGACGATAATGAAGAAGCTCAGGAACAAGAACAACACGTCGAACGGCGTTGCGCCCTTCGAGGCGTCCAGTCCGCGCTGCTTGACCGGCAAGAAGTCGAAACCAAACTCGGCGCGGCGTGAATCCAGTTCCGCCAGCAGTTCTTGCTCCAACTGCGTCCGGAACGCCCGCTCCCGTGCTTCGCCGACAGGCAGATCCGGCGGCGCCGGGACTCGCACCGAAGTCGCCTCGCCAAACCGGCTGCCCCACAACCGTTTGCCGGCCGCCAACGAGACGAATGCTTTCGGCGTCGTGCGGTGGTTTTCCCAGTACTCATCATCCTGCGGCCGCACGCGGCGATAATCGACGGGAAACGGCGCCTCCCACTTACTGATCGATTCCTGGTCGGTCACGCCCTCCACGACCGGCGTCAAATCGGGATCGTTGGCCGGCGTCGGGCGGTTCGTGTACTGTGCCGGGCGGTTCCGCCGATAGGGGGTATCCGGTTCGGTCAGCGGCACGACCGCTTTCAGCACGAACTCCGCAGTCTCCTCCTCCAGGCCGTCGTGCGTGGTCTCCGGCTTGTAGAACGTCACGCGAATTCGGTCGCCAAGCTGCGCATTCAGGTCGGCGGCGGCCCAGCTGTTCAAGGCGATCTCGCCGGCTTCGAGCACGATGGGCGTTCGGCCATCGGCGGCCAACAGCGGTCCCAACTCCGGCTGTGAATCGACCGCCGTGACCAGGGAATAGGGAATGATAGGCGAAGTGCCGCCGCTGCCGACCCGTTCGATCGAATTGGCCAGGTAGGTCAGCGCGGGCTGAGCGTCATCCCGGTCCCAGGCCTGCATTGCCGCCTGCTCTGCCGGGGATGAAAAGAGCATGCGATCCGTCGTGAGGCTGAAGTAATCGAAGACGACCTCGTCACGATCTGTATCGACAGACCGAAACGTGCGGCGCACGCGTTGGATCGACATGCCGTAGTCGGACAAGTCCGGCCGGAGTGCTGCGGTCAGGGCGGATTCCGCGTCTGGATTCGGCGGCGCGTGCGGCGAGCGGCCTGCGACCAGGATCGCATTCACGCGGCCTTCCTGTCCCAACGCCGCCTGCAACGTCTCGCCGGCGACGTAGGCGTTTCGCGGCGTCGTCTGACTGGCACTCAGGCTGAATCGTCCCAGGCTCTCGGCGGGAATGATCTCGATCACGCGCAGGCCCGCAATCGTGCGAATCCGATCCGACCTGCGGCCCAAGGGGCTGTCGGCCGGCACCTGGTTCGCCTTGGGCAGCCGCAGCAAGACCTCGTCACCCAGGCCCGCCTGTAATTCCTCGGCCAGCGGTGCGTTCAACACGATTTCGTCGCGTCCTGGCGTCCGCGCCGGCCGGTACTTGACGTCGCCCAGTTCCCAGAACTCCGCGCCGCAACCAACAAGCATCACCTGTGCGGCCCGCCCGGATCGGCCGGCTCCTTGCTTTTCCAGTGTCCCGCGGGAGAACAGAATTGCCGGGATGGCGTCGGCGAAATGCTGCTGAAAGCCAGACGCTGCCTGGAGCCTCGCGGCCAAGTCGACTGCGAAAAAGCGATCGGTTACCAGCACATTGTCGATCCGTCCCAGCCGATCCAACGTCAGCCGCCGCAGGCTGCCGCGGACCGAATCGCCCACCAGCAGCGCGCCCGTCAGCACCGCTGTCGCCGCGGCTACGCCCAGCGCGACGGCCAAATGGATCCGCCAATGGTAGGCAAGACTGCGGAGAATGAATCGCCAAGTGGACATCGTTCCGCCTCGATCGGAATCACGGGTGTATGATTTAGAACCGCTAACAAAACCGTTCGGCGCGGGTCTCTGACCCCGCCGAAACCGCCGACCGAAGACATCCGATTTCGGTTTTGTTAGCGGTTCTTAGTATCAGCGAAAACTTGGCGGAGATCAACTTGCCCATCCAGCCCGCTGCACTTCCCCAACAACGGCCCGTCGTGTAAAATGCACCTGAGCAAATCAGAGAACCTCCCGCCTTTCGTATTGATGGGACTCGCGCATGGCTATCGACTTGATTTCGCACGACATCCCGCAGACACTGGCGCCGGAATTGCCCCCGTGCGTCGATCATTTGGTGACGGAAGACGATACTCCCGTGGACAACATCTTCTCGGAAAAGCAGCAGCGATTGTTGACCGAACCGCTGTTCAGTTCGTGGGCTCCCGAAGGCGAGGGGCGGACGTTCGTAGCCTTGGCCAACGTCGGGTTGTTCTACTCGGTGCGTCAGCCTCCGTTCGTGCCCGATATGATGCTGAGCCTGGACGTCGAGTTGCCGGAGGACGTTCATCCGAAGCCCCACCGTTCGTATTTCCTGTGGGAGAACGGAAAACCGCCGGACGTGGTCGTCGAAGTCGTCTCGAATCGGGAGGGGGGCGAGACCACGGACAAATTGACGGGGTACGCCCGGATCGGCGTCAAGTACTACGTGGTTTTTGATCCTGACCGGTTGCTGAGCGATTTGTCCTTGCGGGCCTTTCGGTTAGAGGTGGGCGACTATCGCGAAATGCCGGAGCCAATTTGGCTGCCCCGCGTGGGCCTGGGCCTGCAACAGTGGCACGGCCGGTTTGAAGACGTGGACAACACCTGGCTTCGCTGGGTGGACAAGCAAGGTCGGCCTATTCCGACCGGTGACGAACGCGCCGAACGCGAACAGGCACGCGCCGAACGCGAGCGAACTCGGGCCGATCGTCTGGCCGAACAATTACGGCGATTGGGCGCGGAGCCCGAACGGTGAGAAGGTTGCCGCGATTTGGTGTACGGCATGCCTCAGGGCACCGAGACCGGCGGCTTTCCGGTGCCCCGACTGTGATCCGCCTTGAAGAAGGCCACTTTCAACAACACTAATCCCAGCACGCCCGTCGGCAGCACCAGGATCAATAGCAGCGGCCATTCGCCCCAGAACGCCCAGGCGATTCCCGCCAGGGCGACGAGCAATCCGCAAGCCAAGACTCGACGGCTGGCTGCCAGCAGCGGGAGCAGCAAGACCATCGCGACCCAAGCACTCACGACGGCGGCGGGCCAGCGGTCCCAGAACGCGCGCAGCAGGCCGCTCACCACTCCCGTCGCCAGCATCACCAGGAGCATCGTCCGGAGGCTGAATTGGAAAGGTGCGTGCGGCGGCAACAGTTGATCCTCGGCCGTTGTCTCACTCAGATCGCGGGGGCGTGCCGCTTGCAGAAACAGCAGGAAGATGGCCGGCCCGAAGGACCAGATCATCACATAGATTCCGCTCAGAATCCCGATGGCCGTCGCGATCCCCACCAGGCAGCCCGGACGGCGGCTGACGATCAGGTGCGACGGCACTGCCGCCAGCATCTCGGCGACGCTGCCGGCAAACACCAGCCTGGCCAACTGGAAGATGGCATGGTAACGCTGTAGGTTCCGCGTGTACACATACAGCAGCACGCCCCAAAAGATCCAAGTCGCCAGCAATGTCGCCCAGCCGGCCCACTCCCAGCCCGTCGAATCCTGTTTGTCGTCAAACCGAAGCAGTTCGGCAAACGCCAGCGTCAATCCGCCCGCCAAGACGGCCAGCATGAACGAGGCGGCGGCCACCGGCATCAGCAGACGCGGCCGCCGAATCGGACGGCACAGGTCCTTGTGGCCCGCGCCCAGGATGAACAAGGCCAAACTGGACAACGTGATCGCCAGCAGGACGATCACCGGCCAAGCATCGTCGCCGCCGATGCCCAGCGCGAACAGGCCGCCCACCAGGCCGACGTAGAACAGCAGCAGTATCCAGCGGACGACGCGCATGTTTAGAGAGCCAGCAAGTTACGGTTTTTGGGGAGTTCCCCCGATACGCTTTTCGTCGCATCGTCACGCATCGCTGTCTGTCGGAATGACGGTCGCCCTGGCTTTGTATCAATGTCCCGATGAGAATAGATTGTACATGGAAGATGCGGGGCAGCGAATTCGTAGCGAAAATCCCGATTTTTCTGTCACCCCATTTTTCTGTCAGCTTTCTTCGTTATCTTTCTGGCATGGTTCTGATTCCACTTAGAGGTTTCCGCGGATGACACTCACGATGGACACTGGACTGGAGGGCAAGACGGTGGTGGTGACGGGATCGTCCAGCGGAATCGGACGGGCGATCGCGCTGCAGTTGGCGGCAGCCGGCGCTGACGTGCTGGTCCACGCGCGCACCAGCGCCGCAGCGGCGGACGCCGTGGCCGCCGAGGTTCAAGCCTTGGGGCGACGCGCCATGGTGCTGCTGGCCGATCTGGCCGACCCTTGCTCGCAGCAGACGCTGGTCGAGGCTGCGTGGGCTTGGCGCGGTGCCGTCGACGTGTGGATCAACAATGCCGGGGCGGACGTCCTGACCGGCGAAGCGGCGGCGTGGTCGTTCGAGGAGAAACTAGACCAGTTGTGGCGGGTCGATGTCGTGGCCACGATGCGCCTGTCCCGACTGGCCGGCGCGCGGATGAAACGGCAGGCATCTCGGGCCGGTCAAGCGGTGATCCTGAATATGGGCTGGGATCAAGCCGACTACGGCATGGGCGGCGACAGCGGCGAGATGTTCGGAGCCGTCAAAGGCGCCGTGATGGCGTTCACCAAGAGCCTGGCTTGTTCGCTGGCCCCTGAGGTCCGCGTCAATTGCCTCGCGCCGGGCTGGATCAAGACCGCCTGGGGCGAGCGCGCTTCCGAGTGCTGGCAGGAGCGTGCCCGGCGCGAATCGTTGCTGCAACGCTGGGGCACGCCGGAAGACGTGGCCCGCGTCGCCCGCTTTCTCGCCTCGCCCGCCGCCGAGTTCATCACCGGCCAAGTGATCCCCGTCAACGGCGGGCTGCGCCGCGGCGAGCCGGCGAATTCATGAGAACAGAGTCATGACCGGCAGAATCGTGGACAGGAGCCCGGCTTTTGCGAAACGTCCGCAGCTCGTCGGCGTCGCTCCTGCGCCGGCATCATCCCTCTCCATCGCGGTCCGAGTTGTGCTTCGATGGCTCGAACGGCAACGGACGAACTGTCGTTATCCTGCTGATTCTAGGCTTGGTCCTGGGCATTGGGTTTCTGATCGTCTTGTGCGGCGTGGGCTTCTGGTTCTCCAAGACCCTGTTCTTCAGCGTGGCGGGAACCGTCCTTCTGGTGTGAACTCAGTCCAGCAGTTGGGCCAAGGCGTTGAGGGCGGCCTTGGCTTCCGTCACCCCGCCCAGTTCCTTCACCAGCTTCTTGGCTTTGACCAGCAGACCGACCGACACGGCGTCCTTGGGGACGACGGGACCGGCTTCCGGGGCCGGGTCTGCGGCGGCTTTCTTCGCTTTTTTCTTGGCCTTCATGGCTGACTTGACTCCACCGACATAGTTGGCCGTTGTCTCGAAGCCCTGTTCCTTCAGCAGTTCGGCGATCTCTTTCACCGTCTTCGTGGGATTGGCTTTCACGGCCGCTCTGATCGCTGCGGTCTTGGCTCCCCTGGCAGCTTCGGGGGCGGCTTCAACTGGCGCGGCTTCGGGTTCGGTGGTCTTCGGTTTTCTTGGCATGGTTGGTCTCCCAAAAGTGGTGAGCAAAGGGACGCCGAGAGTATAGGTGAAGCGGAGATCGGTGTCTATTGGCCAGTGACGGCGGCTCTTGTTCCTTGACACTACCTCGTCTTTCCCCGTTGACGCTCCGCGCAGTCTTCGTTCGCTGGTCGGGTGTTTATGTCGAACGGCAAGAGGCAGTCCAGGATGAAGACGCCCCAGATCACCGCCACGAAAGCGATGACGCCGTGTAGTTCCTGCTGGATCGTGTGCTTCACGGCGTCCGTTCTCCTGCGTTCTTGGGGGGCTTGGCTCAGCGACCAGATCATTCCACCGCTCGTCCCGTACAAATCCTGGAACGTCGCCGAATCTGGCCCGCCCATCATTTGTTCTGGTTTTCGATCCACTTCGCAACATCTTCAAGGACCGCAACCGCCACGTTGCCCGGCGAAAAGTATTCCTGCGGCGTGCTCTTGCCCTGCCCCTCGATGAAAAGGTGGTTCAATTGCGGGTAGGAAATCAGTTTCACGTCGTCCCTTTCCGCCAGGGCATTCTTCCACCTTGCGAAGTCCTCCATCGTCACTTGGTAATCCCGTTCCCCGTGCAGCACGAGGATGACAGCCGGAAAAGGACCGTTCCCCAGTGGCAGCGACAGCGTACCGGCCAGACGCATCATGCCTTCGCCGATGGTGACATCCTGTTCGGTAAACTTGGCCGGATCGACGTAGCTGGGGCGTTGGTACTGGCCGGATGGAACGAAGAACAACCCGCCGATTTCGCCGTTCGTGTTGAAGACGACCTTGGCATCGAGTTTTCCTCGCTCGAACTCGCAGGTGACGAAGATGATGGTGTACTGCTGGACCGTTTCGGTCCTCGTGTCCGTGGCTTGGCGCAGAGGGCCGTACTGCTTGACGAGCCCGCTCCAAATCTCGTTCAACTTGGTTGCAGGCAACGCCCGTTTCATGGTTTCGTCGAAAGGTCCGACGGCCGTGTTAAACTCGCCCGCTGCCATCTGAGACACGAAACGCTTCGCCTTCTCCAGATGCTCGTCTGGTTGGTCGCCAAAGGCGGCTTGGGACAACAACACGACAAGGCATAACGCCGGCACGCCCCGGTTCAAGAAACGCAGTACGGAATCTCTTGGCAACATGGATAGCTTGTCCTTACGCATTGTCAGATGCAGCTTGCCGTCTGTCGCACCGGCTTTGATCCAAATCCTGCCTCGGTGGTTCGACAACGCCAGGACGGTGGGCACGGAAGCCATGATGGAGATGTCCTTCCTCGGCTACTTCACCGGCCTTGCCCGTTCATCATGCATGGTTATCGGCGGCGTGCCGAAGATCACGAACTCCAGTTGTTGTCCCGGCTCAGCCTCCAACGAATGCAGCATTCCGGCCGGGATGACGGCCACGCTGCCGGGCCGCAGCGGATACGTGTCCTGCCCCAGCGTGATGGTGCCTGTGCCTGCCAGCACGTAGTACACCTCGTCGTAGCCGGTATGAACGTGCGGCGCCGATCATTTCTCTTTCGCCTCCAGGATTTCGCAGGTAGAGTTCTGCTCTTCGCTTGGCACCTCGGTCATGGTACGCTGTTCCGATTGCCGTTAGAAGCCTGTATTCCGAGGTTGCCGCCAATGCTGACGATCCTTTTGGACAATGACGGCGTGCTGGTGGACACAGAAGGGCTGTACTTCCGGGCCACGCAGGAAGCCTTGCGGTTGGTCGGAATCCACCTGACCGCCGACCAGTTCAAGGAGATATCCCTGCGTCGTGGGGAAAGCACGTTTGTGCTGGCCGCTGAGCAGGGGATCACCGACGACGAGATTGCCCGACTGCGGGCCGGGCGGGATCGACGCTACGCCGAGTTGCTGGGGTCGCAGTCGTGGGCCATCGACGGAGCAGAAGAAGTGCTGCGGTCGCTGCACGGGCACGTCCGCATGGGCGTCGTGACGAGTGCCCGGAAGGTCCACTTCGAGACCGCCCATGCCAGCACCGGCCTGCGTCAGTACCTCGATTTCGTCCTCACCCGTGAAGACTACCAGCACACCAAGCCGCACCCCGAGCCGTACCTCACCGCAATGGCCCGGCATGGGCTGCGGCGGGAAGACTGCATCGTTGTTGAAGACTCGGAGCGTGGACTTGCAGCGGCCACGGCGGCTGGTTTGCCGTGTTTGATCGTTCTGAGCGACTGGAGCCGGGATGCCGACTTCAGGGGAGCGGCCCAGGTGCTGGAAGACATTCGGGACGTGCCGGATGTCGTGCTCAAGCGGAACCCAACAAATTGGCAGCCCAGTGCGAACCGCCTACGTGGACCGAAGGTCACGGATTGATGCGGGTTGACGGGGAGGCCATGCGACAGAAATTGCCAACGCTGGTGAAGCTCGTTGCCCTGCTCGCTGTGATGCCGATCTCCGGCATCGTGGCGGTGATCTTGGTCGCCTTCGTGCTGATGGGGATCGGCCTCTGGCTTGAAGACAACGGCGAGCTTCTGTTCGGCGGTTCGAAGGGCATCGTAATCGTGGCCGGCACGTTTGCAGTCGGAGCATTGGCTCCCTTGCTGCTGCTTTGGCGATGGCTGGGCGACGAGTAGTCCGAATCACGGCTGTCATGCCGGAGGGCGGGTGTCTTCCTGAACAAGCCTTGCTGTGGCTATTCCTGCGAGCGATCCGCTCGATTCGTCCCGTCGAGCCGTAGGAATCCAAGCAGGCGAGGCCGCCACAGTTGATCCAGAAGCGGAAGTCGGACCAGCCTTCCCTTGCTCCCAGCGTCATTTCTTCGTGGTTGCCCAGGATCGGCACGAGTCGGCAACGGTCGCCCAGGGGAATCCGTTGTTCGATGACGCCTTTGCTGTCGATGCCGCGGTCCACGAAATTGCCACACCAAGTCAGTTCTTGATGTCCAGGACGGGCGTATCGGCAAAGGCGTCGATGCTTTCGATCTCGATGGTGTTCTCCTTGACGGAGATGACCTTGCAGCGGGTCATGGCGATCAGATTGGGACGAACCGGTGAATGGGTGGCGAACACGCCTCGGATCGGGTTGTCCGGGTTCCCCTGGGGATGAACCTGAAGGATGGATCGTTTCTCGGACGTGTCGCTCTTGTCGAACCACCACAGCACCCAAATCTCCGACAGTTTATCGACCCCCAGCAGCGCAGGTTGGTACTTCTTTTCCAGAACAATGGTCGTGCGTCCGTCTGCCTTCCTCACGTAGCCGACGGGGTACACTTTGAACTCCTTGGCGACCTGGGGTTGTGGGTCGTCAGCCTGAACAGGCCGACTTGTGAAGACGCAAACAGCAAGGAGTACGAGGGCAATCGAGACTGAGCGTGTCATGGCGTGGGTCTCCTGTTTTGGGAAGATGGGTCGGCGAAAGAATTCATTATAGCGGCATTGGCCCTTGCACCAAAATGCAGGCCGTGCCTTGCTGGTGGCCGGTGAGTCGGCAGTTCCCTGTTCAGAGCTGAGGTCAGTACACGACATCGTGATCCGCCTGAGCGGCAACGTGAAGAAGGGGAAGAAGAAGCTGTCGAAGGAGCGGTACGGCACGGCGCACACCGTTTCGGTCTCAGAAGCTGAGCACATCTACGACGACGGCGCAGAGCAGGTAATTGTCGGCACCGGGCAGCACGGAGTGCTGACGTTATCGGAGGAGGCTGCGGCTTACTTCCAGGACCACGGTTGCACGGTCCAAGCACTTCCGACGCCCGATGCAGTCACGGCCTGGAACGAGGCCGAGGGCCAGGTCATCGCCATGTTCCATGTGACGTGCTGAGCGGGGAAGGAACAGTTCGGCCTGAAGATCAGTTTGAAGTGACCGGACTGCTGCGCCACCGTCAGCAAGCTGCTGAGGAATACTGGCCAATCATGATCCACCTCGGCCTGTGCTGTATCCTCCGGGACAAGCCGGTCAAGTTCGGCAACACGACCGCTACGGCCATCGGCGAGATAAAACGGGCCGACGCATCTTGGTGGTTGCTTTTGGGAGGCCGGGCTGCGATATTGGCGATGCTGGTACAGGCGAAGTGGTTTTGTCCCTGCCCACTTCAGCAACAGGGGGAACGAAATGCAGTCCTTGCTCCACAGCCAACACCACGCGGCTCTGGCACTGCTCGTTCTTTTCTTGAGCGTGGCTGCGTTTGCCGCCGATCCGCCGTCGCAGACCGAACCTTCGATCCAGCCCTTCAGGCATTCACCGGACCTGTTCCCAATTCTGCCGTGGGACGTTCTGCACGGCTGGAAAGAACCGTACCAGAACCCGAAGCACGGATTGGCCAGCATCGTCGAATGCAACTTCACCATCGCCGGATTCGTCACGCCGGAAGATCTGCCGCTTTGTGAGAAGTTGGGACTGGCGGCCATCATGGCACCTGCCGCAAGCGGCAAGCCGTGGTTCGGCAAGTGGCGGGAGATGAACGCCGAGCAGATCGACCAGGCGGTGAAGGAGTTGGTCGAGGCGTGCGGGAACAGCCCCGCCGTGCTCGGCTACTACATCATGGACGAGCCGGGATCACCGGCCTTTCCCGCTTTGGCGCAAGCGGTGTCTGCGGTGAAGTAGTACGCACCGGGGAAGCTGGCCTACATCAACTTGTTCCCCAGCTATGCCACCGTCGGTGCGCCCGACAAGTCCCAGCTTGGTGCAGCAACCTACACCGAGTACTTGGAACGGTTCACGGCTTCCCCCAGAGGCTTCACCGACGCCAAACCGCCGATCATGGTGGGCGAGTTCCAGGAGGCCCCCAATGGTACTCGATGAAGCCATCGACAGCATCCGATCAGCCGCCCAACGACACGCTGTGAGGCCGCTATGGACTACAAACAGGCCATTTCTGTTCTAACAAAAATGCTGGAGGAACGCTCGTTGGACGGGGAAGAAAAGGAAGCCGTCCTGACCGCTATCGGGGTCTTGGACTGGGCCTCCCTGGGCAAGAGTTGTGGCCTTCCACTCGACCACCGCAGTCAGGACAACGGGGGTCGTCGGCCACCGTCAGTCCAGCAGTTGGGCCAAGGCATTGAGGGCGTTCTTGGCTTCCTTCACCCCGCCCAACTCTTTCACCAGTTTCTTTGCCTTGACCAACAGACCGACCGACACGGCGTCCTTGGGGACGGCGGGACCGGCTTCCGGCGCTGGGGGGGCTTTCTTCGCCTTCTTTTTGCCCTTCTTCATTGCAGACTTCACAACGCTGACATTCTGCGCCTTCACGTCCCATCCTTCGGCGTTCAGTAGCTCAGCAATCTCCTTCGGCGCTTTCTTCGGATTGGCCTTCAGAGCCGCCTTGATCGCTGCCGTCTTTGTGCCTCTGGCAGGCGATTCGGGTGCGGCTTCGACTGCCTTGGTCTCGGACTCGGTGGTCTTCGGTTTTCGTGGCATGGTTACTCTCCCTCAGTTGGTTTGGAAATAGACGCAACCAGTATAGGCGAAGATGGGGCTCGTGTCTATTGGCCGGTCCCCATGGCAGAACGCCAATCGTCACCAGATACGATAGAACACGATGGCGGCCAGAAAAACGATGCAGCGGATCATGGTTTGGGCTCCTGGATTGGGGTCTTAGCGGCCAATTGTACCGTGCGCACGGCGGGTTCGCCGCCTCCTGTTCCTGGCACACCAGTAACCCAGATGCCTTGGCCCGTGGCTGCACCCTTCGGCACGGGGTCTGCGAGCAGCATTCCCGCTGCACGATTTCAGGATCAGATGGACTGG
>Ga0116156_10004030_pt1 | contig 12591 bp, 11 predicted proteins | sample AD_UKC045_MetaG_FD_89891 | JGI IMG/M metagenome (GOLD analysis project Ga0116156, IMG submission 89891) | Active sludge microbial communities of municipal wastewater-treating anaerobic digesters from USA - AD_UKC045_MetaG | ecosystem: Engineered > Bioreactor > Anaerobic > Digestate | place: USA... | reverse complement strand
CTTTAGTCCCGGTAAAAGTAGTTAGCTGCTATTCCTTATGCAATCGTGTTCCTATTTACAATCAAATACGATTTTTGTTAAAAAACATCTCCTTATACACATCCTTTGGACACTTCCGCCACTAACGCGTTCCTATTTACAATCTTTTTGCTTTGTACCCTAAAAAGTGCATAAGCCCCATCGATACTTGGCTGCAGAGATAACGCGTTCCTATTTACAATCATATTTTTTTTAATTCTTGACAACGTATATACTCCATCTTCCCTGGGTTGTAGAAGTAACGCGTGCGTCTTTACAATAATGGTTGAATGATTTTTTTGACGTTTTTTGTTACGTTCTCGCTGTAGATCACGATTACGGATCACATACTCCGAATGAGTCTTGCGATATTCCTGTTGATATTTATATGCCGGGTATTTACTACGCCATATCTTCTGACTGGCCAGGCTTCTTTTATGATATTTAATGTTCTTTTTGTATCGTTGGTTTTTCCAGGTTCGTATCCTGGTCTGCTGACACTCTTTAGCACAGCAATACTTCTGATTTTTTAGGCGGGGATTACGAGAAAACTCCTTGCCACAATTTAAACACGTGATTTTTGAAATCATGAATGTAATCTTTCAAAATTCGAAAGATTACTGATTTTTATATCCATTAAAAGGGTGGTATCATTTTTTACCGGTAAGTGGTATCAGTTTACTCCGGCGTTAAAATTTAGCTCCTGTGCATCGAAATATAGACGTCCACCCCTTTTAAAACATGGTATTTGACGGCTGCATGTTAGGTTGTAAAGGCCGCCTTTACTAATCTGCAATTTCTTACAGACATCACGGACCGTCAATAATTCATTTTCAGATTGAATATTGGTTTGCACATCATCTTGTGCACTTTCATTAAGAATATGATTCTTTATGAAGGTAACGTCCTTAATCAGTTGCGAGACTGCTTCGGGAAGTTTTTCGAATGTTATGTTTTCTAAATCTGCCATATCTTTCACATAAATACAACGTGAAGATATACAGATAGATACCCCTAAAACGGCCGAGAGTTCTTACTTTCGGTTGGTTAAATGTTTATAGCATTGGGGATATGCAAACAATACGATGAAATACAAGGTATAAGAAATAAAGTGCTGTTTAAAAAATATATTGAACTCTCGGTTGCTTTTGCCCTAAATATTGATGTAAGTGCTGATTGAATCCTTGATTATTCCATCAAGTATTTCGTGATATTTTTTGTAATGCCCATCATGGTATATACTCTTGTTTTTAAAAAATATTCCAAACTTCCGGTCATAAAACAGTGCCAATGCTACTTGATTGTTTGAAGGTTTAGCACTATTTTTCAAGAACTTGTCGGTGAGATTCTTAATAAAATAGCTTAAATGGTTGTAGGGTTTGAGCCAGATAATAGGCCTTGGAGTTTTCGACATGAATACCTGCCTGAATTCCGGAAGAGTACATACGATGTACCCGTTTTCTTTAAGATTTTTGTGTAGATTCGACAATATGTTGTAGCTCTGTTTGGAAACAGATGGAAGGATTTTGAAATGATATTTTGTTGTTGGTATTTCTTTAATGATATTTTCTTTATCCGACTTTTCATTTTCGATTAAGTTCGCTTTACCAATGTCATTCGCTTTTATTAAAACTGTTACATCTTTAAGTAATTGATTTATAAAGTACAATTGAATTGATGATGACTTGTAAAAGAATTTATATGCCCATCTGGTATATTTTTGTTGCTTCTCAATCCGATAATCATTTTTAAGGTTGGGTATTTCATAGTATTTGGAATAGTTCTTCCATTCCATCCTTAGTGGGGAATGGGCAAATCGATTTTTTGTGTGTCGATAAAGTGTAAATAGTCTTGCTAAAACCGGAATCAATACTTCCTGTGTTGCATCTGCTTTATTACATTCTGCCACAAATGAGTTTAAGTATTGAATGAAATCATTATAATGTTTTTCAATGTTCTGCTGAAAACCTTCTTCCCCAGAATAAAGAGAAAAACCTAAATAAGTAGATTCTTCAATGGGATTGGTACATAGTTTCGGATTTTCATCCAACGCACAGATAACCTCATTCAGAATTTCTTCTTGTCTTAAGTCATATACAGGTTTGTTCATGGTAATTAAATTTCTGCAAGGAGTTCCGCAGTTTTTTCAAGGGTATCCAAATTAAACGAGTCCAAGTAGTTTTGTGTTGTTTCAGTTGAAGTATGACCAAGAGCTTCAGAAATTACTTCAACCGAGACACCACGTCTTTTTAGATAGGTTGAAAAACTATGTCTGGCCCAAATAGTCGTAATATTAAAATCAAAACCCAACGATTGACAAATGCTTTTCAAGTGTTTGTTTATATTGTGATTAAATGACATAATCATGTCACGCTCTTTTTGCGCACTTATTCCATGTCTTAAAATATTGAAAACATATGCATCCGGGGATTTATCTTTGTTCCCAACCTCGTCTATAATATTTTGAATGTTTTCAGACAGCTTAATTTGGATTGGCTTAACACTTCCTACAGAATTTTCAGTCTTTGCACGAGTAATTGTGATAATACCACCAACAATGTTTTTGTTCTTTAATAAACAAATGTCTTTCCCATTTAAACCATTAGCATAAAATGCAAACCACCAATAGAGCCATGCTTTTCTTTGCGCAGGTGTGGCAGGTTGATATTTTTTCAATAATTGGAGTTCTTCTTTTGTCAATGCCCGTTTGTTACTATCGCCTTTCTTTATTTTGAACTTTTTGTCACTTCTCGATTTTGAGAATGGGTACTTATCAGCACTAACCATTTTTTCTGCAATTGCTTTATTATAGATTGTACGCAGATTGCGAAGGTTCATGGATATATAGGCAGCGGAATAACCCTTTTTAACCATTTGTTTTTCATAATCTTCAAGAAAACCGACAGTAATATCAGTAAAATTCAGTCGTTTTCTAATGTTCAGGTACGTTTGCATGGCTGATTCATAAATCTGCGCAGTACCGACATTTCCAGATTCTCTCAGGATTTTGATGTATCGCCTGAAAAGGGAGTACACATCACTACTTACGAGATTGCGGCTTTTATCTTCGAAATATGCTACTTTAAACTTTTCAAAATCAAATGGACCTTCAATTTCTTTCAGAGCTTTTTCAAACTTCTCTCCAATATAATAGTCAAGTTTAATTCTTGCTTCTTTTAACTTATTATCCCGTAGCTTTGGACTGTTTATTTTTTTCCATTCATCTTCGGTGAAGCTATATGGAAAGCCATATCTACGCTTCTTCCCCAAATAATACACAGTTATTTTAACCGGATATTTCTCAGATTTCTTTATTTTTGACCGAGTGTCAAGGAAAAGATTTGCAGTGGGTTTTGTTATTGCCATAAATAGCGTCTTAAATTGCACCAAAATTTGCACCATAAATGTATTAAAAGCTATGAAATTGTCAAAAGAATGATTAAATCAAATGAATTTTAATACATTGATTATTAACACTTAAATGAACTACAATTAAATGGTTGGAAAAGGGATGAGGACTCATATAAACACTTCCCAAGCTGAGGGTCGCGGGTTCGAATCCCGTTTCCCGCTCTTATCCTCCGTAGCCTTGGCGAAGGAGGATCTTATCCTCCGTAGCCTTGGCGAAGGAGGATCAAATGATAATCAGAGAGTTGCAAAATTTGTGGCTCTCTTTTTTTATACCCGGGGGAATTAATAATTTTACTCCCTTTAAATAATATATGATAAAATGAATGCCCAGATTATTACAATAGGAGATGAACTCCTTATAGGACAGACAATAGACACAAATTCCGCATTCATTGGCTCAGAACTCAGCAGTATCGGGTTTGATATTACAAGGAAAATATCAATTCATGACCGGAGGGATGATATCCTGCAAACATTTTCCGGGGTAACAGGAAAAACAGAGCTGGTTTTGGTCACAGGCGGACTGGGACCAACCAGTGACGATATCACCAAACAAACAATCTGCGAATTTTTTGATACAAGGCTGGTTCTGAACAAAAGTGCACTGACAATGATTGAAGAAATGATGCGCAGGAGAGGAGTTCAGATGAATGAGAATAACAGGATGCAGGCAATGGTACCGGAAAGTTGCAGGGTCATTCAAAATGAAAGAGGTACTGCCCCGGGTATGCTTTTCGAAAAAGACAAAACCATGTTCATTTTTATGCCCGGGGTCCCTTTCGAAATGAAATATATGATGACTGAACACATATTACCAATACTAAAGGAAAGGTTTACATCACAGGTTATAATTCACAAAAATATAATGACATATGGAGCTCCCGAAGCCCGTCTTGCAGAAATGCTTTCAGGTTTTGAAAAAGAATTACCTGGAGAAATAAGTCTTGCTTACCTGCCGTCATCAGGTGTAATTAAGTTAAGGCTTACCGCCAAAGGAACAGACAGGGATTTGCTTACCGGAATTATTGTTGAACAGGTTAAAAAACTTTACAGGACAATACCTGAACTGATTTATGGTGAAGATGAAAAATCTCTTGAAAAGGTTATTGGTGAATTGCTTAAGGAAAGGAAACAGACCGTATCGACCGCTGAAAGCTGTACCGGTGGTAAAATTGCAGAAATGATCACAAGTATTGCGGGCAGTTCTGCATATTATAAGGGATCAGTCATTGCCTATGATAATTCGCTAAAAAAGCATTTGCTTGGTGTGCCGGATGATCTGATAAAAAAATATGGCGCAGTAAGCAGGCAGGTTGTGGAACAAATGGCCTTAGGGGCGAGGAAACTGATGGGAACAGACTTCTCGGTAGCGACATCGGGGATTGCAGGTCCTGACGGCGGAACTGATTCAAAACCTGTAGGAATGGTCTGGATCGCCGTATCTTCTGATAAAGGAACTATTGCAGAAAAATATATATACGGCTCTGAACGCATTCAGAATATACTAAGGTTTTCAAATGCCGCACTTAACCTTCTGAGATTACAGATAATCAGGCAGTAAATACCAAATCCTTCAATCATCTGTTAAAAAACAGATAAAAAATTTGGTTAATCAGATAAAAATCACGTATTTTGCGCTTCGTTTTTAAAAGCTATTTAGAATTGAAGTAAAAACAGGAATCAATGTCAAAGATTTGTCAGGTTACGGGGAAGAGAGCGTTGGTCGGAAATAACGTATCGCATTCAAAAAGAAGAACTAAGAGGAAATTTCATCCTAATCTTTTTGAAAAAAGATATTTTCTGCCTGAAGAGAAAAGGTGGGTTTCACTTACTGTTTCTGCAGCAGGAATAAGGCTCATCAGCAAGAAAGGACTTCCGACAGCTCTGAAAGAAGCAAAGGAAAAAGGTTACATCACGAATTACTAAAAGTATAAAAGATGGCAAAGAAAGCAAAAGGAAACAGGCAGCAGGTAATTCTGGAATGCACCGAGCACAAGCAGAGCGGACTGCCGGGAACATCGAGATATATTACTACAAAGAACAGGAAAAATACTCCCGACAGACTGGAGAGGATGAAATATAATCCGATAATGAAGAAATATACACTCCACAGGGAAGTAAAATAAAAACATCAAACCATGGCAAAGAAAGTTGTAGCATCGTTAAAGACGGGTTCAGGTAAGGTGTTCACCAAATGCATCAAAATGACAAAATCCGATAAAACAGGAGCTTATCAGTTCCGCGAGGAGATTGTACATAATGATCATGTTCGTGACTTTTTCAACAAGAAATAACCCGGGTTGTTTACTGTAAGATATTAAAGCTTTCTTCCCAGCTGAAGAGAGCTTTTTTTATATTTGTTAATCATTACATCAGAAATGGCGTTTCCCCGGTTTTTTACAAGAGAAAATAAGGAAAATCTTAACAAGGGCCTTCAGAAAACAAGAGAAAATGTATTCGTAAGACTCTCCAGGGCAGTTATTGGCAAATCGAGAGTTGATGATGAGGTTCTCGACAATCTCGAGGAAGTCCTTGTATCTTCCGACGTCGGTGTTGAAACCACACTGCAGATAATTGACAGGATCGAAGCCAGGGTTGCAAAAGATAAATACTTAAATACAAGTGAACTGAATACAATTCTGAAAGAAGAGATCGTGTCTCTTCTGGAGGATAATTCAGCGGAAGGAGATCCTGATTTTTCAGTTCCGCCTTCAAAAAAACCATATGTGATAATGGTTGTGGGGGTCAATGGTTCAGGAAAAACGACCACAATTGCCAAACTTGCTTATAACTACAGAAATGCCGGAAAAAAAGTACTTCTGGGCGCAGCCGATACATTCAGGGCTGCAGCTATCGACCAGCTGCAGATTTGGGCTGACAGGGCAGGGGTTTCTGTTATAAAGCAACAGATGGGTTCGGATCCGGCTTCCGTTGCATTTGATACCGTCAGATCTGCAGTTGCGGGTGATTATGATGTGGTCATTATCGATACCGCCGGAAGGCTTCATAATAAGATCAACCTGATGAATGAACTTTCCAAAATAAGAAGGGTCATGGATAAAGTAATGCCCGGCGCACCACACGAGGTACTGCTCGTGCTCGACGGATCGACAGGTCAAAATGCATTTGAACAGGCAAAACAGTTCACCTCGGTAACAAATGTCACAGCGCTGGCAATCACAAAACTTGATGGTACCGCTAAAGGAGGAGTCGTTATAGGAATTTCACACCAGCTGAAAATCCCTGTTAAATATATAGGTATAGGCGAAAGAATGGAAGACCTCCAGATATTCAACCGAAGTGAATTTGTAGATTCACTTTTCAGTACCTGATTTGCTGCACATGTTTACATCGCTTCAAATAATCCCGGATGAAATAAATGATTATTTAACCGGGATAAATTGAATTTATCATGATGAAAAACAAAAAGATAAATATAGTAACCCTGGGTTGTTCAAAAAACACAGTTGATTCGGAGAAACTGCTCCGGCAGCTTTCTGAAGGCGGTTTTTACGTTACATGGGACCGGGATAATTCCGGTGCAGATACCGTTATAATAAACACCTGCGGATTCATCGGCGATGCAAAGGAAGAAAGTATAGACACAATCCTGAAATTTGTCAGAGCAAAGGAGAAAGGCAATATTAAAAACCTTTACGTAATGGGATGCCTTTCTGAAAGATATAAAGAACAACTTATTGCCGAGATACCTGAAGTAGATAAGTACTTCGGGGTCAACAATATAATGGACATCCTTGAGGAAACCGGTGTCAGTTATAAGAATAGTCTGCTTACAGAAAGAATCCTCACAAGTCCCGGACATTATGCATATCTGAAGTTATCAGAAGGGTGCGACAGAACCTGTGCCTTCTGTGCAATACCCCTGATCAGGGGCAAATATATCTCAAGACCGGTTGAGGAGCTGGTAAAAGAAGCAGCCGGACTTGCTGATTCAGGTGTAAAGGAACTTATACTTATAGCACAGGATCTCAGTTATTACGGACTCGATCTGTACAGGAAAAACAAACTGCCTGACCTCCTGGAAGAACTCCTGAAGCTGAACTCCTTTAAATGGATCAGGCTTCATTATCTCTATCCAGCCGGATTTCCCGAAGTTCTTTTACGTCAGATACGTGACTACCCGCAAATATGTAAATATATAGATATTCCCATCCAGCATATATCCGATAATATGCTGAAAATGATGAAAAGATCATATGGAAGGAGAGATGCCGAAGAGCTCCTTTATCACCTGAAGGATCAGCTTCCTGATGCTGCCTTCAGGACAACACTGATTGCCGGGCATCCGGGAGAAACAGAAAATGATTATCTGGAACTTAAAAGTTTTATCAGTGAATTCAGGTTCGACAGACTTGGGGTGTTCGCTTATTCACATGAAGAAGATACATATTCATACCTTAATTATAAGGATGACGTTCCGGATGATGTTAAAGAATCAAGGGTATCAGAGCTTATGGAAATACAGCAGACCATTTCTGCTGAAAAGAACGAGTCATTAAAGGGAAAAGTCTTAAAAGTGGTGATTGACAGAAATGAAGATGAGTATTACTGCGGCCGTACTGAATATGACAGTCCGGATGTCGACCAGGAGGTCCTCATCCCGGTCCGCTATGACCTGTCGCCCGGCAATTTCTATAACATTCAGATTGTCGATTCCGCAGAATTTGATCTGTTAGGAGAACCGGTCTGAGCCGGTTACTCCTCCGAAGGCATATCCTCCGGTTCTTCCTGCCCCTCCTTCTTTTTATGTATTTTTATCCTTATTTCAGATTTGGTGCTGTTAAAACCAACATTTATAATATCACCGTCACCCGGACCCTCTTTTATAAGCACCTCGGCCATCGGATCTTCAAGATATTTCTGAATTGCTCTTTTTAAGGGACGGGCTCCATATGTTGCATCAAATCCCCTGTCGGCAATAAAATCTCTGGCTGCAGTAGCTATTTTGAGCTGATAGCCAAGTGATTTCACCCTGTCATACAATCCCTGAAGCTCAAGGTCGATGATCTTGTCAATATCTTCTTTTTCAAGTGAGTTAAATATAATTATATCATCGATCCTGTTCAGGAACTCAGGAGCAAATGTTTTCTGAAGCGCTTTCTGAAGAATACTCTTCGTCTGTTCATCACGTGTAGTCTTTTTTGCCTGGGTATCAAAACCTATTCCGTGACCAAATTCCGAGATCTGCCTGGTTCCGATATTCGAAGTAAGTATAACTATAGTATTCCTGAAGTCCACACGTCTTCCCAGACTGTCTGTAAGCTGACCTTCATCAAGTACCTGAAGGAGAATATGGAAGACATCCGGATGAGCTTTTTCTATTTCATCAAGGAGAACGACAGAATATGGTTTTCTTCTGACCTTTTCGGTCAGTTGTCCGCCTTCCTCATAGCCTACATATCCGGGAGGTGCTCCGACGAGGCGTGATACAGAAAATTTCTCCATGTATTCGCTCATATCGATCCTCACAAGATTATCTGTCGTATCAAACAGGAACTTGGCCAGCACCTTTGCAAGTTGTGTTTTTCCAACACCGGTAGGTCCGAGGAATATGAAGGTTCCTATCGGTTTATTCGGATCTTTAAGTCCGGCTCTGTTTCTCTGTATAGATTTTACGATCTTCTGAATAGCCTCATCCTGACCAATAACACTTCCCCTGAGTTCATCTGCCATCTTGAGAAGCCTTGTACCCTCAGTCTGGGCAATTCTCTGAACAGGGACACCTGTCATCATAGCAACAACCTCAGCCACTTTTTCAGCATCGACGGTCTCTCTGTTGACGGACAGCTCTTTTTCCCATTTTTTCTTTTCCTGATCAATAGCTTCAAGAAGGTCCTTTTCCCTGTCGCGGAAACTTGCTGCCTTTTCGAAATTCTGATTCTTGACAGCCGTCATTTTCTCTTTCTTCGCATCTTCAAGCTGCTTCTCAAGGGAAAGTATCTTTTCGGGAACAACAATATTCGAGATATGGACTCTCGAACCCGATTCATCAAGTGCATCAATAGCCTTATCCGGGAGATGTCTGTCGGAGATATATCTTGCTGTAAGTTTTACACAGGCATCAATAGCATCATCTGTATATATTACGTTATGATGTTCCTCGTATCTTTCCTTTATATTCTGAAGGATATTGATTGTTTCCTCAACTGAAGTAGGATCAACGAGCACTTTCTGGAACCTTCTTTCAAGAGCACCATCCTTTTCAATGTGCTGGCGGTATTCGTCAAGAGTTGTTGCACCGATGCACTGGATCTCACCCCGTGCAAGAGCAGGTTTAAGCATATTGGCAGCATCCAGTGATCCGGTTGCACCGCCGGCCCCGACTATTGTGTGTATTTCGTCTATGAAAAGAATTATATTGTCATTTTTTGAAAGTTCATTAAGGATTGCTTTCATACGCTCCTCAAACTGACCCCGGTATTTCGTTCCGGCAACAATTGATGCGAGATCAAGAGCAACCACCCGCTTATGAAACAGTACTCTCGACACGTTCTTCTTGGTTATCCTGAGAGCCAGTCCTTCAGCAATTGCAGATTTCCCTACTCCAGGCTCACCTATAAGTACCGGATTATTCTTCTTTCTCCGTGAAAGTATCTGGGCAAGTCTTTCAATCTCGCGCTCCCTTCCCACAACAGGATCAAGCCTTCCTTCCTCTGCTGCTTTCGTCAGATCTATCCCGAAATTATCTAGTACAGGTGTGTCGGAGGAGGATTTGGACTGGGAGGGGGAGGAAGCATGTCCTTTTCCCGAAGGGCCGAATCCCTGACCCTCATCATCTTCATCACGGGGATAGTCAGCCTTAGATCTCAGAGTTCCCGATTCAACCACCTTCTTTACAGCCTGATAATCAACATCCATCTCCGCCAGGAACTTTGTAACAAGGGTATTCTCATCCTTCAGTATTGCAAGCAGCAGATGTTCAGAGTCAATAGAATTGCTTTTCAAAGCTTTGGCTTCAAGATAAACAAGCTTGAGAATTCTTTCAGTACTTCTGAGTAATGGTATGACTTCATGATCTGCCACAGGCACAGGACTTTGAACTTTAATACTTTTCTCAAGAGAGCCTTTCAGTCCCATCAGATCAACCCCCTGGCTAAGAAGAATATCAACTGCAACTCCTTCTCCGTCCCTCAGAATACCAAGAAAAAGATGTTCTGGACTTATATGACTGTTTCCCAGCCTTATAGCCTCTTCCTTGCTATAACCAAGGATATCTTTTACTCTCTGTGAAAATTGTGAATCCATATATTTTTTTGTCGTTTACCCTTCAAATTTCTGTAAACCGCCATTCTGGCAGATGCCAGAAGACAAAAGTACATATAAATGAAAGAACAAAGTTAAATTTAAGTGATATTATACTATGGCAATATCCGTGCCCATTTATGAACAACTAATGTTAAAAATTCACAACGTCCGGAGGCTAATAATACCCAAATAATGACTATTTTCGGGGATCAAAAAAGTAAATAACTTTTTTTACATTAATTATTTAATTATTAATCTGTTATGTCTGATAAAGAGAGGGTGGTTCAGGTAAATATTGAGGAGGAGATGAAGTCTGCGTACATCGATTATTCGATGTCTGTAATTGTATCACGTGCATTACCTGACGTGAGGGATGGTCTTAAACCGGTTCACCGGCGTGTACTTTTCGGCATGTCAGAACTTGGGGTATATTCCAATAAACCTCATAAGAAATCCGCAAGGATAGTGGGAGAGGTTCTGGGTAAGTTTCATCCGCACGGCGATTCATCTGTTTATGATGCCATGGTAAGGATGGCACAGGAATGGTCACTCAGGTATCCGCTGGTGGATGGGCAGGGTAACTTCGGCTCAGTCGACGGCGACAGCCCGGCCGCTATGAGATATACTGAAGCAAGGCTTAAAAAGATTGCTGAAGAGACTCTGGCCGATATTGACAAAAACACTGTCGACTTTCAGCCAAATTTTGATGATTCACTGCAGGAACCTGTTGTCCTGCCCACAAGAATTCCGATCCTGCTTGTTAACGGAGCCTCGGGAATAGCTGTAGGAATGGCTACGAACATGCCGCCACATAATCTTTCTGAGATTGTTGACGCTACTATTGCTTATATCGATAACCCTGATATTTCAAGCGAAGGACTGCATAAATACATAAAAGGCCCGGATTTCCCGACAGGGGGTATCATTTATGGTGAACAGGGGATAAGGGATGCTTTTGAAACAGGGCGCGGAAGGATCATTATCAGGTCTAAAACCGAGATCGAGCTCACACATTCCGGAAGGGAATGCATTGTTGTCACTGAAATACCTTATATGATAAACAAGGCAGAGATGATCAGGAGGATAGCCGATCTGATAAATGAGAAGAAGCTTGAAGGAATATCATATATTAATGATGAATCTGACAGGAACGGAATGAGGATTGTAATAATTCTCAAGAAAGATGCCACTGCAAATGTGGTCCTGAACAACCTGTTCAAATATACATCTCTTCAGACAACCTTTAACGTTAATAATATTGCACTGGTTAAGGGAAGACCAAAGACTCTCAGTACAAAGGACCTGATTTCATATTTCGTCAAACACCGGCATGAAATCATAATAAGGAGGGCCAGATACGACCTGGATCAGGCAGAAAAAAGGGCGCATATACTTCAGGGATTGATAATTGCAAGCGACAATATCGATGAGGTTGTTGCAATAATCAAATCATCACCCAATGCCGATAAAGCAAGGGAAAGGCTTATTGAACGTTTCAGTCTTTCTGAAGAACAGGCCAGAGCCATTGTTGAAATGCGCCTCAGACAGCTCACAGGTCTTGAACAGGAAAAGCTGAGGTCAGAATATGAGGAAGTAATGGCTTTGATCGAATATTTAAAGAAAGTGCTGGAAAGCCACGATCTCCAGATGAAGATCATTAAAGATGAACTTATTGAGATAAGGGAAAAATATGGTGACAGGAGGCGGACAGAAATAGTTCCCAGTGCTGAGGAATTCAATCCCGAAGATTTTTATGCCGATGATGAAATGGTTATAACAATTTCACATATGGGCTATATAAAAAGGACACCGCTTACAGAGTTCAGGAGACAGAACAGGGGAGGTACGGGATCCAAAGGCGGAACCACCAGGGATGAAGATTTCATCGAACACCTT
>Ga0116156_10004021_pt1 | contig 12598 bp, 8 predicted proteins | sample AD_UKC045_MetaG_FD_89891 | JGI IMG/M metagenome (GOLD analysis project Ga0116156, IMG submission 89891) | Active sludge microbial communities of municipal wastewater-treating anaerobic digesters from USA - AD_UKC045_MetaG | ecosystem: Engineered > Bioreactor > Anaerobic > Digestate | place: USA... | reverse complement strand
TTGCGGAACTCGCAATACGCCGCGATCAGCCCCGACGGCCACTTCCGCGGCTCGCCGGACGTGGAACAGGAACTGGTCTACGTGGTCCAGACCGATCAGGGCCAGGACACGCTCACCCCCGCCGAGTTCGCCCAGAAGTACAACTGGAAAAACGACCCGTCCAAGGTTGGGCTGAAGTTGGAATCATCGCCTGCGGCCGGACCGCAACCGCCCCTCGCGAAACCGGCACCCGTGCCGACTCCCGCAGCCGCCGACCAACCGCAGCCCGCGGAATCACGACCCTGACCCCACGATGCCGGTCCCCGCGCCGGGTTTTTGGAGTGCGGTGCCTTGTCACCGCTTTGGGCAGCGGCCTGCAGCGCTGCGGCGGCTTGGGTTCAGGAGACACCGCAACGCACCGGAACACAAAGCGGCGGTCGTTGCGTCGCGATCGAGCCAAAGCGGCGACAAGGCGCCGCACTCCAAAAAGGTCGTGCCACGTTCGGCACGCCGGCTCCGCGTGTGCCCAGTGCGTTTCCTATCGTCCTTCGTCGGCGAGCGCCACGCTGGTTACCGCTTCAAAGGTGCTGAACAACCTCAACCCACCGGAGATGACGTAGAAGTCCGACGAGCCCGGCGAGCCGTTGTCGGCGCGGTCAGAATTGCCCCCGTCTGCACCAGGTTCGCTGAGCGTCATCTCTCAGCGGCGTTCACTCCGGGGATGGGCACGGGGAAGACGGGGTTCTCGCTGACTTCGCGGCGGAGGAGTTCCTCGGCTTGTTGGATCAGGTCGGCGCGTGTGGCGGCCAGATCGTTCGCTTCACCGCGGTCCTGCGCCAGGTCGTACACTTCCCACGCGCCAGGCGTTTTCGTTTTCAAGCCCTGCCGGACGAGTTTGAAGTTGCCGATCCGCACCGCAATCTGGCCGCCGTATTCGGGGAAGACCCAGATCATGGGCTGGCGCGAGGCGAGCGTCTGGGACTGGCCCGTGAGCACCGGCCAGAGGCTCTGGCCGTCGAGGCCGCCGGGCTTTTCCAGTCCCGCGGCGTCGCACAGCGTCGGGAACCAGTCGGCGAAATAGCCGGGCGTGTCGTTCACCGCGCCGGCGGCGATGCGGCCGGGCAGCCGCGCGATCATCGGCACGCGGATGCCTCCCTCGTATACGCTGCCTTTGTAGGCCCGCAGCCCGGCGGTGCTGTTGAAGAATTTGGGGTCCGCGCCGCCGATGTGGAAGCGAGGTTCCGCGCGCCCTTCGTGCGTCGTGCCGTTGTCGCTGCTGAAGACAACCAGCGTGCGCTCGGCCACTCCAGCACGGTCGAGCGCCGCCAGCACGCGGCCCACGTAGCCGTCCAGGTCGTTGATCATGGCCGCATAGCCGGCGCGCGGCCGCGGATGCGGCAGATAGCCGTTCCCGCCGCGATACACCTCCGTGTCCCACTCGGCGGGGAACTTCTCCACCGACTCGCGCGGCGGGTGGATGGCAACGTGCGGCTCGGTGAAAGGCAGGTAGAGGAAAAACGGGCGCGACGCATGGTCGGCGATAAACTTCTCCGCCTCCGCAACCATCAGCTTCGGCGCGTACGTCTCGCCGATCCAGTCGTCCAGCTTCACCGGCCCTTCCGGCTGCTTCGCGTGGCCGGGGATGGGCCGGGCGTTGATCGTGATCTTGTCCGCGTTCCGCCACAGGTACGACGGGTAATAGCTGTGCGCGACACCCTGGCAGTTGTAGCCGAAGAACAGATCGAAGCCCTTGCGGTTCGGATCGCCCGTGCTGCCGACCGGGCCGAGCCCCCACTTGCCCATCGCGCCCGTCGCGTAGCCGGCTTTTTGGAACAACTGCGCGATCGTCACCGCTTGCTCGGACAGCGGATACTGCCCTTCGCTGAACTCCGGGAAACTCAAGCGGGCCTGCCGATTGCCGCGCACTTCGGCATGTCCCAAATGCTTGCCGGTCATCAGCACGCAGCGCGACGGAGCGCACACGGGCGCGCCGCTGTAGTGCTGCGTGAACCGCATCCCTTGGGCGGCCAGGCGGTCGACGTTCGGCGTCGGGATCTTCTGCTGGCCGTAGCAGCCGAGTTCGCCCCAGCCCAGGTCGTCGGCAAGAATAAAGACGACGTTCAGTCGGTCCGCGGCAGAGACGTCGGGAACGGCGCTGACGGCAGACAGCGCGAAGAGACAGAAACCGATCAGAAGCGAGACGCGGCTAAGATTTACTGGCGGCATGGCTGTTCCTTTTCTTGTTTGCAGGTTTCGGCTTCGATTCGGCTCCCAAGCCCGGACCGTGATCGGCGGGCATCGTCTTGTTCCACGCCAACAGGGCCTCGGTCAGTCGCCGGACCACGTCCGGATGCTGACCGGCGACGTTGGTCGCTTCGCCCGGATCCGCCGCGAGGTTGTACAGTTCCGGCTGGCTGCCATTGTACTCGCACAACAGTTTCCAGTCGCCCTCGCGCACGGACAAGTCCGGCAGCGGACCGGCCCCGTAGGCGAACTTGCGGTCGGGCGGGCGGCGCCAGAACAAGGGCGCGGCGCGCGACGCGGTGCTTTCGCCGCGCAGCACGGGCGCGAGATTCTGGCCGTCGAACGCCGCATCGGCTGGCGGGACAACTCCGGCGATCGCCAGCAGCGAAGGCACCAAGTCGAGGGCGGCGAAGACCGACGTCTCGTTGTGCGTGCCCGCTTGGCCAGGGGCGATCAGCCCCGGACCCCAGACGACCAGCGGCGAGCGCGTGCCGCCTTCGTACAGAGTGGCCTTGGTGCCGCGCAGGGGCCCGGCGCTGCCCGCGCCCACGTCGGGGCCGTTGTCCGAGCAGACCAGAATCAGCGTGTTGTCGCGCAGGGCGGGCGTGTTGCGGATGTGGTCGAACAGCCGGCCGAACTGCCGATCCATTTCTTCCAACACGGACAGGTACAATCGCCGCCGGCTGCCATCGCCCCACTTGTCCACCGGCGGCCAGTACGGGCTGTGCACGTCGTCGGGCCAGAGGTTCACGTAGAACGGCTTGCCGGCCTTGACGGCCCGGTCGATGAACGCCGTCGCCGCGCCCACGAAACCGCCGGTGATCTCGCAGCGCTGCATCCAGATCACGGGCCCGCCGAGAATCTCGGCGTCCGCCCAGATGCGGTCCGGCTGCGTGTCGCCGGGTTTGAGGGTCAGCGGCAGCAGCTTGGCGCCCATCCCTTCAAAGTTGGTCAGGGTTTCGTCGAAACCGTAAGCGCTGATCGGCGGCGCGTCGTCGACATCACGCTGGCCGCCCAGGTGCCATTTGCCGAAGTGCCCGGTGGCGTAGCCGTGGTCGTGCAGCATGCGTGCCAGCGTCGGCGCGCCGGGATCCAGCCAGTTCGCCACGCCACGCCGTTCGTTATCCGCGCGATTGTTCAGGTACGACGTGATCCGCCACCGCTGCGGATACTGCCCCGTCGTCAGCGCGCACCGCGACGGCGAGCAGATTGGCGCATTGACGTAGAACTGCGAGAACCGCAGGCCCTCCGCCGCCAGCCGATCCACGTTCGGCGTCTGCGCATCGCGGTTCCCGAAGCAGGAAAAATCCCCCCAGCCCATGTCGTCGATGAAGACCACGACGATATTCGGCCTCTCGGCCGCGTGAGCGGCGAACGCGAACAGAAACGGAAGAGCAAGAAAGTACCGCATGAAATCCCCCTGTCCGGTCGACTTGGCGTGCCAAGACTCGTTGCGTCGTTGCCGTCCCGGTCTGGTGCGGCTTTCGCTCACTCCGGAATCGGATCGCTGCGACGGACGGTCTTGCCCTCCCAGACGGCTTCGTCGGTGGCCTTGTCGTAAGTGAGCACACGATGCGCGCTGCCGGGGGCGGGCGGCTGGTCAATCGCCGGCAGCCACTTCCGGTGCTCCTCGATCACGCCCTTGTACTCGGGGCGGCCTGCCAGATTAGTCCACTCGCGAGGATCGCTCTGCATGTCGTACAACTCGTCGCTGCCGTCGGCGTAGTGAATGTAGCGCCAACGCTCGCTGCGGATGCCGTGGTTGCCCTGGTTGTGGCTGGTGATGGCAGGACGCTCGCGCGGGGCGGCGGCGTCCTGCAGTTGGGGCACCAGGCTGATGCCCTCCAGATCGGTGCGCGGCGGCAGCCCGCACAGGTCGACGAGCGTGGGATAGATGTCGAGCAGTTCGGCGGGTCTAGTGCAGCGTTGTCCCGCCTTGACGCCCGGCCCCGCGAAGACCAGCGGCACGCGCGTGCTGCGGTCCCACAGCGTATTCTTGCCCGTGATGCCTTTTTCGCCCAGGTGCCAGCCGTGATCGCCCCAGACGACGACGACGGTGTCGTCCGCCAGGCCGGATGCTTGGAGCGCATCGAGGATCCGGCCGATTTGCGCATCGACGAAGGTGGTGCAGGCGAGGTAGCTGCGAACGAGGTTCCGCCACTGGTTGTTCTCCTTGACCCATTTCAGCCGCGGTTCGGGCAGTTCCCAGTGCAGGTACCAGGAGAATCGGGGCGTGTCGTCCCGGTCGTCTTCGCGAATGACCGGCAGCAGGCTGTCGTCGTCGGGGTACATGTCATACCATTTCTGCGTCACGTAGCAGGGCACGTGCGGCAGGAAGAAGCCGGCGGCCAGGAAGAACGGCTGGTCGCGCGGCATGTTGCGGATCTGCTCGACCGTCCAACTGGCCACCTGGTAGTCGCCCTTGTCCTCGTCGCGGTGCGGAAACACGCCCCAGTCCATCAATGGGTGGTTGCCCATCGGCGTGGGCGGGATGAGTTTCTTCTCCGGCTTGACGCCGATGCCGCCGGCCGTGCCGCGGATCTGAAACTCCGGCGGCGGCGCGGCGGTCTGGCCGCCGGGTTTCGCCTTGACCTTGGGCGCCGGGCCGCCCGTCCCACCGTGGTAGATTTTGCCCGTGGCCAGCGTGCGGTAGCCGTGCGCGGCAAAGTGCTGAGGCAGCGCCACGCGGTCCTTCCACGCGGGCACGTTGCGGAACCACGGCGCCAGGCCGTAAATGCCGGTGGTCGTGGGACGCAAGCCCAGCATCAGGCTGGTGCGGCAAGGATTGCACAGCGGCGATTGGATATGCGCATTGAGAAACGCGGTGCCGCGCCCGGCCAGGGCATCGATGTGCGGCGTCTTGGCCAGCGGATGGCCGCCCAGGTGGCCGATCCAGTCGTTCTGGTCGTCGATGGCGATGAACAAGACGTTGGGGCGCGGCGCGGCTGCCGACGCCTGACGCAAAACGGGCAGGGACGCAACAATCAACAGCATCGTGAGGAAGAAACGATTCATGGTCTGGCACCTCCGGGGTTAGGGCATCCTAGGCCGCTCGCTCCGCGAGCCGATGTTTGCATCACTCGCTCCACTTCGTGAGCACCTGCCGCTGGGTTACAGGCCACCACTCCTGCAGCTTCGCGGCCAGGCGGTCGACCACTTCGCGGTTGTCGGCGGCCAGGTTCCGGTCTTCGTGCGGGTCGGCCAACAGGTCGAACAACTGCGGCCGTTTTTCCGTGCGCGGATGGTGCTGGCCGTAACGGCCTACCCGGCCGTCGTAGGTCAGCAGCAGTTTCCACTTGCCTTCGATGACCCAGCGGTACAGGAGGCTGTCTTCGGGCTTGTCGATGTTCGCCACGTCGTGCGCGAAGGTCTCGCCGAAGACGGCCTGCCGCGGCGTGGGTTGGCCGGATTTCAGGATCGGCAGCAGGTTGAAACCGGGCAGATTGTCCGGAATCGCTACGCCAGCGGCGGCCAGCGCCGTGGGCACGATGTCCACGCTGGAACAAAGCTGCTCGCCGCGCTCGCCGGGTTGAATCACGCCGGGCCAGCAAAACATCGTGGGCTGGCGCACGCCGCCTTCGTTGGCCGACTGCTTGGAGCGCGGCGCGAAGCCCGGACCGTCCGGCTGTTGAATCCAGCCGTTGTCGCCGATGTACACGACGAGGGTGTCCTGCGCCAGGCCCTTGTCGGACAGGTAGTCCAGCAATTGGCCGCAGGTCTCGTCGAACCATTCGACCATGGCATAGTACCGAGCCACAAAGTCGGACTGAATGCCTTTGGCCTTGTATTTCTGAAACAGGCGGTCCGGCGGCGTGTGGGGGGTGTGCGGCAGGAACGGCGCGTACCAGAGGAAGAACGGTTTTTTCTCGGCGGCGGCGTGATCGATGAACTCGAACACGGGCGCCATGCCTTCGCGGCCGATCTTCAGACCGTCGTCGCCGTGGCGTCCGCCGGGCTGTGGAAAGCCGCGCGTCATGCCGTGCGTAAAACCGCCCCGCTGGTAACTGCCTTCCCACCACTTGCCCGACTGATGGCTGAGGTAACCCTGTCCGCCGAGCAGGCGAGGGATCGTGGCATCTTCGTCCAGGTGCGAAATCAGCTTCTCGCGGAGCGCGGCGTACTCGGCGGATTCGCCGCCGCGGGCCTTTGTCTTGAGTTTGAGCTTGACCTGTCCGGCCGCGGTCACGGGCGGCAAGAGGGCCGGATCGTTGCCGCTGATTCGATGCTGGTGTGCGTACAGCCCCGTGACCAAGGTCGCCAGCGCCGGGCGGCACAGGGCGGTGGGCACATAGCCGCGCGTGAACACCGCGCTGCGTCTGGCGAGCGTGTCCAGATTCGGCGTTTCGATGTGGGGATGGCCCATGAAGCCGTAGTCGGTCCAGGCATGGTCATCGGAAATGATGAACACGATATTGGGCCGCTTCTCGTCGGCGGCGAAGGCGGTCAGGGGCGAAAGCAGGCAGAACACGAGGGGCAGTAGTGGTTTCATTGGATCGACCTCTTGGTATCCAGCAAGTATTTCACTCGAAAATCGCCTCGCGGTGCTGAGGATCCGGCTGGGCCCGGTCCTGCATAAAGTCCTCGGAGAACTGATCCAGACTGTCGACCAGCGATGCCCAGGGGTCAACCTGCTTGGGAATCAACATGATCGAACGCCCGACCTTCTTGACGTACACCTCGTCCCCGTCGAGCCGAAAGTCCTGCGGCAGACAAACCGTTTGCCCGTGCGCCTGTGTTACAACTGCGGCCGTCCTCATTTGCCTTCTCCGAATTCCAGACAAGTGACATCTCTATTGTAAACAAGATGGCTCGCGGATCGAGCGTCAGGTGTTCACTCGCCGGTGCTTTGTGCTTGTATGACCGACGGAAAAGGCCCGGTCCCATTCGATCCGCGTGGGATTCGCGACCTTCCGCGCACCTGGTCGGCGATCTCAAAACCTCGTACCTCGCCCCGATCCGTTGCCAAGACCGCCCGCGGCCCGGCCGCCGTCGAAACTGTCTGCATGAGCGTTGGCCGACCGGAGACCTTGCCGAGCCGCAGCAGTTTGCCCTGATGGTCCAGCGCCGCCACGGTGCCATCGTCGCAGCCCACCAGGATCTGCGAAGTCTTGGCACCGGTCGGCTGGATGCCGCGCAGGGAAACGGGCGGGCTGGGCAAACGGGTTGACCAAATCCGCTGACAATCGTGGCTTAGGGCGACAACCAAGCCCTCCGAGATGCCGACGACGATCTCCTGCTTGCCGTCGCCGTTCAGGTCGGCGACATCCATGTCCCGCATTCGTGCGCGCGGCGCGTTGCTGGGGCCGGGCCCGAACTGAGCATTGTATCGCGGCTGGCCTTGCTCCGAGTACACCGTCACGCGGTTCCACGTCCCGTTGATCGCCGTCGCGATTTCTTTCTTGCCGTCGCCGTCCAGGTCTTCATAGCACAGACCGGTACGATTCTGGGCCGTCCAGCCGCCCACGAACGAATGGCCGGCGGGAACTCCGTCGTAGCCGTGGCCTGTGTCCGAGAGCGTCTTGCTGCTGACGATGGCCAGATTGTCGCTGCCGTTGGGCCAGCGGGCGATGAGCAGGTTCCGCCGACCTTCTCCGCCGGCGACCAGCAGGAACTTCCAGCCCGGCCCCCAGAAAACGGGCGTACGCTTCACCAATTGGCCGGCCTCGTCCAAAATCTCCAGCGTACACGCGCTGCCCACGAAACAGCGGTCCTTCCCTTCGTCAAACTCGCCGGTGTACAACCCGTGGATGCCTTCGTGGCCCGGAGCGCTCTTGAACCAATAGGTCTTCGCGGCTTCGTACACCGCGGGGTCCATCTCCGAGGTGAAGACCCACTTGCGTTGGCCTTCGCGGTCAAAGGCGATGAGCTTTTCATCCGCACAACCGGCCAGCAGCAACTGGCACGTATCCCACCAGCGGAGCACGCGGATCGGACCGTCCGTGTGCAGCTTGCGAGCTTCCTTGCCCTCATGCGTCAGCAGATGAATCGTGTTGCCTTCCGCGACGCACAACATGGGGCCGGCAGCCGAGGGGATGGCGATCATGTCTGCCACCTTGCCGCCGACCTGGCTGGCAAACGCCAGGGGCAACTCCGCCGCCGTTGGTTTGGCCGCCGGACCGGCCGCCGCTAACGCCTCCGCACGCAGTTTTCGTCCTTCGCCCAGCAGACGCTGAAGATCGGCCGCGAGTCCTGCAGTTGCTTCCGCGGCCGGCGACGCGCCGCTGACAACATGGTGCCCCGGAGGCAACGTAATGCTGTAGATCCCGCCCACGGCCGAGGCTTTCACGGGCTGGCCGCCCAGCCGCAGTTCGTCCGGATTTCTCAGGCTCAGCTGCAACGTCGTGTGTTCCGTCGCGACGACATTGGCCACGCCGCTGGTGAACTCCCAGTCGAGATCGACCGGCGCGTCGCTGGAGACGAACACATGACCGATTCCGACGCTGGTCAGCGCTCGCCCGAACAGATGATCCTCGGCCAGCAGCACCAGCTTGCCCTTCAACTGCTCGTAGGTTCCCACGGCGCTAACGGCTGGCTGCGGCAACGCCAACGCGGCGGCGTTTTCGGCCAGTCGGACACAAGCCACCGTACTCGGCGATTTGGCGCCGGTCTGGCCGATTAGATAGAAGGCGATTCGATGCTCGCCTTTCTTCACCGCCCCGTGCCAGTTCATGGTCACGGCCTCGGTTCGGCTGGTTTGCTGCACGTCGCAGGCACGCAACTCGAACGCAAGTCCAGTCGCCGGATCGCTGGCCGGCACGCGGACCGTTTGTTCCTTCTGATCCCACCCGCCCCGCGTCACCTGCCAGGTTGTACTCACCTTCATGTTCTGACTGTCGGTGCGAAAAACCAGGTCGTCCACGACCAGCGCATAGCGTCCCGTCCGCTGGCACAGCGTCCGCCGCCAGTTGCAGAAAGCCGCTTGAGGCACTTCGCCTATGGCGATGGCGGTGGGGCCTAGCACGTCGCTGTACAGCAGGGCTGCATCCATCGCGACCGCCGGCTCGACCATCCCGTCGGCACTGGTTAACACTTGATTGTGGTATCCCTGCAGGATCGTTTGGCCGGCCAGCCGCAATTCCAGGATGTCGAAGGTGTGATACGGATTGCGGGATGCGCCGTTGAAGCCGTCCAGCAGGATGTAGTCTCCGCTGGCGTCCGCCGCACTGCGATAGCTGCCGAAGTAGACGGACTGGTCGAACGGCAGGCCGCTGCCTCGCGCGTCCCAGGCCGGCTTGGGCAGACGGTGAATGCTCCACTTGCCCACCAGGTCGTCCGGCAACTGGGGCGTCAGCGCCGCCTCGGGCCAAAACGACTGGCCCAGCCGGAACACGTTGGTGTCGACGCCGCTGCGCTCGCGGTACGTAATCCAGCGGCCGTCGCCGGTCAGGTACGCGGCTTTGTGCAGCAGGCCCAGTGACGCAGAGTTCAAAGCCCAGTCGGGAACGCGGCCCGATATCAGGATTTCCTGGCCGCGCAACAGGTCTGCCAGCACGCCGTTTTCGAGCGGCTTCCGATCGCCGGTCAGCACCATGTACGTAAAGATCGGCGCAATGCCCGTGTTGTACCAGAACAGGTTGTCGTTCTCGCCGGAGACCCAGGCATGCTGGTGCAAGGAGTGGAAGGCGAGTTGGCCGGCCCGTTCGCAGTGAGCCCAGACCGGGTTCGGATACTCCTTGTTGAAATACCGCCCCAGGCAATACAAGGAGATCGCCGACCACTGGCCGTGCCGCGAACTAACGCCGCGGGGCGGTTGCCTGAGGCCGTAGACGCCCTCGTTCTTGCGATGGTTCAACTGCCGGGCAAAAGCATTGGTGATCTTCAGCCGCTCTTTGTCGGAAAACACGGGACTTTCTTCGATCAAATCCCAGAACAGGATCGCCATGTGGGCGTTGTAGTGGTAGAACCCCGCCAGCGGATCGTGCTTGTTCTCGACCCGCTCGCCGTCGACCTCTTCGATTTCCTTCAGCGCCTGCTGGTCCGGAAACGACAAGCGGACGAATTCGCGGGCGCTGAATTCGTCGCCCGTCATGTAGTACATCGCCATGCGCTTGCTGATGCTGCACCAGCCGAAGTAGCCGACCGAGCCGTAGCCTCGCGACGCTTCCCAGGTTTCGAACTGCTTGATGTCCGTGGGCACTTTCACACCCTTGCCGAGTTTCGTGACCATCGTCCAGCCGATGGCCAGTTCGCCCGGCGCAGCGTCCGCCTTGGCCAGGATGCCGGCCAGCGCCTTGGCGCCCTCATCGACCCCAACCGCGTCGCTTCCGCCGACGATGACGACGCTGTGCCCGTTGCCGAACGGACTGTGAACGGACCGGATGACGTAGCCTTCCGGCCCCGGATACTTGAGATCCACCAGGCAGTAGAACCGGTCGTACAGGGCGCTGATCGTCTTGCTGGTCGAGCGGTTGCCCAGCACGATGCGATGGCCCTGGATGGGCACCGCCGCTTCCGGCGAGTCGTCGGAAACGATCGGCAGTTTGGCGCCGGTGCGGCGTTCGATTTCGCTCTGGATCGCAGCGGCCGCGTTCCGATACATCTCCGACGCCGACACCACGATCGCCGCGTTCGGTTTGCCATCTTTCACAAGGCGAATATCAAGGCGCAGGTCCTTGAGTTTGTCGTACTGAGGCGGGACCGGCGGCGGAGGTGGCGGCGGCGGCGGGGGCAGTCCTCCGACGACTCGGACATCAGTCACCAGCACTCGCGGAATCGGGTCCCGGTGCGTATACAGGTAGATCACGCCTTGCGTGGTATCCGGCGGCGCGGTGGCCTTGACCGAGACCTCGGAAAAGTGCTTCGCCGATTCGGCGGCCAAGCCGGTTTGGACCATTTCTTGGGAAGGCAGGAACCGGAACTGCAGGTACGCGCCGGCGGGCGAGGCGTCATCCACCGCGCGGACTTTGGCCGTGACCTCGTACGTCTCGCCGCCCTTCAGCTTGAATGCCTGGGACACGCCGATCTCGACCGCCGGATCGCCGTCCGCGATCAACAGCGCCTTGCCGCCGTCGGGGCCATTTACGACGTGCAGTTCCTGGTCCTTGCCGCCGCCACCGTACTGGGCCCAGCCCAGCGGGACGCCGCGATCGTCCACGCCCTTGGTGAACGCCCCGTTTTCCAGTGGGACCTCGAACAGGTCTTGGCCGCTCGCCTGCGCCATGGCTAGCAAAACGAACAGCGCCGCCGCCAGGACATCGTCCAGTTTCGTCAATGCCTTGCACATGCTTGCCTCCTGGGGAGCCTCCGCCACTGCAGCGCCGCCAAGAACATCGGCGCTTTCCGCGTGGCGATAAGCTTGAATCCACTGTACAATCTAGCAAGCGTTCGCGGGTTTTGCCACGCTGGAGCATTGCCACGCCGCGTGATCGGGTTTATCTATTTGACAGGAGGAACCTGCCATGGCGAAGATCAGTATTTCGCTCCCTGATGACTTGCTCCGGTTTCTCGAGACCCAAGTTGCGACGGGGCGCTACCGCGACGAAACCGACTACATCCGCGTGTTGATCGCCAACGCCCAAAGCGGCCATGAGCGTCTGGATGCGTTGCTCATCGAGGGGCTGGAAAGCGGTGCACCGTCCGAAGCAACCGCGGAGGATTGGAGCAAACTGCGCAAGACCGTCCACCACGCGCTCGCCAACGACTGACGATGGCTGCCCACGTCGCCGCGCGCCCCAGGGTCTGGCAAGATTTGGCTGAATTGGCCATGCACATTGGCATGGACAGCCCACGAGCGGCCGACCGGTTTCTCGAAGCTGCCCAAGCGACGTTCGCACGTCTGGCCAGGAACCCGCTGAGCGTGGGGCGGTATTTCTCTCGAAATCCGTGGTTAGCGGGAATCCGAGTCGCACGCGTCCGGGGGGTTCCCAATCATCTCGTGTTCTTTTTTCCCAGCGAGGCAGGTATCGAAGTGGTACGCGTGCTGCACGGCGCGCGTCATCTGGAGGCAGCCCTTGACGACGACTAGTTGTGCGGCATCCGGCGAAGCATGCCCGACAACCGCCGACCGCAGGTCTCCCGTCTTCCCGGAGGCATTCGATCGGCGGCGTGGCTCGGTCGGAGACCGGCCACAACAGCCAGGTGTGGCGAAAAACGCGAATCCACCGTATAATCTAGTCAACGTTCGCCGCTTGTACCACAGCCAAGATGGCGGCGAAACGGACAAGCGGCTAGTCCAAGTTTTTTGTCGAGACGGGATGAGGTAGTAAGAGGATGAACGTTCAAATACCGGTCAATTTCAGTCCTGCCGTCGACAGGCTGATTACGGAAGGACGATTCCGCGATGCAGGCGAGATTGTGGCCGAGGGCATCAGGTTGGTGCTAATGCGAGAAGAACTGGATAGGGACGTACAGGCAGGTCTCGATGACTTGGATGCGG
>Ga0116156_10004020_pt1 | contig 12600 bp, 8 predicted proteins | sample AD_UKC045_MetaG_FD_89891 | JGI IMG/M metagenome (GOLD analysis project Ga0116156, IMG submission 89891) | Active sludge microbial communities of municipal wastewater-treating anaerobic digesters from USA - AD_UKC045_MetaG | ecosystem: Engineered > Bioreactor > Anaerobic > Digestate | place: USA... | reverse complement strand
TGAGCCGCGCCGCCCTTCTGAGCCGCGCCGCCCTTCTGAGCCGCGCCGCCCTTCTGAGCCGCGCCGCCCTTCTGAGCCGCGCGGTCCTTCTGTGCCGCGCCGTCCTTCTGAGCCGGGCGGTCCTTCTGAGCCGCGCCGTCCTTCTGGGCCGCGCCGTCCTTCTGAGCCGCGCCGTCCTTCTGAGCCGCGCCGGCTTTCTGGGCCGCGCCGTCCTTCTGGGCCGCGCCGTCCTTCTGAGCCGAGTCACCGGCGTACGCCATGGTTCCAAGGCACAACAAACCACAAATCGCAACGATCAACGTGTGTTTCATGAGCACACTCCCCAGGGAAAAAGGTTAACGAAGCTTACGGAGTTGTACAATCTCCTCAACCGCCAATGTTTTTCTAAGTTACCCCAAACAATCTAACTTCGCCAGTCGTGCAACGCAAGATTCTTGCGTTTTTTTGTCTGCCGAAGTTTCCAGGCAGTTGACGCGCAGGCCGATATCAGGCTTCCAAGAACCTGGACGGATAACGCCCCAAGTAATTGGGCCGTCAGTTTTTCCGTCTTCAGTTGGACGCCTGCCCCATATTTTCTCACCGCCCCCGGTGAGTTGCGTTGCTCGGCCACGCGCGAAGGAAAGATTTCACCCCCTGCTGGAATTCGGCGGAACCTCGCCAATACCTTGACCACCCCAGGGGCTCGGCGCGTGGTTGTTCGCAGTTGGGTGGCGGTATTAACGGATGGCTACGGAACGTCTCTTGTTAACGGACGGCTCAGATACAGCGTGGTTGTCGGCTCTTCCCGGCGTAACGCGACGCAAATGGGTTGACTGTCAACTTGGCGCCGTCAAGGGCTTGCCGTTGTCGCGGGGCCGCAGTTTCAGGAGGAATCGACGACGGCGAAATCGTGGGGTCCCGGAAACCGTTTGCGGAGCTTGGTGATCGCGGCGGACGAACGCGCACAGCCGAGGACCACGTGGCCACGGCGGATGAACTCCTTGGTCATGGCCAGTCCCAGCCCGCGGCTGACCCCGGTGATCACGATGCGTCTTGAATCTGTCATGGAACGTTCGTTTCTTCTCCTCCGATGGGAACCGCTTGCTGAGCCTAAATGGCCTTGCGTAATCTTGGGACAGATGTTCGGCGCAGGTCTCCCGACCGATGTTCGGCGCAGGTCTCCCGACCGATGTTCGGCGCAGGTCTCCCGACCGATGTTCGGCGCAGGTCTCCCGACCGATGTTCGGCGCAGGTCTCCCGACCTCGCCGAAATGGCCGACCGTAGGTCTCCCCGACGATTCTTGGCGACCTGCGGTCGGGCCCGTGCTGCGGTCGGGAGACGGCAGCACAACCGGCGCGCCCCAGAATCACTCAAGCCCCTTTAGGGCCGGTTTTCGTACCACACCAATTTGTTCGAGCGGCCGGCGACGGCGACCAGATCCGAGCGTCCGTCGCCGTTGAGGTCCGCCACGGCCAGTCCCTCGACGGCGATCTGGCGATCCAGCGGAACGGCATGGAAGCCGCTCGCCTTGCTATCGCTGGAATCATACAGCGTCAGACCGCCGCCGGCGCCGCGCCATCCCGCCACGAGTTCGTCGCGCCCGTCACGATCCAAGTCCGCGACCACCAGCGCGTGGCCCTCCCGCAGTGATTCATCCAGGACGCATCTCCGCCAGCCATCCGGCCCGTCTTGCGGCAGGTAGACCACGACTTGATGGCCGTGCCAAGGTTCGATTGCGGCCAGAAACGATCGCCCGTCCGGCAGACGGCCCACCGCCACTTCGCTCGATCCGCGCGCCGCACCGGGTTCGTTGGAGACCGGCGGCGCGCCGGCCGCGATCTGTTTCTTGATCCAGCGGCCTTCCGCCAACGGGCCTTCGAGATCGAAGCGGAAGATGCCCTCGTAGCTGGCCGTCAAGATCTCCTCGCGTCCGTCGCCGTCCAGGTCTCCGATGTGTACGCCGTGGACGACGGTCAACGTCTCGTCAATCTTCCAAACCTCCAATTTGCCGCTGGGAAAGTGCGGCGGAACGGCAAAGGCCCACAGATGCGCCGGCCGTGGCGCGCGTGCGCCCTCGGAGCCGGGGCCGAACAGCGGAACGTGAACCAGTTCCTTGCGCCCGTCGCCGTCCAGGTCGGCCCAGCGCACCCGATGCGTGACGGGGTCCGCGGCGATTCGGTGCCGGGTCCACGGCACATCCTCCGCCGTGGGCTGGCGCAGCAAGTAGATCTCCCCGCCGCGTCGCGATTCATTGAAGTAGAACCCGCCGGCCAGCGCCAATTCCAGCCGCGTGTCGCCGTCGATGTCGTACGCCGCCAGGTCGATGTTCTTGTCCGTACGGGCGACGGGCCGCCGTTGCCAAGTCGGGTTTTCGTACCAATCGACACGGTCGGCTTCCGTGGACAGCGCGATCACGTCAGGACGGCCGTCCGCATTCACATCGGCCACCGCCACTTGGTAGCCAGCGGGAAACGCGTCAATCTCGTGCCGCTGGAATTGGACCGGACCGCAGGCCATCAGGACCAGGATGAGCGGTTGTGGGGTCATCGTCAGCTCCTTTGCAGAGTCGGGTTTGACAATCTGCCAGATTCGACTGTCGTGTTTCGGCCGGATCGCCTCGCTTCCCGGCGAGCGCTGGGCGTCAGCCCAGCGGTCAGTTCCCCGGCGAGCGCTGGGCGTCAGCCCAGCGGTCAGTTCCCCGGCGAGCGCTGGGCGTCAGCCCAGCGGTTTTTCTTGGGGCCGGCTGGCAAGGGACCAGTGGGCTCACGCCCACCGCTGGCCGGACTTGGACAACCGAACGAATGGGACCTATTCTAGCTTCCCTTGGCCGCCGCTGTCAGCTAACCTGAAGCGACCTACTGGAGGATTTCCCATGCGCGCGCACTCCCCTCTGCAGATTGGGCTGGCCGTGGTGGTCAGCGTTCTGGCGACGTCGCTTTCCGCTCAGGATCCCGTGACGGACTTCCTGAAGCGCGAGATCATCGGCAACGAGTTGCCGTTGGCCGAGGTGCAACGCTACGTCGAAAACCGCGTGCCGCGCATGCCGTCGTGCGCGACGGCGGCGGAGTGGCAGGCCGAGGCCGATCGCTTGCGGCAAGCCGTGCTGAGCCGGGTCGTGTATCGCGGCGAAGCGGCCGGCTGGCGAGACGCCCAGACCATAGTCGAATGGCTCCAGACCATCGACGGCGGACCTGGGTATCGGATCAAGAAGCTCCGCTACGAAGCCTTGCCGGGGCTCTGGATTCCTGCCCTGCTGTACGAGCCGGAAAAACTGTCGGGCCGGGTTCCCGGCATTTTGAACGTGAACGGCCACACGTCGCTGGGCAAGCAGTACCCGCCCAAGCAGATTCGCTGCATCAATCAGGCGAAACGCGGCATGCTGGCGTTAAACATCGAGTGGGTGGGCATGGGGCAGCTGAGCACGGGCGGATTTTCGCACGCCCGCATGAACCAGCTGGACCTGTGCGGCACCAGTGGGCTGGCGCCATTCTATCTGTGCATGAAACGCGGCCTCGACGTGCTGCTCAGCTTGGAAAACACCGATCCGCAGCGAGTGGCCGTCACCGGACTGTCCGGCGGCGGCTGGCAAACGATCCTTCTCAGCTCTCTGGATACCCGCGTCACGCTCACCAATCCCGTGGCCGGATACTCCAGCTTGATGACCCGCGCGCGGCATTTCAAGGACCTGGGCGATTCCGAGCAGACGCCGACCGATCTGGCGACCGTGGCGGATTACACGCACCTGACGGCCATGATGGCGCCGCGGCCGACGCTGTTGACGTACAACGCCAAGGACGATTGCTGTTTCGAGTCGGGCTACGCCCTGCAGCCGTTGCTGGACGCGGCGGGGCCCATGTTCCGTTTGTTTGACAAAGCCGACGCCCTTCGCTCGCACGTGAACGAGGAGCCGGGCACGCACAACTACGAAGTTGACAACCGCCAAGCGCTGTACCGCATGTTGGGCGATTTCTTCTATGCGGGCAGTGCCGATTTCGACGCCAAGGAGATCCCGTCGGACGGCGAGGTCAAGACGGCGGAGCAACTGAAGGTCGAACTGCCAGATCCGAACGAAGACTTCCACACGCTGGCGCTGGCCCTCGGCCGGAGTCTGCCGCGCGGTGGCGAATTACCTCAAGACGCCGCCGCAGCAGCCGGATGGCAGACCGAGCGTCGTCAACGCTTGCGCGACGTCGTCCGCGCCAAGGACTACCAGGCGATCATCGCGACCGAGGCCGGACGCGAGACCAAGAGGGACGTGACGGCGGTTTATTGGCGGCTGATGATGGACAGCGACTGGACCGTGCCCGTCGTCGAGCTGACGGGCCAGCGGGCGGACAAGACGGCGATCCTGGTCGCCGACGGAGGCCGGCAGGCGGTTGCAGCCAACGCGTCCCAATTGCTCCGTGACGGCTACCGCGTGCTCGCCGTGGACCCGTTCTACTTCGGCGAATCCAAGATTCGGCAGAGCGACTGGCTGTTCGCACTGCTGGTGGCCACCGTCGGGGACCGGCCATTGGGATTGCAGGCCGGCCAGCTTGCCGCCGTCGCCCGCTGGTCGGCGGGACGGGACTCCGCCGCGCCGGTCACACTGGTCGCGATCGGCCCTCGCACCAGCGTCTTTGCCCTGGTGGCAGCCGGCCTGGAAACACAGGCCGTAGCCGCGGTCGAACTTCGCCAGTCCCTGGGCAGCCTCAAGGAAGTCATCGAGCGCAACGCGGCGGTCGCCGAGTCCCCGGAGTTGTTCTGTTTCGGCCTGCTGGAATGCTGCGACGTCCAGCAGTTGACCGCCCTCGTGGCCCCGCGGCCGGTCCGGTTCATCGAGCCCGGCGACCGCGCCAAACAGGAACTAGCGGGGCTGGCCGCGTGGTATCAACTGCTGGGCCGCCCCCACGATCCGCTGTCCCCGTGACAACGTAGACCAATCAGGGGTCTGGTCTGCTCGCTGCGCGGTCGCAGAAGCCCGGCTTTTACGGAGAGGCCGGGCTTCTTGGCTGCGGCCCAATCTTGTCGAAGGGGACAGGCTTGAAACCCGGCAGACGCTTGAACGCTTCGGCGTCCGCACGCAGCAGGAAGTTCCCCTTGGCCGCATCCACGAAGCCCGGGTCGCCGTCCGTCGTCCAGATCTCCTCCGCTTCAGATTTCCAGTTGCCGCTGCTGACCTGTCCGCAGCGCACCAGCACGTTGTTCTTCGCGTGGTTGACTCGCGGCTGGCCGGGCTGCGGGGTCATGAAACCGACCAGATCCGGATAGCGCGTCGTGTACGGCGGCTTGGTGATGTTCACTTCCTGCAGCAGCCGCGTCTGCCACTGGCAGCCCTGGCCGCCCTCCACGGCCTCCTTCCAGCGTCGGTCGTTCCAGGGGGCCGAACCCAGCGCCCGCTGGCACTCGATGAAGATGTTGTTCTCCGCCGTGTTGTCGTGGCCGCCGTGCGAGAAGACGGTCCCGAAGCTGCCGCGGCCCGGATGGCCGCAGCGCACGAAGACGTTGCCGAACACCGTGTCGCCGCCGTCTCCGTCGTCGAAATAGACCGCGGCCGTGCCGTGGCCCAGCGGGCTGCCGATGTCGCGCCAGAAGTTGTAGCGGATCAGATTGCCGCGGCAGGACGGATTGCGGCCCTTGTACAGGGCGGCCGCATCGTCGGAGGCCGTGCAGACATCGCGCACGATGTTGTACTCGAACACGTGGTCGTTGCCGCTGATCCCCACGGCCATGTGCGGGGCGTCGTGCAGCAGGTTGTGGGCGGCGCGATTGCCCACGCCGCCGAGCGTGATGCCGCTGGCATAGCTCAGCTGATGCTGCGAGAACCGCCAGATGTGGTTGTTCACGGCCTCGTGGCCCGCCGGCGTGAGCGTCTTGCGGTCGCCGCCTTCCAGCACCAACCCGCCGGTGCCCGTGTCGTGGATGCGACAGCCCTCGACGCGATGCCCGGCGCCGCCGCTGACGCGAACGCCACGCTGGCGCGTATTGCGGACTTCGCACGCCTCGATCCGATTGTGGCTGCCGCCGGAGACCTCGATGCCGTCGCCGAGGGACGCTTCCACAATGAACCCGCGGAGGGTCACGTGCGAGGCGTCCTGCAGCGAGATCAGCGGCGCGTGCAACGTGGACAGCACGATACGGGCCCCGGCCATCGCGACCGGCGGCCAGAAATAGAGCCGGCCGGAGGCTTGGTCGAGGTAAAACTCGCCCGGCTGATCCAGCTCCTCCAACAGGTTCAGCGCGCGATATCGCCGCGGCGCCGGATTGCCTTGCTTGATGCCGTACAATGTCGGCCGGGCCAGCGTCATCTGACGCTTGGCGACGTCGATGGCCTTGACTCTGATCGCTTCTTCGTACCAGTCGAAACACCAGTAGCCCAACAGCCAGACTCCGGCCTCGACGTTCCAGCGTCCAGGCCGCTCGCCGCTGTATTCAAACGTGCCGGGCCGCGACGATGCGTCGCCCGTGCGCGGCACGGAACCGGAATCGACGATCTTGGCGATTGTCGCCCAGCCCTCATTCGGCCAGCGAGCGGGTGTCATCCGCTGGTCGTCGAAGAACAGTTCCGGGACCGCCGGCGCGCCGCGAAAGCTGTCGGGGTAGCTCGCCCACTTTTTGATCCCGGCCGCGGACAACTCCGCCTGCAGGACCCCTCCGCGCGCCGCAGGCTCCAGACGCGACAGGATGTTCTCGTCGCGGACAGGCTGAAAGACGTCGGGCGACAAGACAGCCCCGCCGCACAGCCGGGCCTCCTCGCCCGTGGCCGCCTGCCAGACGACGGGCGCGGCGGCCGTGCCCGAGTCCTGTTGGCCCAAGACCAGACTCGCGCCGAGGCGATACACCCCGCCATGCACGAACACCGTGACCGGCTGGGCGAGCGGTTCCGCTTGTCTGTGCCTGCGAATCTCGTCGCGTGCCCGCTCCAGCGTGGCGAACGGTGCCGCTGGGCTGCCGGGATGGGCGTCGTTGCCCGCCGGCGCGACGTGGAACTCGGCTGCGATCAATCCGTGGCAGGCGATCGCGGCAACGGCGGCCAGCAGGGGGCTAAATCGCGTCATAGTTCCTCCTCCTCCGATGTGCTGCGCGCCCTGGGAATGAGGGCCGCATCGTCGTAACGGTTCATCAACTCGCGAACGTCCCAAGCGTGTTCGGCGCTGCGTTGTTCCCAGTGCCGAACCTCCTCGGCGGTGTATTCGTAGAAGCCACGCCCGTTGGCGATGCCTCGGGCGTCGCGGTCCATCAGTTCCTGCAGCGTTCGGGGCAACTCGGTGGCCCGGCTCAGACTCGGCAATACCCTCTGCATCGCCTTGCCGTACAGCGCCGGCCCGCCACTCAAGTCGATCCAGCGAAACGGCCCGGACAGGGTCGCGACCAGTCCCAGCGCGTTGCGGCAGGCGCGGTCGATGGTCTCGATGTCTGCCACGCCCAGTTCCAGAAGGTGCAACGCTTCGCGGTACATCGCGTAGGCGATGCGATTGAACAGGAAACCGGGCAGGTCCTGCTGCACCAGACACGGCTGCTTGCCGCCGGCCCGGGCCAGGTCCGCCGCAGCCGCCAACGCCTCGTCGGAGGTCTGCTCCCCGCGGATCAATTCCATAAAGCGCGTGACATGCGCCGGCGGCGCCCAGTGCATGCCCAGGAACCGTTCCGGGTGCTTCCGGTCGCGCTGCAATTGCGTGATCGGCAGCGACGACGTGTTGCTGGCGATCGGCACGTGCGGGCCGAGCACGGCTTCGAGCCGCTCGAACACGTCTTGCTTGACCGCCAGATCCTCGGCGACCGATTCGATCACGAAATCGCAGCCGGCCAGCGATTCCAGCGAATCGACCGGCACGTAGCGCGCGGGCCATTGTGCGGGCAGGTCAGCGGAAAAGCCGGCCCGCTCCACCAGGTCCTGGATCGCTCGCGCGATGTACTCCCGCGCCTCGTCGTGAACCGCCTGGCGGCGGGCGTGCGCGACGACGCGCAAGCCGTGCCCCAGCAGACAGGCCGCAATGCCACGCCCCAACAACCCCAGTCCCACGACGCCGACCGTTTTGATGTCCATGATGACCCTCGTTTTGCCGCATATCCGGAGGGGAATTATACACGACCTTCCGCGCCGCCCAACCAGCCGTCAGTGGTCGCCCGCAGGAAACAACGCCGCCGACCGGCTGCGTTACGCCGGTGTTTTGCTCTGGTGCAGTGTCAGTGGACCCGCACCTTGACGTGTATACCGCTCGGCGGTATACTTTTGTGGCTGCACGACCTGCCGAAACGCCGTTGACGGCAGTCAAGGATGTCCGGTCAACAACCATCAATCCGAGGCAGTGTGTGCTTTGACGCACCGAACTCGCGAGTTTTCCCCCGAAGATCTCCTTCATTTCGTGGAACTCGACGAGTTTCGAGATGACTGGGAATCATTGGGTCTGGACGTCGAAGGCGACTTGTGGGCGCTCCAAGTCATGATTATGGCAGGGCCCAAGAAGTCGCCTGTCGTTGAAGGAACGGGTGGACTTCGCAAAATCCGCTTTTCTCCGGACAGGTGGGCCAGGGGAAAAAGCGGGGGTGTTCGCGTGTGCTACGTCTACTTTGAAAAGCACTGGACCGTGCTCCTCGTTGCCGCCTACGACAAGACGGAGAAGGATGACCTGACCTCGGAGGAGAAGCACGGAATCAAGGAATACGTACGGAGTATCGATCGTTATTTTTCCGAACGTTCTTATCGTTAACGCCCAGAGGCAGAGGAAAAGGAATACGGATGAAAAGTGCCGTCGGCCAGCGAATCTTGAAGCGATTAGGAGACTTCGCCGAAACGCTGAAGACGACTGACAAAATAAGCGCGAAGTACACTTGTCGGACCGTCAGACTCAATCTGGAGCCGCAGTCGTACTCCCCAGAGAGAATCCGTGACACGCGGCGAATTCTGAACGCAAGCCAGCGTATTTTCGCCGAATTTCTGGGCGTTTCGGCAAGATCTGTCCAAGACTGGGAGCAGGGGCTTAAGCTGCCTCATGGATCGGCTTGTCGCATCATGGACGAAATCCGCCGGAATCCCGAATACTGGATCAAGCGTCTCAGGGAATTGGCAACCCCTGTTGAGGGTTGAACAGCAAGGAATGAGACTGGGAATTGTGGCCGTCGTTTGCCGATGCAGAAACATGCTGGGGGAAATGCTCGTCTTGACCGGCAAGCCATCAGGCCGGGTCGCTAAGGGCCATTTTCGGCAGATTCTTCCTTGTCGCTCTCCAGCCACGCCACATCCACGCGGGCAAACGAGATGCGGCGGTAGCCGTCGCGTTCGAACAGCACGCCGATCGTGCCGTCGGACAGCTTGGTCAGGCACGAGTAGGCCGCGGAGCCGCCGTACAACACTCGCGATTTCGCCCACGTCCGGCCTTCGTCGTAGCTGAGCCGCAGCGTGAGTTGTTTGCGAGCCGCGTTGCTGGCCGGGTTCGCAAACACGATCCGACTGCGGGCCGACGGCGACGGGGGATCGGGCCACGAGTACCGTAGGATGCTGGCCTGGCAGACCGGTTCCACCAATTGCTCGTCCAACGTGACCGGACCCCACGACTCGCCGCCGTCGCGGCTGATCGCCACCGCACGGCAGTGCTGGCCATGGTACGAACGCATGTTGTCCAAGATCGCCCCGTCCGACAACTCGACGATCGTCGATTCGTTGGTCCGTTCGTCGAGCAATCCGCCCAGCTTCCACGTCTGGCCGTGGTCGTCCGAGTAGATGACGTGGGAGCGGTAAGGGTGCTTTTGGGGATCGGAGTGGTCCGAGTGGTTGCAGGGAATGACCAGACGGCCGGCGTGCTGACCGCGCGTCAGCTGAATCCCCTTGTCCGGCCCGGTGGCATACCAGCGCCAATGTTCCTGGCGCAGAGGGGGCATCTCGACGGGCTTCGCCCACGTCGCACCGTCGTCGTCGCTGTAGGTCATGAACGGGCGGCGCGGGTGGCGTGTCGTGCCCTTCATGATTTGGCCTTCGGGCTCGCTGCCCAGGTTCCACGTCAGCGCCAGCCAGATGCGGCCGGTCTGCTGATCGACGACCGGACACGGGTTCCCGCAGGTGTTGTTCTCGTCGTTCCAGACGACCTGCAAGTCGGACCACGTTTTTCCCAGGTCGGTCGAGCGTCTCAGCACCAGGTCGATATCGCCCGCGTCGCCGCCGCCCAGCTTGCGGCCTTCGCAGAACGCCAGCACCGTGTTGCGGCTGGTGACGATGACCGAGGGGATGCGAAACGTGTGGTAATCCGAGCCGCCCGACGTGAACACGTCCACGGGCTCGCACGCCAGCCCTTCCGCCCAGCCCGCCAATAGACTCGATGCGACCAAGTTGCCCTCCGCCGAGAACTCGTGTACCCGCATCCGGCTCCGCCAAGGCCGAAAACCGAAATCACCCACGAGCCCGGCGCCGATCTGTCGTTCGTAAACGGTCTGCCCGTCGATACTGAACGTGACTCGCTCGCCGCGCCGCACGACCTCCAGGCGAAACGGCTGGCCCACGGGCACCTTGCCCGCCAAATCCGGCAGATGAGTGGCCTTGCCGCCGAACAAAGGTCCTTCCACGAACGGTTGGCCCTTCCCACCTTCGAACCCGAAATGACTGGCGCCGTCGAACGTGAAGGACGCGGCGCTGTCCTTGAGATCGAAGAGGGTTAGCGTGGCAGAGATGCGGAAATCCCCATCGCCCAGGGCCTGGCCAGCAAACAGAATCGGGCCCGTGCCGGCACATTCCAGAAAGCCCGCCTCGCGAGTCCACGGGCCGCCCTCCTCCTTGACCAGCTTCGGCTGGCCCGATTCCACGAAAATCGCTTCACCGCCCCATGCAGCGCCGGCCAGCACGGCAGAAACAAACCACGCACACAATCCGCTTTTGGTCATCTCGTTTTCTCCTCTGGATGGCAAGATCTCCCCCGCCCCGTCGCGGGTCGTTCGTGCTGGTACAGGGACGTTCCGGTTGAGGCTGCTATCTCGCCCGGATCGTCAGGGCGGTGTCGGTCTTGAGTGCGGGAACCGTCAAGGGCAGGCGGCCGTCGCGGACGTCAATCTGCTCGGTCCGTGCCGGCTGGCCTTTCCAGGTCTCCCACCACTCGACGTCGTACGGGCCGTCCGCAAGTCCCTCGACGGCCAGCCGAAAAGCGTCCACGGACGGGACGGCGTCTTGAGAATGGTTGTACCACGTGCTGTCCCGATTCTGGAGCCACAAGACGGCCACCCGGTCGCTTTTCGTGCCACAGACGAGCACGTTCGGCTTGTCCAGGATCTGGCAGCCGGTGAACCGGTAGCTGCTGGACGTCACCCAATCGCGGCCAAAGTTTTCCACTCGGATGCGGTGCCTGCCGGCCGGGATCTCCACGGCGATGTCTTCGTCGTAGGTCGTCTCCCAGAGCTTCCACTGCGGCCGGTAAACGCTTTGCTTTCCCAGCCCTTCGCCGCAGGGCAGCTCGCGCTCGATCTTCAAATCGTCATCGACCCAGACTTTCAGCAGCCCGGAGGCCGACACCCGGCCAACGCGGGCGATGAACTTGCCTGGCTGCGGGTAGTTCACCACGAAGGTGGGCGGGTTCTTGATGTCGCGATGCGATTGCCCGTGCAGCAGTTGTTGGGGCAGGCGATCTTCGTTGATCGTCCCATCGGGACGAACCACGAACTCCGCGTGCTCCGGCTTTCCCCAGCGGCTCAGCGGCGAGATCACGACGTCGCGCGTGCCCGGCGGACGCGTCGCGTCGACGAACTCCGGCGGCGAGGTTTCCAGCATCGTCCAGCGGGCGGACCCCAACGGCAGGTCCTGCGCAAAGCGCGACAGCGACGCGAAGTGGAAGTACAGGTCCAGCGGATCGATGTAATTCTCGTGCCACCACGGCATCGGTCCCCCGGCGGCGAAGCTCGTCAGCCCGGCCCACAGCGAGTTGTGGATGGCCCATCCCGCCGGGTCCTTGTCGGCCGTCGTCGAATGGCTGCGGATGCCGAACTCGCCGAAGATGTGCGGCTTGGGAAACCGTTCCCACTGGTGCAAGCAGTAGCGCCGCACCGCCTCGGCCACATTGGCGTCGTCGTTGGTGTAGCAGTGCGTCTGGACGATATCGATGTTCGGCAGGTCCCAATACGCCTCCGGGCCGGTCTTGCTCCAGAAACTCGTCGTGATCGGATGTCCGAACGGGTCGATGGACCGCAGGTGGTCCGACATTTCCTTGTGCCAGGGCAGTTTGACTTCGTCGGGCGAGTCGGCCCAGCCCTCCATCTCGTTGCCGAACTCCCAGCACAGCACGTTCGGGCTGTACCCCCAGCGGGCGACGGTGTACCGCAGACGCTTCTCGTACAACCGCTTGGCCGCCGCGTTGGTGAACCAATCCCGGGGCGTCGCGCACGGTCCGCCGTTGCGGGCGTTGAACGGGTTGCGTTCCCAGCCCGTTTCGCGGAAATCCTGGTGGGTATCCATGCACATCATGTAGTACAGGCCCAGCTCGGCCGCGAGATCCAGGACCAGGTCGATCCGCGCGGCGACATCCTGCCGGTACCAGCCGAGCCGGTCGGCCCACTCGATGCCGAACCCGCTGGAACTCATCCACCAGCGGTTGAAGTTTTCGCCGGCCGCGGCGAACTTGCGCATCGCTTCGTCGCCCAGTTGCCCGGTCGTGTGGTAGATCGGC
>Ga0116156_10004015_pt1 | contig 12606 bp, 5 predicted proteins | sample AD_UKC045_MetaG_FD_89891 | JGI IMG/M metagenome (GOLD analysis project Ga0116156, IMG submission 89891) | Active sludge microbial communities of municipal wastewater-treating anaerobic digesters from USA - AD_UKC045_MetaG | ecosystem: Engineered > Bioreactor > Anaerobic > Digestate | place: USA... | reverse complement strand
TTACTGAAACAGATATTGTTGCTATTTGATTTATATCAGAATCAACAATATGCCCAAGCACCGCTTTTGCAGAATATTCATTTTCAAAAAGTAAAGTGTATTCCACATAGTAGGGCTTTTGAAGCGATTCAAGATGAAGTTCGGAGAGAGTGCGGGTAATTTCGTCCTGCATTGCCCGGAATACTTCTTCCTGCTCAATTGCCTTTGCCGATATACTTAAAATGATAAAAAGAGATAAAAGTATGAAATTGAATTTTAGTATTTTTTTCATTTTTTTGAATTGTTTCTAACACATATAAATATAAAAGACGTTTAATTTTCAATAAAATTATTGGAAATTATAAAAATTGTCATTCTGAAGCGAAGCGAAGAATCTCACAAATCATTGCTACCACAGAACTTGAGATTCATCACTTCGAATCGGAATGACAAAATAATTTAATTAATAGAATAACACTTTAGTATTTCATTCCATTTAGTTATATGCTCAACTTTTACTTCAGTTGAAAGCTTTGCATCTTCAATTAGGTTGTTGGTATAATTATCAATAAAACTTTTGTAATTTTCAATAAACCTTAAATAATATTTCAAGCTGTTTATTATTCCATTAGCAATTATTTCAATGTTATATTCTTTTTTTATTTTTAATATTAGTTCATTAACGTAGTTTTCTTCTTCATTTGAGATAAAATTATCTTGATGTGTTGTTAGAATATAATATCTTGTAACTTGTTGATTCTCAATTTTTTTTAAGATATCAAATATCATATATCTATCAATAGCAATATTGTGTTTTATTTCAATTATTTCAAACGGCTTATCCTCATTTGTATATATTTCAATATCTCCATAACTATGCTTATCTGAAGAAGTGTGAACATTTAAAGGAAGTAATTTCTTGTCGTTGTAAGTATTAAATTTTTTAATTAATTCCTGATAAATTGAATAAACAGCAATTACCGGAAGACGGGAACTATGCTTTAATGCGAAGTGTTCTTTCAGCATAGATATAATGATGTTTATATTTAAAATCCCTAATCTTTCAATATTTTGAGATGATGATAAAAAAACTTTATTATCATTTTTAGATAACTGAAATAGTTTGAAAGAAATATAATTTAGCCATATTTTTGGATTTTGATTTTCAAGTTGGACAAAATTAAGAATTTGAAGAAAAGCAGTTTTCAAATCGTCATTTCTAATTTTTAAATTTTTACCTTCAGTTAAACTCCAAAGGATTTTTTCTCTTGTTGCTAATGTTAAAAACGCAGTTTCTTTGTTGGAATATTTTGGAAAATGCTGCTTGAAAAAAGGAGTAGTAAAATGTGTATCTAAATTTCTTGCAGAATAGCCATTTTCAAAATCAATACGGTGTTTACGAATATCCTGATTTGGTTCTAATATTTTTTTTATTAAACTTGTAACTATTGCAGAAACTAAAGATTTATTGCTATCAATGTATTTAATCAAAATATCTACATTTTCAATTACTTCTTTATTGATTTTAGAAATCTTCAATTTTTTTGATTCGTAAAAAGCGTTCTCTAAAACATCTTGAGCTGTCATATAAAAAGCATCTCCATATTTAAATTTTCTATTTCTTCAAGTCGTTTTTTTGCATATTCATTATATTCTTGATTTATTTCAATACCAATATAATTTCTTTTTAATAATTTTGCAGCTACACAAGTTGAACCACTACCGCTAAATGGATCAAGAACCAATGCGTCTTCTTTGGTCAATAATTTAATTAATTGCTGAATAATAAATACAGGGTAAACTGCCGGATGAGGGTTCCCTTTTATGGATTCAACCGGACTTTCTATTATATCCTTTTTTAAAGTTTTTCCATAAATTCTTATTATAGTAAATCCGTTTTTTTCTATTTGTATTTTTCTGCCACCATCTTGCCCTCCAAAAGGTTGAGAATGTATATTTCTTATTTTCATTCTAAAACTATCAAGCTCACCTTTTTTAACTTCTTGAATTACTTTGTCTAACTCTTTTTTTGCATTTATTTTTTCAAGTTCAGATAAATTTGAAGTTTCAATTAATTCATAATATTTTTTACCAATACCGTTTCCATTTCCATTTGTCTTTTTAGCATTAATTTTGATTAAATCTAAATAATCTAAAAAAGCATCTTGATTAAAATAATATTCATTGGACTTTGCAAAGATGAAAAATGGTTCTGTAGATTGAACTAACTTCCTTTTATCTTGACGTGGTGTTGGATTAAGTTTAGACCAGGTAATATTATTTATTAATTTCAAATTAAACTTTTCCTTTATCCCTATAGCAAATTTGTAAGGTATAAGTGAAAGAGAGCCATCTAAATATTTATCGCCAATATTAAAAACTATTGTTCCAGTATTTTTTGTTACTCTTATACATTCTTTAAAAATTGAATACAAATTGTCTAAATACTCATTTTCTGAAATTTCATTCCCTATGCCAATAAAGCCATAATCTCGTTGTTGAAAATATGGAGGCGATGTAATAATTAAATCTACAAAATTTGCAGGAAAATCTTTTAAAACCTCTTTACAATCTCCACTTATTATTGTATTATTACTGATTTCTTTATTCATTAGTATTTTTTAGCATTAATAATTGTTTTTCAACAAATTACAAATTTACTAAAAAACGTTCTTACTACAAAAATGATTAAACGAAAGAAGAATTCTGAAAATTGTGATTCCAAATCCCCTAATCAATCAAGTGCTTTATAAGAATGTTGCCAATAACATCTTTTCTCAGTCATGCTATCAACAAGTTGATAGCATGACTGAAAAGCACTGTTTCGGAATTTCGCTTTTAGTGATGTCATCTCCATTTATATAAAGCATTTGCTTTATAAATGGGTTGCCAATGATATCTTTACTTCTGGCGGTAATTCTGAAGCGAAGCTAAGAATCTCAAACTCTGTGTTAGCAATGACTTGTGAGATTCCTCATTTCATTCCTGAATGACAAGCATTCGAAATAACAAACTACGAGGCATCAGGAGTTCTGAAGTTGAAGATGGTTATAATAAAAATGATTTGCAGTTACGATTATTTTAGAAATTAAGGGGGGGATTGATTTTTAAAAAAGAGATTTTTCGGTAATAAAATATAAATTTTATCTATATCCTTTATTTGATTTTTATTTATTCTGGACAGTAGTGAAAACAAATATATTTTTTTCTTGTTTATTTAAAAAATATTTTGTAATTTAATCTACAATTTAGATAAGAATTAAATATAGTAGCAAAGGAGGAAAATATTCAATAGTTATTTAAGTTTAGGAGTAAAAAATACTGCACGGGTATTCCCGTCAAAGCCAACAATACGCAAGTATAATGGTTCATTAACAAATAGCAGAGTATTAGTTCTTAATCAAGGTTATGAGCCGGTAACTATTTGTAGCACCAAAAAAGCAGTATTACTTCTTTTTCTGACTAAAGCAGAATTAGTAGAGGAAAGAGAAGACAAGTATATTCGCTCTGTTTCACGCTGTTTCCCATTCCCAAGTGTTATTCGCCTGTCTAATTACATCAAAGTACCATATAAAAAAATTGAGCTTTCCCGTAAAAATGTACTTCGCCGAGATGAAAACCGCTGTCAGTATTGTGGAAAAAGAGATATTGAAATGACCATTGACCATATTATTCCAAAATCACGTGGTGGTACTGATTCATGGGAGAACCTTGTTACTGCCTGCAAGCACTGCAATAATAAAAAAGGAAATCGCACTCCTGAAGAAGCTAATATGAAGCTTATCAAAATGCCAAGAAAGCCAAACCATATTCTCTTTATCAGACAAAATGTTGGCAAAATTGAAGATAAATGGAAGCCATTTCTGTTTATGGAATGATTTTTTTAATTTTGCTTTTAAGAATATAATATGTTTTTTTATAAGCTCGAAATTCACTTTATAGAAAGACCTTCACTTAAAAGCAGATGACAAACTACGATGTCATTGGTAATCGCAGCGAGAAATCTCACAAGTCATTGTTACCACAGAGTTTGAGATTCCTCACTTCGTTTCGGAATGATAGCTTTTTGTTATAATTTGCGCATTTGTTCTTTACGGGGTAAATCTTCTAACTCCTTTATTTTCATTATGGTATCAAGAGTTCTGAAACTACGAGAAGTCAAGAGTTCTGGATTTATTTGATGAAGATGATGAAGAAAGAAAATCATCTCGAAAGTCATACTATCATTAAGAAATGATTGCATGACTATAGATTTGTCATTCTATCAACTTGCTTTTCGTATGACTGGAAAATTGTAATACTGGCAACATAAAACATTTACTACAATAAAACAATCCCTGGCGGGATAGTTTGGATTGTTTGTTTTGTAGAGACGCAGCATGCTACGTCTCTACATTTGTATTCAGAAAAACTTCATCTTCCCAAGTGGAGCCAATCTTTTTCATACAATAAAAAAACTCCTTCCCAAGTTTGCATTTGAGAAGGAGAAAACGCAAGGATTGGGTATCCGATTTCTTGGATACGACTTTCCATCTTTTCTCTATTCATAGTCAAATTCGAGTCCGTAAACCTGTGGCTTTCTGTAAGTGTGGTTTTGGAAAACAGAAAAAAGCTGGTCAGAAGAAAATATAATCTCGCCAAATTTTCCTTTGTCAAGATTGAAAGCAAAATCAATACGATATACGCTGGTGGCACCTCTTGATTTATTATCGTGGATTCTGATTCCAAAACCGACAGAATTATGCCATTGTGTCTTGGTTAAATCAGTGTGAATACGCCAGGCAGTTCCTGTATCATAAAAAAGCACACCCGAAAAATTAAATATCCAAAGAGGAATATTCGGGAAAGCCCTTAATTCAAAATTAGCAAACATTCTGTTGTCTCCGATGAAGGAATTTGCCGGGTAACCTCTCAAGCCGGATTCATTGTCTAAAATTAACTGCCTCATTGGGTCCCAGTTCCAAACAGATTGTTGACGAATTCGTGCTGCCAAAAGCAGGTTCGGTGTAATACGTAAGAAAGAGAGTCCCAAAAACTCCTGATAAGTATAATATCCATTAGAATTAGCGAATCCGCTTGCTCCGGTGATTTGTCCGAATAGATACAGATTATTTCCATACATAACGGATTTTTCGCCCTGGGCTGCAAGGTAGTAAAGACCTTCTCCGCGGTGTCCAATTGGAAAAACTTTACCGAGAATAGCTGTTCCCCAGCCACCAATGGATAAATCTTCTTCCTGATATGTATTTAGCATAGTTTCTTTTTGAAAATCCTGAGAAATAGAGGAGAATCCAATTAGAACCTTTCCAGTATTGTCAAAAGCCCTTCTGTATTCCGGTTTTCCGCGTTCTACATCTTCTAATTCAACCAAGGCAGAAAAAAAGACTCTGTCCTTCCTTTTCCAGCCCCTTGAAAACCATGCAGTAGCTCGCCTTTCTCTAAAAGGGATTAAAGTATATTTGACATCTTTTGCAAATATAAAATCACTCCCAAAATTATTAGTTAATTGAATACCGTAATTATACTTTGAATCCAATGCCCTAAACGGTTGGGAAATAGATAAGAACTGGTCTGTTCTGAATTTATTTGCTGTTAATTTAAAATCAATAGCATAGTTAGAGCGAAAAATTCGATTTTGAGAAAATTCTAAATTACCTTGCATTCCGATGTCGTTTTCACTTCTATAAAGAGCTTCAATGTTAAAGCGCGAGGCGGTTCCTAAAAAATTTAGCTCTTCGAATCTTCCGCCAAGCCGATATGTGTTACCACCTTTTCCATAAAGTAGGGGTGGGCGGGTTGACCATTTGTCCTGCGTTGTAATATAAATATCAAAAATATCTTCAACTTTTTCGTCGTATTCAATTCTTACGTTTGTAAATATGTCGAGGTTACGTAAATTTCGCTCAGTTTCCTCAAGTAGCTCTTCATCTAATTCATCTCCCCCCCGGAAAAGCAATTCATCTTTAATTATGTATTCCTTAGTAACTGTGTGAAAGAAATTTGCTAATGGGGCAGCAAAGAACCAATCACTTTGGCTTGGGTCAAAGACTTCTTTTCTTTCTATATAAATTTTACCGATTTTTTCTTCTGAATGTAAGTAATTCGAGATGATTAAAAGAAAAATAATAATTTTAATAAGTTTCATAGTTTAAATTTAATTTTAAATAATTTCCATTTTGTAATTTTTAAATTAAGAGTAATGCTTGACCACATAAATTATATATCTCACCTTACACAATTCCTCTTTTGAGAAACGAAAAGTGTAGTTTTAATTACACTCTTTATTCTACTTTTCTTATTCCCCTCTTGAGAGGGGCAGGGGTGTGTTCTTTTTACCTTATAAAAAAAGTACGTTCTGAATAAAAGAAAATATATACTTATAATAGTTTATCTCCTTGATATTGCTTCAGATATTAAATGTAAGAAAGAACACACCCCTTTGTCCCCTCTCAAGAGGGGAATAAGAACTGTGGTATAAAATAAAAGAACGTATCAGCCCTGCCCCTCTCAAGAGGGGAATAAGAACTGTGGTATAAAATAAAAGAACATATCAGTCCTGCCCCTCTCAAGAGGGGAATAAGAACTGTGGTATAAAATAAAAGAACGTATCAGCCCTGCCCCTCTCAAGAGGGGAATGCTTAAGGTGAGTTATAAAAATTAAAACGGCTTAATCCTTAACTTAGTTTAGATAACAATCTGTTTATTTCATTTATTAACACACTTTTGGATATAGGTTTAGAAAGATAGCCATCGAAAGCAACGGTAGTATTGTTAAATTCTTCATCATTGACAGTGTAAGCGGTTTGTGCGATAAATGAAATATTACGATTAATTTGTTTAATTTGTTGCATTGCTTCATAACCAGTAATATCCGGAAGATTTAAATCCATAAGAACTACTTTAATATTAGGATTATTTTTGCAAATATTTATAGCTTCATCGCCGGTTGATGCCTGATGAATATTAAAGTTAGAGTTTTTCAAAGTAGATTTATAATAAATCATACTTGTTGGGTCGTCTTCCACTATAAGTATTTCAGATTGCTCGTTTTCAATGACAGAAGGAGTAGCAAGGTTTTTAATTTGCTTATTTTTAGATTGAATAATTGAAGCAGGTAATAAAACTTTGAAAGAAGAGCCAATTCCTACTTCAGAAGTAAACTCAATTTTTCCATTGACTAATTCAACTAGACCTTTTGCAATAGACAATCCTATACCAACCCCCAGATGTACACGGGTTCTTGTGTTATCAATTTGCTCAAATTTATTAAATACACGTTTTTGGTCATCTTCAGATATACCAATACCTGTATCTTTAATTTCAAATATTAAATAATCCTCTTTGGTATAGCAATAAATGCCGATTTTTCCTTCATCAGTGAACTTAAAAGCGTTATCAATAATACACATCAAAGCATCATAGAGAACTTTTCTATCTGAATTGATAAGTATATCCTTTGTTTCGTCAATTTTATATTCAAATTCAATTTTGTTTTGAGCTGCCAAATTGACAAACATAGAATGCAAATCTTCAACTAATCCTTTTACATCGAAATAAGCAAAATAAACGTTAATTTGTTTGGTTTCAATCATAGCAATACCGATTACATTGTTGATTAAGGTAGTTAATCTGTCGGCTGCATTCCTTAAATGAAACAGATACTCAAGTTTTGTATCTTCATCTAAAGTATTTTCCTGAAGTAAAGTAGAGAAACCAATAATTCCATTTAAAGGGGTACGAAGCTCGTGAGTAACATTGCGAAGGAAAGCAGTTTTTAATCTTTCACTTTCTTCAGCTTTTTCTTTGGCGTTAATTAGTTCTAATTCATATTTCTTTTTCTCATCAATATTATGAGCCATTCCATGATATGATTTTTTCCCGTTATTATCAATAATCAGTTTAGTATTTGTTCTAATCCATAACAAGCTGTTCGATTTTGTTTTTATTCGATATTCAGTAGGATGTAAATTATTAATTTCCAAGTCAATTAATGACTGCTTGATTTTTTCAATATCTTCTTCATAAACAACGTCAAAAATATGTTTGCCGATGTAATAGTCAGAAGTGTTACCTGTTATTTTGAAGACACTTGGGGACATATAAACAAAATAACCTTTTTCGTTGAAAATATACATTGCTTCATTTATATTTTCAACTAGGTTTCTGTATTTCTCTTCTGTTTTAATTAAAGTTACTTTAGTAGATTCGATTTCTGAAATATCAGTTTCAATATTGATAATAACAGTCCTGTCTTTCCAGTTAACGAGAGCAGAATTAACTAATAGTTCGAAGCGATTGCCTATGTTGTTTTGAAGAGAAACGTTATAATTTATTTTACCTTTTTCTTTTAATTCAAGAATTCTTTTTTCAAACAATGATTTATATTCAGGAGAGTAAATATCCTTGATATTTTTGTATGATAACTCTTCTTTTGTTAAGCTATGGAATTGAGATGCTGTATTATTAACATAAAGTATGTTACCATAAAAATCATATATAATAATAGAAGCAGGCAATATATCTAAAATCGTAGATTGAATTTGTAATTGTTGAACAGCTTCTTTTAATTCACTTTCAATTAACTTTCTTTCGGTAATATCCCTGCAAAGGCAAAATATAAATTTTTTTCCGTTAATATAAGCAGCATTAGTAGAAATTTCGACATCGTAAAAGGAATTATCTTTTCTTTTATGTTTAGTTTCAAAGAAATCACCTTCTTCAGTAACTTTTTTAATGATTTCTAAAAGTTCTTCTTTCGACCATCTTGTGTCCCAGTCCCAAACATAAAGAGAATCCATTTCTGCTAAAGAGTAACCCAACATTTCTGAGAACTTAAGATTACTTTCAAATGCCCTTCCATTTTCGTCAAGAACGACTATTCCATCTTTAGATTGGTTGACCAATACTCTTCTTCTGATTATTTCGCTTGCCAATTCTTCTTCAATAATTGCTTTAGCAATGAAGCTACTACAGGCTGCAGCCAAAGATTCTAAATATTGCTTCATATCTTCGGGAACGTTTTCCTTTTTATGAGAGCCGATATTAATGCATCCAATTACTTCGTTCTGATAGGTTAAAGGAACAACAGAAGTTGCTAGTATTCCTTCGTCTAGTTCCAAAGAATTATCAGTGAATTTAGAGTGTTGAGATAATATTGTTTTCCCTTCTTTAACAATTTTTGCTCTAGAAGAATCGGAATTATAATGAGAAGAATGTTGAAGAAATTCTGAGGAAAGGTTGTTATGAATAATTAATTTTAAATCGCCAGTTGCCTTATCAACCAAATAAATTCCGCCACAATCCATTCCTGTATTGTTTATTATTGAGAATAAGCAATACTTTAGTATATCATCTAAACCGGTGATAGTGCTTAAAGTGTTTAAAAATATATATTGACTATGTAATCTTTCTTCATTTAACTTTCTTTCTGTAATATCTCTGCAAGTAAAACACAGAACCTCTTTACCGTAATATTTTATTAAAGAACCCAATACCTCTACAATAATAATTCTACCGTCTTTTGCCTTATAATGCCTTTCTTTAATATGAATTGAACCCTTTTCAATTAAAGTTTGAACGTTTTTATCAATAGAATCCTTAGAATGTGCTATAAAATCATAAAGATTCATCTTGTAAAGTTCTAATTCACTATATCCTAATGTTTTAATAAATGATTCGTTGGTCTCAATAATTCGTTTAGTTGTAATATCTATTAAAAAGATACCATCTAAGCTTTGCTTAAGAATAGCTCTATATTTTTGTTCATTTTCACTTAATAATTTATGATGCTTTTTGAGGTCGGTAACATCTCTTGCAATGCAAAGAATAGAACTTTTATGCTTGAAATCAATTTGTTTGCATATTAATTCAACCGGAACAGCAAAGTCATTTTTAGTATAAAATTCAGATTCAAATGTTATTATATGATTTCCATTGCTAATATCTTTTAATAAGAAATTATTTGTTTTCTCAGTTCTTATTAGCTCAGATAAATTTAATTTTAAAAATTCTGATTTAGAATAGCCATATCTATCTGCCATAGCTTGATTTATTTCTAGAATATTTCCATCTGCATCATAAATTAAGACAGCATCAGTTAAGCTATTGAATAAATAATCGTATTTTTTTTCAATATCTTCTAATTCAAAAGCAGTGTGTTTTTCTTCAGTAATATTGAAAGCAATACCCATTATTGTATGCTTTTCTTCTAGTTTCTCTACTATTCTGCCAATTACTCTAAGCCATATAAATTTACTTTCACTTAAACTCTTAACACGAAACTCCATTAGCAAACCATTAGTTTTTCCGGAAAGATGCTCTTTCAAGTCAGATTTTACTCTTTCTATATCATCGGGGTGTACTAATTCTATCATTTCCTGGTAAGTTGCTTCATTTTTTATTTTAACACCAAATAATTCTGGTTTTCTTTGAGAAAATACCACTTTGCCAGATGGAAATTCAATTTGCCAAAATGCCAATTGCGCCGATTCCATTGCTTTTTCGATTATTTCAATTGTTTTAGTTATCATTTTTATATATTATTTTTTTTAAATAAATTTTAAAAATATCTAAAATATAATTTAAATAATTAATTTATCAATTTAAAGAAATATTATATGAAATTTGATTTTTTAAAAAAAATCTAGTGATTTGAACATTCAGAACTCCAGACCATAAATCTGAAATAAAGGAGTTAGGAGATTTGCCTTGTAAAGTATAATTGCGAAAAATACCCAAAGAATGTGTCATTCTGAAGCGTTTTGAATAATCTCAAACTCTGTGGTTTCAATGACTTATGAGATTCTTCACTACGCTTGCCAATGACATCTTTACATTTGTCTGTCATTCTATCAGCTTGCTGATAGTATGACTGAAATAATAACTGTTTCTAAATCTCAAACTCTATGGTATCAATGACTTGTGAGATTCCTCACTTCGTTGCCAATGACATCTTTACTTAGTCATACTATCAACAAGTTGATAGCATGACTTATCTCTTGTCATACTATCAGCTTGCTGATAGTATGACTGAAAAGCACTGTTTCGGAATTACACTTTTAGTGATGTCATCTCCATTTAAATAAAGGTTTTCCTTTATCAGGGGGTTCGGAATGACAGGGTTAACAGATGCCATCTCCATATCAATAAAGGTCTTTATTTTTCTGGGTTCAGAATTACAGACAATATTAAATTATTAGAAACTCCACTTAAGAAAGAAAAAACAATAATAAATCCTTTTCATTATTTTTGAAATTAAAAAAAAATAGTTAAATTGTAAAGTTATAAAGTTAATATGGAATGAATAGAAAAAAATAAATTCAAAACAAATTAATAACAGGAGATTATGGAAAGCAATATTACACAGAGCGGATTACCAGAAAATTCATACAGGGAACTGAAGCCGGGCGAAGAGTATATTCCCGTAATGCCGGCAAATAAATTAATTCCCGAAGTGAACTACTGGTCAGTTTTTTGGGGCTTATTTATGGCTTTGATTTTTTCTGCAGCAGCAGCTTACTCCGGACTTAAAATCGGACAGGTATTCGAAGCAGCTATTCCTATATCAATTCTCGCAGTTGGTCTCTCAACATTTGCCAAAAAGAAAAATTCTCTTGGTCAAAATGTAATTATTCAATCAATTGGTGCCTCTTCAGGCGTTATTGTTGCCGGTGCTATTTTTACTATTCCCGGCCTTTATATCTTAAAATTAGACGTTAGTTTTTTTCAGGTATTCTTGTCCTCACTTCTCGGAGGTTTCCTCGGTATTCTTTTTCTAATACCGTTTAGAAAATACTTCGTTAAAGATATGCACGGGAAATTCCCATTTCCGGAAGCCACTGCAACTACAGAAATCCTTATTACAGGCGAGCAAGGTGGCAAGCAAGCTGGTGTTTTAATCGTTAGCGGTCTCGTCGGAGGATTTTACGATTTTATCATTACCTCACTTGGCTGGTGGTCTGAAGTTGTTACGACCCGAATATTTTCTTTTGGTGAAAGTTTATATACTGATTTGAAATTGATTTTCAAAATCAATACTCTTTCAATGATTTTTGGGCTTGGCTATATTGTAGGATTAAAATTTGCAACAATTATCTGTGCTGGCTCTTTTCTTTCATATTTTGTAATGGTTCCACTAATTAATCAAATCGGAAGCATTGTTGCCGGAACTGACGGTGTTAACTTTTTTGCAAGTATGAGCGCCGAACAGATATTCAGAGATTATGTCCGTCATATTGGTATCGGTGGTATTGCTATGGCTGGTATTATCGGCATTTTAAAATCATCAAAAATTATTGGTAGCGCCTTTTCACTTGCAGTAAAAGAAATTTTTGGTAAAAAGAAAACTGCTGATTCTGACATTCCAAGAACCCAAAAAGATATAAAAATTACTTATAATGTGATTTTTATTCTTTTAACAGTAATTGCAATCTTTATATTTTTAATTACTGGAGTTCAACTAACTTTAACACATGCAATAATTGCATTGCTTGTTGTAGTGATTATTTCATTTTTATTTACAACAGTTGCTGCAAATGCAATAGCAATCGTTGGGACAAACCCGGTTTCTGGTATGACTTTGATGACACTCATTTTATCATCGTTCATTTTAGCAAAAGTCGGATTGAC
>Ga0116156_10004010_pt1 | contig 12613 bp, 8 predicted proteins | sample AD_UKC045_MetaG_FD_89891 | JGI IMG/M metagenome (GOLD analysis project Ga0116156, IMG submission 89891) | Active sludge microbial communities of municipal wastewater-treating anaerobic digesters from USA - AD_UKC045_MetaG | ecosystem: Engineered > Bioreactor > Anaerobic > Digestate | place: USA... | reverse complement strand
TAAACTTTCGCAAAGCTTCGTGAAACTCGTGCGAAAGTATTTTGGATAGATGTCCTACATCTCGAAAATGTTAGACATCTTTGTAATGCTGTCATTCTGAACCCCCTGATAAAGAAAGACCTTGATTGAAATGGAGATGACGTCTTTTTCCCAAAACTAATGAAACACAGAACAGCACTAAGAAATCCCCCCTACCCCCCTTTTTCAAAGGGGGGAAAGAAAATTTGTATTAATTCCCCCCTTTGAAAAAGGGGGGTAGGGGGATTTTGGCATTCTATTTTCATAAGTCCTTATTAATTAATGTAATCTCCAATAAAATAAAAGTTATCAATAACATCTTTGTCATGCTATCAACTTGTTGATAGTATGACTGGGAAAAACTTTTACATTATCTGCATCTGCTTTTACTATTGGATTTCTATTCCATTTTCTAAAATTTCACTTTTTGCGAAAGCACTAGAAAAAAAATCTTCAGGCAAATAGGGCAGAGGTGATATATCCCAATTAGTTACAAAATTGTACTTCCTTATTAATTCTTTATCCTCCCACCTATCTCCAGAAAAATCCTTTGAAATTAAAGCTAAATCAATATCGCTCCACTCATTGAAATTTCCTTTAGAGTAGGAACCAAATAAAATTGCTTTTTCTATATGAATATCATTTTTTTCTAATTCTTCAATTAATAGCTTTATTTTACCTATAACTATATCAGGGACTTCAGCCATTGATTATTTCTATTATTTATTTGAAAAATATATTTTAAAGCAAATACGTCATTCTGAACCTCAATATAAAGTAAGACCTTTATTTAAATAGCAATCACATCAATTTACACTGTCATTCTGAACGAAGTGAAGAATCTCACAGGTCATTGCTAAAACTAAGATTTAGATGTCCTACATCTCCGAGATGTAGGACATCTTCTTATTTCAAACTTTCGCAAAGTTTAAGAGTAAATACTTCCTTAAAGTTTTTTAACTTTGTGAATGTTTAATTGGTAACAACGACTTGTGAGATTCCTCACTTCGTATCTGAATGACAAGACAAATTATCAATTGTCTATTGTCAATTATCAATTATCAATTATTGAAGTTTCCCACAATTTCACTCGTAGAAAAGAAGAAAGCAATTTCTTTTTCTCCGTTTTCGGTGGAATCGCTTCCGTGAATGGCATTTATTGCTTTTGATTCACCATATAGTTTACGTATTGTTCCTTCATCAGCAAGAGCCGGGTCAGTATTTCCGATTAATGCTCTAAAATCGGCTATGGCATTTTCATTTTCTAAGGCAATCGGAATAATTTTTCCGCTACACATAAATTCAGTTAATTCTGAGTAAAATGGACGTTCTTTATGAACTAAATAAAACTCGCCAGCTTGCTCTTTTGATATTTTAGTCAGTTTCATTGCTAAAATTTTGAAACCAGCATTTTCAATAGCTGCGATAATATTACCAGAAAATTTTTTCCTTACAGCGTCAGGTTTAATTATTGCTAATGTTCTTTCCATATTTTTTTTGTTTGTTGATTAAATTTTTTTTGTTATTCTTTTTTGAGTTACCAATATCATCATTTTTGTCATTCTTGCGTATGCCAGAATATATCTTAGTAAAGCAATTGAGCTTGCTCACTTGTTACATTTGGGCAAGCCCAAATGCATATGAAATATTATATTTGCGTTGAATAATATTAAGATGGATTCTTACATTCGTCAGAATGAGACAATTAAGTAATTTTCATTTTAATATATTTCTTCCTTTTTCTGAAGTTACCAATAACATCTTTTTTACTAAAACGATGAAACACAGAACAGCACTAAGAAATCCCCCCTACCCCCCTTTTTCAAAGGGGGGAATTAAAAGAAAATTCTTCTCCCCCCTTTAAAAAAGGGGGGTAGGGGGGATTTTGACTTTTTTTAATCATAAGTCCTTATTAATTAATGTCATTTTCATTTCAATATAGGTCTTTCTTTATCTTGGATTTAGAATGACATCACTTCTTTTTCACGAATTATTTAATTATATCAATTTCTTTCTTTTTAAAACTTGTTCAACTTTTTTCCCAATTTCTGCTGGTGATTCTACAACTGAAATACCAGCTTTTTTTAATGTAGCAATTTTGTCTTCAGCAGTTCCCTTTCCACCTGAGATAATTGCCCCGGCGTGTCCCATTCGTCTTCCCGGAGGTGCTGTCTTCCCAGCAATAAAACTAATGACCGGTTTTTCAACATTCTTTTTAATGTATTCTGCTGCTGTTTCTTCGGCATTACCACCAATTTCGCCAATCATCAAAATTGCGTCTGTTTCTTTGTCTTCATTAAAAAGCTCGACTGCATCAATAAATTGAGTGCCAATAATCGGGTCGCCGCCAATACCAATGCAGGTTGATTGACCAATACCGAGGTCTGTAAGTTGTTTCACCGCTTCGTAAGTTAAAGTGCCACTACGGGAAATCACACCTACTCTACCGGGTTTATGAATAAAGCCGGGCATTATACCAATTTTACACTCGCCCGGAGTAATGACACCTGGACAGTTAGGTCCTATCATTCTGCAATCAGAACGCTTTAAAGCATCATAGACTCGGGTCATATCATTTGCTGGAACACCTTCTGTAATAGTAACAATTACCTTAATACCAGCTTCAATTGCTTCAAGCATAGCATCGGCAGCGAGTGCCGGTGGAACGAAAATAACAGTAGCAGTAGGTTTAACTGCAGCAACAGCTTCTTTTACTGTGTTGAAAATCGGAACTTCTTTTTTGAATTTTAAATCTTCTTTGCCAGCATATTTTTGGCCACCTTTGCCCGGAGTTACTCCGCCTACAACTTTTGTTCCGTATTGAAGCATTTCGTAAGTATGGAAAGTGCCTTCTGCACCTGTAATTCCCTGAACTAATACTTTTGTATCTTTATTTATTAGAATACTCATTTAAAAAACCATTATTTATTAAACAATAAATTTTTATTATTTTCTTTAATATCAAAAAAAATATTAAAATTGCAATATAATAATTTATTGTCAATTTTGTATAAATTATTTAAAAAAAAGGTCAGATATGAATGAAGAAAAATTAGTACTCAGCACCAAATCACGACTCGCTGAAATTGATAAAGAATTGGACGTTTTAAAAAAGCAAAGGAACGAAATCCGTCAAAGATGGGAAATTGAAAAAAATTATATTAAAAAAATTCGTTCCTTCAAAGAAGAAATTGAGCAGGCAAAAAACATGGCAGATGAATACGAAAGACAAAGCAATTTAGAAAAAGTTGCCGAAATTCGCTATTCTACTATTTTGAATTTAGAAAAAAAACTAAACGAAGCAAACAACCAACTCCAAATTATCCAAAAATCCGGTAAATTGCTAAAAGAAGAAGTTGATGTTGAAGATATAGCTGAAATCGTGGCAAAGTGGACTGGTATTCCAGTTCAAAGGATGCTGGAAACTGAGCGGAGCAAGCTTATTAAGATGGAAGATGGTATTCACCAGCGATTAATTAATCAGGAAGAAGCTGTTTCTTCCATTGCAAATTCAATACGCCGCTCCCGCTCTGGTTTGCAAGACGCAAATCGTCCAATTGGCTCTTTCATTTTTCTCGGCTCTACTGGTGTTGGAAAAACAGAGATGGCAAAGGCACTTGCTGAATTTCTTTTTAACAATGAAAGTGCTTTGGTGAGAATAGATATGAGCGAGTATATGGAAAAATACTCCGTTTCACGTCTAATTGGAGCTCCTCCCGGCTATGTCGGCTACGAAGAAGGCGGGCAGCTTACCGAAGCAATTCGCAGAAAACCTTATGCGGTTGTCCTCCTTGACGAAATTGAGAAAGCACATCCTGAGGTATTCAATATTTTGCTGCAAGTCCTTGACGATGGAAGATTAACTGATGGAAAAGGCAGAACAGTCAATTTCAAAAACACAATTATAATTATGACTTCAAATCTCGGAACTGATATTATCCAAAGAGAATTAACCAATGTTGACGAGGTAAGGAAAGCACTAATTTTTGATAATGTAAAGAATCAAATTTTGGAAATACTAAAACTCAAAATGCGTCCGGAATTTTTAAATCGGGTAGATGATATAATTTTATTTAAACCGCTTACAAAAAAAGAAATCAATCAGATTGCCCGTTTGCAGCTTTCTATTTTGAAAAACAGAACTAAAGAAAACGGAATTGAACTCAAAATCACAGAACGAGCTTTGGCTTTAATTGCTACGCTCGGTTTCGATGAGCAATATGGAGCAAGACCACTTAAACGAGCAATTCAGAATCATATTTCAAATCCATTGGCATTAAAATTGCTTAGCAGTGAATATGTATCCGGGGATAGTATTATTGTTGATGCTTCTCCGAGAAATGAATTCATTTTTTATAAACAAAAGTAAAATGAACTCTTTATCTAAAATATTTAAGAATGGTAGAACAGGTAAGTTTTTGATTTACTACTTCTTCCTGCTATTGTTACTCATTACAAGTTGCGCCCAGGTTCCAATAAAACTAAAGCAATTAAACAGCGAAATCAACATTGAAGAAGGGCAAGAAGTAACAGTTGTATGGAAATTTGAAAATGCTTTACAGGTTAAAATAGATGGCGATAATAAGTTATACTATCCTTATGACAGTATTAAGCTAACACCAAAAACTTCAACGACGTTAAAAATTATTGCTTATCAATCTGAAAAGGATTCTCTTGCCGTGTATTCTAACATTAATATAATGAAAGTATTTGCTGCCCAAAAGACTACTGGGATTCAGCGTGGACCTTCTTTGCTTGAACAATATAAAGATACTTTGAGTAAAACCGAAGCATACTTTAAAAAGGGTGAAACAGATTACAATGCAGACAATCCACCTGAACATTTAAAAACAGTTGGCTCTATATATCCATATTATTCTCCAAATACTTGCTTAATAAAAACATTAATTTTGGATAAATTTGGCAATTTTATAACAAACCTTGAAAAACAAAATAATTTAAAAATTGCTGTAACAAGCACTTGCTCTGAAAATGAATTTTTATATAATGTAGGAAAAATTGAATTTATTAACGATACAAGCAGTAATTTTTTTACCGACAATTTGATTGTTCTTGATGTTTCGAGTAAAAGCCATAACCATTTTCAAGTATTTGAGCAAATCAAGCAGTTTGCTAAGCGTCTATCAATAAATGATAATTTTGGTTTTTCTTTATTTAATCATTCTTATCGTCAGATAGTTCCAATAAATTCTGCTGAAGCATCTAACTTTGCTTTACAAAATACAGTATCACAGGAAAAAAGCGGGCTTAATGCAATGTTATCAAGCATTAGCTCTGCAATTTATCAGTTAAAGGAAACTGGAAAAAACAAAAAAAATCTTATAATAATTTCTTCTTCAACAGACGATTGCTCTTTTAACTCTAACATTAACGAATTAGTGCAATTAGCAAAAGAAAACCATATTTCAATCTATTCAATAGGACTTGGAAATGAAGTTGATGGCTACGGACTTAGTTTTCTTTCATCAGCTACTGGAGGGAAATATTATGTATTGGAAGACAATGAACTTTCATTAGTTAAAAATGCTTTATCTGAAATTCTGTTTTCTCAGAGAACTTATTATCAATTTGAAGTGCCAGTTTCATTTTACATTGACAAATGCTCTGAAGTAAAGACGCATATTGAATTTACTTTCGACAGTTTGAAAATATCTGATAAGGCAAGCATATTTTTGAAAGAAAATTTAAAATATTATCCTCGTTTTATTGCTGCTTTGTTTGATGAAAACACTTATTCTTTCGATGAAGAATACAGGCAAAATGTTATTAATATTGCTGATTATATGCTGTTGAATAGCCATATAAAAATTGAAATTATAGGACATTCAAGTGAAAATGAATCTTCATACAAAGAAGTTGGAAATTTGAGGGCTGTCAAGTTAATGGAGCAGTTGATTAGCTTGGGAGTAAATTCCAAACAAATTAAAATTAAAAGTGAAGGAGCGACTAAACCGATTTATTTAGAACCAGCAGACAACTTTCAGGAAAAATACAATCGAAGAGTTGAAATAAAGATTTTAGACCCCAGCCAACTCCCATATCAAATAGCTGCTGAAAAGACCAATGCTGAAAGTGATGCAGCCCTGCTTGTAAATATTTGGAAAAAGTTAGGTTATAAATCTTATTTTGAAAGAGTTATTGTAGAAAAAAATCCGGAATATCACGTTAAAATATGGGGCTATCCAACAATAGAGCAAGCTCAGGAAGAAGCATTAAAAATAAATAAACTATACAACAAAGATTTTGTTGCTGAGTAGATTTTTTTGCTAAAAAGAAAAAAAATTCGTAATTTTGTAAAATGCTTCCTTAGCTCAGTTGGTAGAGCAACTGACTCTTAATCAGTGGGCCACAGGTTCGAATCCTGTAGGAAGTACAAAAGTAAAGCCGATGTAATCTAAAACATCGGCTTTTTGTTTTATTTCTTGAATTCAATGATACATTTGGGCTTGCCCAAATGCAAAAGGTCAGAACTCCAGTTACCTTGTAGTTTGCTATTTCGTAGTCTTGTCATTTCGAAACGAAGTGAGAAATCTCACAAGTCATTGCTAACACAAAGTTTGAGATTCCTCACTTCGTTTCGGAATGACCCCTTTCTGTATGATTTGCGCAATTATTCTTTACGAGGCAAATCTTATAACTCCTTTATTTTCGTTATTGGGGCTGGAGTTCTGAATTTGGAATAACAAGATTTTCCAAATATTTTTATTAAATAACTAACGAATTTTAGAAAACAATTTAAAAAAAAATGAAAAAATATGAATTTTTCTTTTAAAATATAAAAAATTGTTTTAAATTCTATTTTGAAAAAAATGAAAAAATATTTTTTAAAATAAATAAGAAAGGTTAATAAATGAAAAATTATTTTATTATACTATTTATCTCAATATTATTATACAGTTGCTCAGATGATAAAGGTAAAGCATTGAATTATGACCAATTAGAGAAAGAAAAAGAAGCCATAAAAAGTGTTATTACCACATACAATGAAGCTTTTCATAACAAGAATTTTTCACCAATAGTTGATTTAATGTCAAAAGACGTAATATTTTTTGGTTCAGATTCAACTGAAATAATCAAATCAATCGTTGACTATAAAGTTGCCATTGACAAAGAATGGTCAATGTATGAAAGAGTTGATTATGGTGAAATCCTTGACTTTTCTATCTTTATTGATGATGGAGCAACAATCGCATCAGTTATTTACGGCTTACCTGCTACTTACTTTTACAACGGAAGTACACAAAAAGTCTTTTTAAGATATGCACGTACTCTCAAAAAAGAATCAGGTAAATGGGTGATTATTAGCGGTATTGTTGGGGTTTCAAGACCAAATACTGAAATTCTAATTAAAGGAGATAGTATAAAATAAAATGGAAAAAATATTAAATTACATCGCAGAAGGCAAAGAACGCTTTTTAAGTGAGTTAATTGAATTTCTTAAATATCCAAGTATTAGCAGTTTGTCCGAAAATAAGCCGGATATGCTCGCCTGCGCTAACTGGCTTGTCAAGCATATAAAGCATATTGGAATTGAAGATGCAAGATTATTGGAAACAGAAGGTAATCCAGCTGTTTTTGCACAATGGATGGGCAATGAGAATGCCCCTACTTTGCTTATTTATGGACATTATGACGTTCAGCCCGTTGACCCATTAGATTTATGGGAGACCGACCCGTTCACTCCAATTATAAAAAATAATAAAATAATAGGCCGTGGAACTGCTGACGATAAAGGGCAGCTATTCTGTCATTTAAAGGCATTGGAATCTTTTTTTAAAATTAACGGTAAACCGCCAGTAAACATCAAATTGTTTTTTGAAGGTGATGAAGAATCTTCCGGCGACTATATGGAGGAATTTATTAAGAAAAACAAAGATTTGCTTGCTGCCGATTATGTGCTGATTTCTGATACAGAATGGCTTAACGATGATTCACCATCAATTTGCTACGGTCTTAGAGGAATTGCTTATTTTGAAATTAAGCTCACCGGACCAAACAGAGATTTACATTCCGGTTCTTATGGCGGTGTGGTTGATAATCCTGCTAATGTGCTTTGCTGGTTAATAACCCAACTTAAAGATAAATACGGCAGAGTTACTATTCCAAACTTCTACGACAAAGTAGTTCCTTTATCAAAAGAAGAACGGGAAAGCTTCAAAAAATTACCATTTAAAGAAGAAGATTACTGTGAAGAACTCGGAGTAGATGCTCTTAACGGTGAATTTGGCTATACTGCTCTCGAAAGAGTCTGGGGACGTCCGGCATTAGATGTAAATGGTATGATTAGCGGATTTACTCAGGAAGGTGCTAAAACTGTTTTGCCAACTTATGCCAGTGCTAAATTCTCAACTCGCTTGGTTGCTAACCAAAATGCTCAGGAAATTGCCGAAGCAGTTGAAAAATATGTTAGATTTTTAACTCCGCCAACAATGAAATTGGAATTTACTTGCCATAGCATTGGTAGTCCCGTTCTCGTTTCAAAAGATAATCCAGCTATTAGTGCCTGCTTTGAAGCTATGAAAGAAGCTTTTGGTAAAGAACCGGTATTTACTCGTGAGGGTGGTTCTATTCCTATAGTAGAAAATTTCCAATCTACTTTAGGCACTCCACCGGCTCTTATGGGATTTGGTTTGCCCGGAGATAATATTCATTCTCCTAATGAGAATTTTGATTTAAATAATTTTTACGGTGGAATTAAAGCTTCTGCTTTATTTATTGAAAAATTATTGAAACATATTTAATTAAAATTTCTTTTAATGCAATTTTAGCCATCTTGTTAAATGCAAGATGGCTTTTTTTGTATTCAGAGCTCAAGACTCCATAACAAAAATAAAGGAGTTAGATGATTTGCCTCGTAAAAAATAGTTTCGCAGTCAACAATTAATATTTTATTAGTTATTGGTCATTAGTCATTTGTCATTAGTTTGTAACTACTAATGACAAATGAATAATAACTAATGACGAATTGGTAACTCACTTTTAAAATAAGAGTTTTCATTTGATAAACTGCGAAATACAAAACTACGAGGCATCAAGAGTTCTGAAACTAGATATTAGAACCCTACGAAAAATTAATTAATAAATTATTTTCTTTTTTTTCAAATATTTATTAATTTAATAACTAAATTTATTTTAAATAAATTTAGAACTTTATAATCCGAGAAAAATAGGAAAAGATAATGGAAGAAATCAATTTTCGTAAACTATTGGATAATGCACCTTTCGGGTATGCTTATCACAAAATCATTGTTGATGAAAATGAAGAAGCAATTGACTATATTTTCCTTGAAATAAATAGTGCATTTACCCAACTAACTGGCATTGGTTCTGATATAATAAATAAAAGAATAACTGAAGTTGTGCCAAGCATCGTAAATGACAAATTTAACTGGATTAAATATTATGGAGAAATTGCATTATCTGGCGGATTAAAAGAGTTTGAACAATACAGCACTCCATTAAATCGCTGGTATAAAGTTCAGGTTTATTCAAAGGAGAAATATTATTTCGTTACTATATTTATTGATATAACTAAAGAAAAGACAAACTTAGAAGAACTTGAGGAATTCTTTTCTGTTAATTTAGACTTATTGTGTATAGCAGATGTAGAAGGTAATTTTATAAAAACAAACAGAGCTTGGGAAGATATTCTTGGTTATAAAACAGAAGAATTGAACAAAAGGAAGTTTTTAGAATTTGTTCACCCAGATGATATTCCTGCTACACTTAAAGCAATGGAAACACTTTCTCATCAGGAAAAAGTAATTAATTTTGTTAACCGATATCGCTGCCAAGATGGTTCATACCGATATATTGAATGGAGGTCGCACCCTAAAGGCAATCTTATTTATGCTGCTGCCCGCGATATTACAGAGCGTAATGAAATTATTGAAGCTTTAAAACATAGTGAAGAAAAATACAAAATTTTAGTCGAAAATGCTAACGACATAATTTATTCTTTAACTCTAAATGGAGATTTCATATACGTTTCGCCAGTTTGGAAAAAACTTTTAGGACACGAGCCAAATGAACTAGAAGGAAAAAGTTTTTCTGAATTTGTTCACCCAGATGATATTCCAACCTGCTTTGAATTTCTTCAAAAAATAATTGAATCTAAATCAAACCAAGCCGGAATTGAATACCGTGTTTTACATAAGGATGGGAAATGGCGTTATCATAAAACTAATGGCGCTCCCTTACTCACTCCTGATGGAAAAGTCAGTTATTTTATTGGAGTAGCTAGAGACATAACTGAAAATAAAAAAACTGAAGAAGAGTTAAAAGCTAACGAACAGCAATTTGTAAGGGTAATCGAACACCTGCCAATTTCTCTTAGCATTATCACAATAGACGGAACACCTGTTTATCTTAATTCTAAATTTATTGAACTTTTTGAAATTGAAACTGATGATTATCAAAAAAATATTTCTGTTAGTGAATTATGGACTGAACCTAATGATAGATTAATTTGGCTTGACGAGTTGCAAAAAAATGGTATAATTAAAGATTATGAGATGAAACTTCAATCACTGAAAGGGAAGCAATTATGGGCTATTGGAAGTGGAATTCTAATTAATTACAAAAATCAGAATTGTGTCCTTTCAACTCATATTGATATTAGCAGAAGAAAAATTGCCGAAGAAGAATTAGCTACAGAGCGTAATCAATTATTATCAATTTTCGATAGTATTGATGAACTAATATACGTTTCCGATACTGATACTTTTGAAATAGTTTTTGCAAATAAAAAACTAAGAAATTTGTTTGGCGATGATGTTATTGGAAAAGAGTGTTATAATGTAATGCAAGGTAAAGATGGGAAATGTCCTTTCTGTAATTCCGAACGTATTAAAGCGATTTATCCTGAAACTTATAAATGGGAATATACAAACCATTTAAACAAAACTTTCATTGTGTATAACCGAATGATTAGATGGACTGACGGACGCCTTCTTAGATTCGAAATTGCTTACGATATTAGCGAGAGAAAGAAAGCTGAACAAACTTTATATGAAAGTGAAGAAAAATTAAGAGCGATTTATAACTCAGCTAATATTGGAATTTTAATCGTAAATAAAGAAGGCCATTTTATTATGGTAAATGACTGGATTTCTGATTTATTAAAATATAGTAATGACGAGCTTTTAAATAAAACTATTATTGATGTTACTTATCTGGAAGATATAGAAGTTTCTAAAACTTACTTTAATAAAGTTCTAAAAGGTGAAATTGAAAATTATAAAATAGATAAAAGATTTTTAAGAAGCGATAATGGAACAGTTTGGTGTAATCTGTCTGTTGCTCCTATAAAAGATGTTGAGCATAATATCATATATATTGTAGGTATGGTTATTGATATTACTGAACAAAAATATGCTGAAGAAGAACTAAAAAAATACGCTGCTGAATTAATTAAGATTAACGAAGAGTTGGTTATATCTAAAGAATTAATTGAAGCAAGCTTGGAACAAAAAAATGCTTTGATTGAAGAATTGAATGATATTAAAAACAGATTAGAAATAACTAATTCAGAAAAAGATAAGTTCTTTTCTATTATTGCCCACGATTTAAGAAGTCCTTTTCAGGGTTTTCTGGGGCTTACAAAACTAATGGCAGAAGATTTAGATAATATGTCAATGAAAGATATGCGAGAGCTGAGCAACGATATGCAAAATTCTGCAAATAATCTTTTTAAATTGCTTGATAACCTGCTTCAATGGTCCCGTTTGCAACGTGGTGCTATGGATTTTAAAGTTGATTCAATTAATATTCATCAGATAGTCCAGCAAAATATTAATATTTCTTTAGAAACTGCCAAACAGAAAAATATTAAGCTAATAAACAGTGTACCAGCTGAAATTTATGCTGTTGCTGATTATCAAATGATTAACACTGTCGTTAGAAATCTGCTTTCCAATGCCATCAAATTTACAAATAAAAATGGAAATATTTTAATTGGAGCAAATTCAACTCCGGAAAAAATAGTATGTGTTTTTGTTAAAGATGACGGCATTGGAATGGACAAACAAATTCTATCTGATTTATTTAAAATTGATAAAAAAGTTACCAGACCCGGAACATCGGGAGAAACAAGTACCGGACTTGGTCTTTTGCTATGCAAAGATTTTATCGAAAAAAACAATGGCAGCATTTGGGTAGAAAGTGAAGTGGACAAAGGTAGTACTTTCTTTTTTACGTTACCTCAAAATGTAACTGAAAATGTCGATTTATCTATTTTCGGTAATTTCAGAACTCCTGACCACTCGTAGTTATTTATTTCGCATATTTTAAAATAAGAGGTTAATTTTAAAAGAGCATTATACTATAAGTCATTTGTCATTAGTCATTAGTAGTTACAAACCTTAGAATAAAGCAAGTGTTTAATTTAAGGGGAGATGACATAACTAAATTCGTCAGAATCTATCTTTTTATTGTTCAGTTGCTATTCTACATTAGCTATTTAAAGGAAGCATTTGGGCTTGCCCAAATGTATCGTGAGAAGCTCACTTGCTTTCCCAAGATGGATTCTGGCATACACCAGAAATATTCATTTCTTACTATCAACCTAATAACC
>Ga0116156_10004009_pt1 | contig 12614 bp, 9 predicted proteins | sample AD_UKC045_MetaG_FD_89891 | JGI IMG/M metagenome (GOLD analysis project Ga0116156, IMG submission 89891) | Active sludge microbial communities of municipal wastewater-treating anaerobic digesters from USA - AD_UKC045_MetaG | ecosystem: Engineered > Bioreactor > Anaerobic > Digestate | place: USA... | reverse complement strand
TTCATCGCCGCCCAACCGTCCGCATCGCCGTGGATGAACAGGATCGGACAGGTCGCGAGGTCGAACGAGAACTCAGGGACGAGCCTCGCGTCGTCCTCGTTGCCGCCCTCCGCATTCGGGGCTTCCGCGCCGTCCGTGAGCGCGTACGCCGGATAGATCGCGACCGCCCACTGCACGTTGCAGGGGATCTTGTCAAGGTCGTCGATCGGCCAATAGGAACGACGCTGCGAGCTGGTCGCGCCCATGAGCGTCAGGTGTCCGCCGGCCGAGGAGCCCATGATGCCGATGCGGTCGGGATCGAGCCCCTTCGCCGCTGCCTGGCTGCGGACGATTCGGACGGCGCGCTGCAGATCCTGCCACGCCGTCGTGTGCTTGGCCAACTCACCCAGCGGACGCGGCGTGCGGTATTTCATGGTCACAACCGTCATGCCCTTTTCGTTCAGGTAACGCCGCGCCGGCGCGACTTCAAATCCGTCCGGACCGTTGCCATTGTAGCCGCCGCCCGAGTAGATGATCTGGATCGCCTTCGTCTTGAGTTCCTTCGGCATGTGCCACTCGAGATAAGGCAGGCACTGGTTCGTCTGCACATCCGGCGTCTGGCCTTCCGGCCAGACCGGCTCCTTGCTGTACTGGCCGCGCGCATCGTCGTTCGGATAGCGGGCCATCAGATCGACTTCCGCGCCGAGACGCCCGTCAAAATTCATCTGGCGGAAGTACTCGGCGATACGGTCGAGCCAGTGGTCGTAGGCGGTGCCGTCCTCACCCTTGCTCGGGTCGCCCATGAAACCGTGGGGACGGTCCGCGAAGAGGTGGATCTCGGCCGGGATTTTCATCCTGCGAAGCTGGCGGTAGATCTGTGTGGAACCGTTCGGCGAATAGATGTCCGCCCCTCCGTGGAAGAGCGCCATCGGACACGTCTTCGCGTCGAACTTGAACACGTCCGAGAGCTTGACGTCGATCGCGTCGCCCTCGCGCGTGTTGGGGCCGGTCAGTCCATCCGTAAGCGCATAGGCGGTGAAGATCGGCACCGCCCAGTTGACGTGGCACGGAAGCTGGTCGAGTCCGTCGACCGGCCCGTACGCCGGTGTGAGCGCGCTCGTCGCGAGCAAGACCGTCAGGTGCGAGCCCGCGGAGAACCCGAACGCGCCGATCTTCTCCGGGTCGAACCCTCGTTTCTTCGCATCGTTGCGGACCAGACGGACGGCGCGTTGCCCATCCTCCCACGCGCTCTGGTAGATCGGCAACCCTTGCGGACGCGGCGTACGGTAGGTGAGGCTGGCGCAAACGAACCCCAGTTCGGTGAACTTCTTCGCGGCCTGGTCAATCCACACCCCGTCGCAACAACTTTGATAACCGCCGCCTGAAATGAGCAACATGCATCCGCCGTTTTTCTCCGCTGGCGTCTCGTACCAGTCGAGATACGGCATCGCATGGTCCGCCGCCTTGAATCCTGGAGCCTTCACCTCCTGGGTGGTCGCCGCGATCTGACTGGTCTGGAAATCCGGGATCTTCCCTTCCGGCCACAGCGAGACCCGCTCCTCGGCGAACGCCTGAACGGCGACCAACAACCAAAAACAAAGAGCTAGAATTCTCTTCATCGTATTGCTCCCTTCATAACCCCTCAGTCCTGGGTGCATCTGGATCGTAGTATTCATAAGGAGTCGGCTCATGGAAAGGTCGATAGGGCAAATCGTAACCGGAAATTCTCTTGATGCAAACCATGGCCGCATCAACCATAACGAAAGGGGACATCCAGATTTTACTCTTGTCCGGTTTTGGCGAACTTGGTGAACTCCTCCAGGTAATGGGTTTTCTGGGGTGCAATTTCGAGCAGAAGCGGTTGGTGGGGAGGAGAAGGTCATGGCCAGAAGCCCGCGCCGAGATCTGGTGGAGGCAACTGAAGTCGGCGTATATCATTGTGTGCAGCGGGCAGTGCGCCGAGCATGGCTTTGTGGTCAGGACCCGGTGACGGGCAAGAACTTCGATCACCGTAAAGTCTGGATTCAGGAGCGGTTCGCGTTTCTTGCCGGACAGTTCTCCATCGACATCTGCGCGATGGCAATTATGAGGCCGGACAAGCGGGGGCAGATTCCTGCGGAGTTACTGCCGATCCTGCAGCGGCTGCGGCTGTCGAGTGAGACGTGGGTCGAGACGGTGCTGAACTTCGGTCGCTGGTTTCGGCTGGCCGCCGGCCGCGTGGACAGTCTCGCTGCGGAAGCCGCCCGCCGCGGCCGCCGTTGGCTCCCGACGCCAAGGAAAGTTGGATGTCCCCTTCCACGGTTCGCGAAAGGGAAGACAATCCGCCGGGTGCAGATCGGCTGGTGCCGAACACGCCTTCGCGTCATGCACCCGTTGCCGAACCGACGTATACCGGCTACCGGCTCGTTTCCGAATGGATGATGCCTGTTCCTTTCTTTCCAGGATTGTTCCCGCGTCCCGATCTCTGTGGAGCAACCGGCACGCGGGTGGGGAGCGTGCGGGCGGGCGATCAGTAGCGTCGTCCGCCTCCACCGCCCCGGCGGCCGCCGCCGCGGTCTTCACGGGGGCGAGCTTCGTTGACCGTGATGCGGCGTCCGGCGATTTCCGTGTTGTTGATGTTCTCGATGGCCTGCTTGGCTTGGCCTTCATCGGGCATCTCGACGAAGGCGAAACCGCGAGGCCGCCCTGTTTCGCGATCTTTGATGAGGCTGACCGACGACACCTCGCCATACTGAGCGAAAGCCTGCCGCAAGTCGTCTTCTGTTGCGTTGTAGGACAAATTGCCAACGTAGATGTTCGTCACGACACCATTCCTTTGCGAAAAACCCAAGCTCGAAGATGGCGGCTTCGGGTCCTGCAGCAGGGCCGCGAAAATACCGCCTCCAATGGCCCTAGATTGTACCGTCGCGATCGGAATGAACAACGCCGCTACGGCCGTTTGCTGCGCCCTGCGGATCAAAAAACTACTTGGGGGATGGTTATTCGTCATCCATGCCGAAATTGTGTGCGAACAGTTGGGCCAGCGCCGCCAACACTTGTTCCGCATCCGGTCCATGGGCAGTCAACGTGAGTTCTCGCCCTTGTCCGGCCCCCAGCGAGAGCAGTTGTAGCACGCTGGACGCATCCGCTTCCTGGGTGTCCGAGCTGACGAGGACATGGGACTTATGACGTGCGACGGTTTCGGCGACGGCCAGCGACGGGCGGGCGTGCAGCCCGGCGGGGCGAGTGACGACAACTCGGCAAGTCGCTGTCTTGTCGAACATAACCCTACTCAGCATTTTTCTGCAGCCGGATGATTCGGACGGCCGCCACCCAAGATGGCGGATTTTGTCCTCCTGATTCTACCGAGCGGGAGCGGGGAACGATAGGTGATGCACGCATCCGCGCCAGCAACGCTAGCAAACTTTCTTGGGGATTTTCGCCCGTGCGGGGATGGTGCGGACGCGGGGAGTGATATATTGCTGGCCATTCTCGTGCGAGGCACCGGGACTGGCGCGCCAGCCCGGTTCCCTCGTGGTTCACTCCACAGCTTTTCATTGGGGGAAGGAGCCCATGGCCCGAACACGCATCCCGCTGAGCAAAGCCGACGAAAGAGCCCGGATTCTGCGAGAACGCTTGGAGATGAGCACAGCGGAAATCGGCTTGACCGTGCGCACGACCAACTGTTTGGAAGAGCGCGGCATCTTTACCGTCCGCGACTTGCTGAACTGTACGCCGGACGACCTGCTGAGCATCTCGAACTTCGGCGAAAAAACCCTGGAGGAAGTCTACAAGGCCCTGGAGGAGTTTGGCTTCCCGCGCCAACGCCGTGAGGCGGTCGCTGTGTAAGACGCGGACGAGGTCGCCGATCACGACGCGGAGGGCGCGGAAAGCGTCTGATCCGTGACACGTCATGGCGCACGCTGCGGCTCGCCCAACTGCACTTTCGGCTTCGCCGCATAGGCCTGCCAATGATCGGCGACGCGGCCTTGAACCGCGTCGCCGCGGTGCAGCACGACACGGTAACGCAGCGGCAACGGTCGGTCCGGTTCGATCGTGTAAGGCTTCTCGCCGCAAAACGCTGCCCCGGCCCAGCCATCGTTGCGGCAGTGCCACATCGTGGGATGGTTGGGGTTCAGCGGATGATCCAGAATGGCAATCCCGGACCAGCGGTCCGGCAGGATCGGACCGGATTGATCCAGCCACTCGGCCCGTTGCTGGTGGACGTTCTGCTCGTTCCGCTGGCCGCGGGCGTTGAGCATCTCGCCGCCGCCGTCGAACGGCGTCAAGCTCTGAGCGACGCGCACGGCCAAGAAGCCGAAGGTGGTCTGTTCCAGAGCGACGGGCTCCTTGCCCGCGGGACGGAACTGCAGATCGAAATCCATCAGCCGGAACCCGTCGCCGGCATGGTAAACCGTCAAGCCGCGCTCCTCGTCAAGCAGATCCGTCTCGCCGTCACGCCAGCGCGTGCGGACCACAAGCCGGCAGAAGATCGGGCCGTCCTCCAGCAAGACGATCTCCTTGTGCAGGATCAGGCCACCGCTGTCCGACCAGAAGTCGTGACCGGCCACCTTGTTGTGAGCAATCCACAGCGAGTAGTGATGCCGATGGCTGCCGGTGCGATCGTGGGCTTTGCCGAACTCCGTCAGCGAGATGCCGTCCGGACCGTTGACGGGATAGAGGAAGGGGCGACGAATGACCGGCGTACCCGTCTGTGCTGAATCCCATTGCGGCCCGACGTGGTACGTCGTCACGCTCTGGCCATCGTCCGTGACGTTCAGGACGCCGTCCAGCGGCCACTGCGGCCGGATGTGCATACGGGGGAAATAGGCCAGCGGCGTAGCCCGGTCCTGTTCGTCGAACATCCGCCAGTTTTGCGGTGGATAGGGGACCTGGATCGCGCGGCCGCGGCGGAGCACGCCGAAAACCAGCCGGTAGTTGGCCCGGCCGTTCTTGTCGCTTTGGGCGATCCACCACAACTCGCCGTGCGTCTTGACGTCCGAGGCCGCCTCGCCGGCCGCCACCTCGGTGAGGTAGCTGACGCCCGAGACCGTCGCGGGCAGGAACTGCCGCTGAGCCGCCCGAGGCTGCTCGCACGCCAGCAGCTGCACCGGCTGTTCGCGCCGGCTGCCGTCAGGCAGAACGCGGTACAATCGCAACGAGCGTTCGTCTACGGCGCCGGACCTGCCGAGTCGCTGGAGCAGGGCGTTGCAGTCGACATCGCAGGAGACGGGAACGAACTCGGCGTTGGCAGGCAGACCGCTGACCTCCACAGGTACCTCGAACCGATCGTACAGCGGGCCGGTCGAGTCGGAAGTTGCGCCGGCGGCTGAGGATGACGCGGCAGGCAGCAGAACGACAAGCAGAAGCGTGCAGCGGCGGAGGTGGAAAATCGGGGTCATGGCATCGGTCTCCTGGGTGAGCTTCATCCTACAGGAATTTGTAGCAGTGGCGACTCTGGGACGGCTGAAACCAACAGCACCTTGATCTTTCACCTAATCTTTCACCTAGTCTCCGCCGGCTCCAAGGCGGTACACCGTTGGAAGAGATTAAGAACCGCTAACAGAACCGAAATCGGAGACGGTCGGCGGTTTCGGCGGGGTCAGAGACCCGCGCCGAACGGTTTTGTTAGCGGTTCTAAGTGAAAGATTAGGTGAAAGATTAGGGAGGGGCCAGTCCCGGCGCAGCCGGAGAAGTTCATCCCCGTCTAGCGCCCCAGCGATGCGGACCAAAGAGGGTGGGGGACTTTTCCTGGTTCCGTTCCTCGGTGCAGGATGCTGGGGATCGAGTTCCTCAGCCCAGTTCCCCTTCCGTCGCCGCGACGCATTCAGCGAGGGCTTCGACCGTGCGGACGATTTGTTCTTCCGTGTGTTCGGCGGTGATGAAGAAACGCACGCGCGCGGCGCTTTCACGGACGGCGGGGTAGAGGATGGGCTGGGCGTTGATGCCCTGGCCCAGCAATTCGTGCGAGACCTGGAGGCAGCGAACGGAATTGCCCAGGATGATCGGCACGATCGGCGTGTCGTGGCTGTTGCCGGTGTCAAACCCGCAGTCCCGAGCCAGTTTCAAGAACAGGCGGGAGCGGTCGCCAAGCCGCTCGACGCGTTCCGGTTCCTCGCGGAGCACCCGCAGCGCCGTGAGCGCGGCGGCCGCGTTCGGTGGCGAGCAGGCCGTAGCAAACACGAAGGAGGGCGTCGTGTATTGCAGATAGCGGATCAGCTTGTCGCGGCCCGCCAGGTAGCCACCCCCGCTGGCCAGGGCCTTGCTGATCGTGCCCATCCACAGATCGCCCTCGGCCGGGTCGACGCCGAAGTGCTCGCAGACCCCGCGGCCCGTATTTCCCAGCACGCCCATCGAGTGCGCTTCATCGACGTACAGCAACGCGTGGTGCCGCTTTTTGAGTTCGATGAATTGCGGCAGATTCGGATAGTCGCCGTCCATGCTGTACACGCCTTCGATGGCCACGACGACGCGGCGGTATTGGCTGCGGACGTCGCGCAGCAGTTCGTCGACGGCGCTGGCGTCGTTATGCGGAAACGAGCGCCGGGCGGCCCTGGACGCGGCCGCGCCCAGGGCGATGCTGTTGTGGGCCAAATCGTCGTACAGGATCAGGTCTTGCTCGCCGAACAAGTGGCCGAACAGCGAGGCGTTGGTGCCGTAGCCGCTGGGAAACACAATCGCCGCTTCCGTGCCGAGGAACTGGGCAAGTTCGTCATCCAGTTCCTCCAGCAGCGAATGGTTGCCTCCCACCAAGCGGCTGGCCTGGGCGCTGCAACCAAACTGGTCGATCGCCGCCTTGGCGCTTTCGATCACCTCGGGATGGCACGCCAGACCCAGGTAATCAAAACTGGTGTAGTTGATCACTTCGCGGCCCCCGATGGTGGCCACGCGGTGCCGGACGCGTTGACTGGTGCGGAAGAAAGGGTTCTCCAGTCCGGCGGCAGCCGCGCCGGCCAGCCGTTCGTGGAAGGCAACGCATTCGGGAAACTGGGCCACGTCATAGTGCGGGGCGGGAATCGACGCGGTTGCTGCAGGAGGCGGTCCCACGGCGAGCGTTGACGGGGCGGCGGGTTTGGACGCTGCGGCGGGGTCTGCGTGCCGCGCGATGCAGTCCACCAGGTCCGCGCAGGTCTCCAGATCGTACAGCCATTCCTCGCGAAACCGCATCCCAAAATGCTTCTCGATCCGGTTAACCACTTCCATCGTCGAGATCGAGTCCAGCCCCAGCGCGGACAACGGACTGTCCAGCGAGAGTTGGGCGACCAAGTCCTTGGGCATGACCCCACGCACCTCGGTCAATACGATTTCTGCGATTTCCGTACGGACGTCTTCGCGCTCCTCCAGCCCGATGGCCATCCGACAACTCCTTTCGCTTGCGTCTGTGGACGCAGCGCCGGCCATTGCGATCGGCGCTCTGCCCGCTCCTGGATCCCGCCCTGAATCGCGGGCGGCGAAAAATGAAGTCGATGCAGTATAAGGCTGGACGCCCGATCCGAATGTACCCCTTTCGGGAAATTTTTGCGACAAATTCGTTCAGCACGGACAAAGCGGCCGGCGAACGTTGCCTGGGCTCTGGGACGGCGGTAGACTGACTCGCGGATTGAGAATTCTTGAATCAGGAGCGTGATCATGTGGGAAAGACGATTCGGTTCGGCGATGTTGACAATCTGGATGGCCCTGGGTTGGATCGGCGCTGCCGACGGGGCTGAGGTCCCGACGGCCAGCACCGTGACTGCCGGCGAAGCGGTCAACCGGCTGCGCGGCGCGAAGATCATCAGCATTCAGGACGTCGACAAGATCAACGCCATCGATCAGGAGGGCATGAAGGGTGTGTGGGGCAATTCCCCCCTGAACGAGTACGATCGGGACTATCCCCACCGGCTCAAGGAATTCCTCGGTCTGGAACTGATCATCGTTCGCTCCGGCGAGTTGCTCGAAGAAATGGCCAACGTCGAAGAAGAAGCGATCGAGGATTTGGCCGATCGCTGGATCCGCGAGGCGACGGAGATGAAGAACGTGACGCGCAGCGACGTGCTGCGGTCGGCCAGGTTGTACTGGGGCTTCAAGTCGCTGCTGAAGAAGTACTCGGCCGTGGCGATCACCTACGAAAGCGCCACGCTCACCCTGTCCGAGAAGAAAGTCCTGGCCTGGACGCCGCTGGCCATCCTGGAACTGAGCAAAGAGCACATTCCGTGCTGCTGCCAGAGCCACGTCGACTGCCTGGTGACCCAATTGATCGGCAGCACGCTGACTGGCGGGCGGCCGGGCTTCGTCGGCGACGTGCTGAACGACTGGGCGTTCAAGCCTGCCGGCGAGCGGCCGCAGAACGTGATCGTCGTCGGCCACTGCGGGGCGCCGATCAATCCGCACGGCAACGACCGGATCCCGTACCTGATCCGCGATCACATCCACAGCGACAAGTGGAACGTGCCCGGCGCGGTGGCCGAGGCAACGACGGTCACGTGGCCCGCTGACGAGCCGGCGACCGTGGTCAAGTTCGACGTGTTTCGCAAGAAGGTCTCGGTCTACACGGGCACGGTGCTGGACGGCAACCGGCTGTACGTCGATTTTCCAAACTGCATCTGCCGCAACAAGCTGGTCGTCCAGATCGACCGGCCGGACGACTGCTACCTGCTCCCTTCCAGCCCCAAGGAAGGCTCGTTCCGCAGTTGGTGGGGCAGTTGGGGCTGCCATCAAGTGGCGTTCTATGGGAACCTGCGTGAGTCCTTCCAGAAGTTCGCCGCGGAGACGGGCTTCCAACTGGTGGAAGGCAAACAGTGATGAAGTGAAAGATGAGGCGAAAGGCTGGGGTTTCAGGTTCCGGCGCAGCCGGTCAAGTTCTGACTTGCAGAGCGGAGGAGGATATCATGTTGTTTTCACGGCGTCAATTTGTACAAGATCTGACGGCTGGCTTGCTCGCTGGCGGGCTGCTCGCTCGAACCGGCCTGGCTGCGTCGGACGAGCCGTCGGCGGCCATGCCGATCGTGGACACGCATCAGCACCTGTGGGATTTGGAAGTCGTCAGGCCGCCTTGGATCAAGGGGTCTGATCTCATGAACCGGCGGTACGCCATGCCGGAGTACCTGGAGGCGACCCGCGGGTTGAATGTCGTCAAGGCGGTCTACATGGAGGTGGCGGTGGACCCGCGCGACCATCTGATCGAGGCGGAACATGTCATCGGCCTGTGCCGCAGCAAGCAGCATCCGACCGTGGCGGCGGTGATCGGCGGGCGTCCGTCATCCGACGCGTTCGCCGACTACATCGCGAGGTTCAAGGGGAACTCCTACGTCAAGGGTGTGCGCCAAGTGCTGCACGGCGAGACACCGGAGGGATACTGCCTGAGTGACGAATTCGTGCGCGGCATCCGGTTGTTGGGCGAGGCGGGGTTGAGTTTCGACATCTGTCTGCGGGCCGCGGACTTGAAAGACGGAGTGAAGCTGGCCGAATTGTGCCCCGACACGCGATTCATCGTGGATCATTGCGGCAACGCGGATGTGAAGGCGTTTGCGGCCAAGACGAGCGGCAAACCGAGCCATGATCCCGACGCCTGGAAACGCGACATGGCCGCCTTTGCCAAACGCAGCAACGCGATCTGCAAGATCTCGGGGATCGTCGCCAGCGCCCCGCAGGGTTGGTCCGCCGCCGACCTGGCGCCGGTCGTCAACCACTGCTTGGACGCCTTTGGCCCCGACCGCGTCGTGTTCGGAGGCGATTGGCCGGTGTGCCTGAAGGGCGCCACGTATCGGCAATGGGTGCTGGCCCTGCGGCAAATCGTCGCGGAACGGCCTGCCGCCGATCAGCGAAAACTGTGGCACGATAACGCCGTCCGCTTCTACGGGCTGTCAAAGTAGCCATCACACTCCGTGTGATGATCGGCAACAAACACGGGACAGTTATTTTTCGAACGTTGCCCAGCGCGACCCTGGGGCCGCAGGCAAATACGAAGCTCCAAATCCGAAACACGGACTTTCACGCCACCGTGCATTGGCCTGAGGCCGGGACCATTCATGCCAACTCGATCATCTGCCTGGCCTGTGGTGCTTCTGCTGCTTCTTGCGCCCGCGGCGTGGTCGCAGTCGCTGCAGCCGGGATTCCAGCGGACGGCGGAGTTCAACGAACAGGTCCGCTGGTCGCGATCTCACAGCGGCATCAGGACCATGATCAACGCCCCTTCCACGCTGCGGGCGGTCAGGCGGCTGCTGGTCATCTACGCAACTCCCAACGGCAACACGATCGAACAGACGCTCGGCTGCGCGGCGTCTCAGGACCTGGACTGGCGGCACGATATCCAGCACGTGGCTGCGCAAGTTCGCCGGCTTCGCGAGTTGGACACGACTCACGACCTCGTTCTGGCCGTCGTGCAGGCTCCCGAATTGAGCTGGCCGGCCTTTCGGGGCAAGCAGTCCGGAGCCGACTCGATGATCCAGGACCTGGTCGCGACCCTGGGCCAGGAAGTGGCGGCCGACCGCATCGCGTTGGCGTGTCACAGCGGCGGCGGCTCGTTCGTTTTCGGTTGCCTGAACGCCGTGGCTGAAGTGCCGCTGGCCATCGAGCGCATCGTTTTTCTCGACGCCAACTACGCTTACTCCGACGACCAACGGCACGGCGACAAACTGTTGGCATGGCTGAAGGGCGACGCGAATCGGAAGTTGATCGTCATCGCCTACGACGACCGCGAGATCACGCTCGACGGCAAGCGCGTCGTCGGCCCGGACGGCGGCACGTTTCGCGCGTCGCAGCGAATGCGGGACCGTTTCCGCCGCGATTTCGAGTTGACGGAACAACCCGCCGGCGAGTTCCGCCACGCGAGCGGTCTGGGCGGGCAGGTCCAGTTCTTCATCCACCCGAACCCGCAGAACAAGATCCTGCACACGGCACTCGTCGGCGAGATGAACGGCTTGTTGCAGGGTCTAACGCTGGGCACGGACCAAGCGAAGCAATGGGGCCAATTTGGCGGCCCGCGAGCCTATCGCCGTTGGATTCAGACGCAGCCCTTTGTCGATCCGTCAGCCGTCCGGGCGGTCATCCCGGCGGATGCGCCCCAGGTCCAGTTGAGGCTCCCGGAGCGTCCCCGCGACGCCCTGACGGGCCGTCAGTTCCGGGATCAGATTCTGGGCCTCTCGCGCGAGGACCGCGAGGCGGCGATTCTGCGCGAAATCACCCGCGGCAACATCCCGGAGTTCCTGCGCCGGCTGACGCCCATTCGCGTGGAAGCGACCGACCCTGCCGGCGTCCAACTCGTCGCCACGTACTTTGTGACCTGTGACTACCTCGCCGTCGGCTGCGACGACGACTTTTTTCGCGTACCCATGTCGCCGCGCACGGCGATCGCGATCGCCGACGCGGCCCAGGGTTCGCTGATCACGTCCAAGGTCTCCGACGACGTTTTCGCGGCGGCCCCGGTCAGACTCGACCCGCGGCCGCTGACCAAGGAGCGAGACGCCCCGGCGACCTTCTTCGAGCATCACCAGATCATCGAACAACAGCTGCGCGGCAGGCCGCGTGGGCAACTTGTCGCCGGCATCAAGAAGGATGTCGTGCTGACGATGCGGCTCCAGGAAAAGCCGCACCGAGTCGCCATCTATGGCTGGCACTACCCGGATGGCCGTCCGATCCAGCCGCTGTATGCGGGCCACGTCGACTGGTACGTCGATTACAGCCACGGCATTCGCTTGATGGCCGATCAGGTGCTCGTCGAGAACCGCGTGCTAAGTGCGTCGCACGTGCTCCAGGACCCGCGCTTGCACGTCTTGCTCAGCAGCGAAGGACCGCTCGATCCGGCGGCCCTGCGAAAGGCCGCCGGATGGTGAGGGCCGAGCACCGTCGAGGTCTTACACCGCCCAGCCTTCGCGATAGTGGGATTGCAGGAACGGATCGGCCTCGGGGCAGTTGCGGGCCTTGAGGTTGATCGGGTCCCACTCCAGCTTCTTGCCGACGCGGAAGGCGACCGTGCCCAGCAAGTTATTCTCGATCAGGGCGCCGGAGTAATCGAAATTGCAGAGCGTCGGCGAGCCCGTCTTGCAGGCCTGCAGCCACTCCTCGTGATGCCCCAGCGATGGCGGGATCGAAGGCGGCGGCGGCTGGAAGTCCTTGAAATCGGCTTCCGGCAGCAGCATCCGCTTGCCGTAATCGGCCAGCAAGGTCCCCTTGTCGCCGACGAACATGATGCCCAGGTGCCATTTGCTCAAGTCCACGCCCTGCGGCGCTTTCGGGCGGTTGTGGGAATCGTACCAGGCGAGTTTCACCGGCGGCCGGTTGCCGCGGGCCGGGTGCTCCCAACGCACGATCAGGTGATCGGGATACGTCTCGGCACGCACCGGCAGGGGCCCTTCCGCCTCGACGGTCGTGGGTGCCTGCAATTCGAGCGCCCAGAACGCCAGATCGATCGTGTGGCTGCCCATGTCCCCCAACGCCCCGTTGCCGAAATCCCACCAGTTCTGCCAGGACAGGGACCGCTTCGTAAAGTAACAGGGGTGATAAGGTCGAAAGGGCGCGGGGCCCAGCCACAGGTCCCAGTGCAGATTCGGGGGTACGGGAACCGTCTCCTGCGGACGCTCGACCGGGCCCTCGATCGCCTGATCGACCCACACGTGGGCTTCGCGCACCGGCCCGATCGCGCCGGACTGCACCAGCTCGACCACGCGGCGATAGTTGTC
>Ga0116156_10003988_pt1 | contig 12649 bp, 20 predicted proteins | sample AD_UKC045_MetaG_FD_89891 | JGI IMG/M metagenome (GOLD analysis project Ga0116156, IMG submission 89891) | Active sludge microbial communities of municipal wastewater-treating anaerobic digesters from USA - AD_UKC045_MetaG | ecosystem: Engineered > Bioreactor > Anaerobic > Digestate | place: USA... | reverse complement strand
CCCTGTTCTGTGGTCACACTAAAATCAATACTTAAATCTTGCGTCACATCAAATCCTTTAGACCCTAAAATATAAGCACCTTCTGTATTTTCACGAAAAAAACACCAATCAATATTATCTTGAGGAATTTTAACGGGACGAACATTGGCAAAAAGATCTAAATAACGACGCATCGCCACATTCGCACTTTCAATATTCGGCCAAGGATCTCCGACTTGAGGTGTTGTCGTCGGCCCTTTTAAAATGACATGGCATTTTTTTATTTCATCTAAAACATCATCAGGAATGGCCTGATGCCATTTCACACGATTTTCAATGGTTAATCCCGCAATATCTTTAAAAAGAATTTTTCCTTTTTTAATCTCTTCTTGCAAAACATACCGCAACACATATTCTGCTTCTTTAGAAATCACTTCCCCTATCCCATCACCAAAACAGACACCAATAACAATAGGAAAAATTTTTTTATAATCAATCGGATTCTCGCCTTGTTTCATTTTTTCAACACGACGAAGCTGTTCTTCAATAAGGACTTTAAATTTTTCTTGGGCTAAAGAAAGAGATTCTTGAGACATGATGTTCCCCAACAATAAATTTTTAGAACTCACTATTATTTAAAAGCTGTTTAAATTCCTGAACATTCTTAGCTTGGCCCACGGCATCTTCATAAGCGATAATCTTCTTTTGGCAAAGAAGCTTTAAGGACATATCCATGGTATGCATGCCGTATTGGCCTCCTGTTTGAATCGTCGTCGGAATTTGCTCCACGGCTTCTTCCCGAATAAGATTTCGGATGGCAGGGGTCGCGACCAAAACTTCTGAAGCTAAGACACGTCCTTTCCCTTGGGCGCGAGGAAGCAAAATTTGTGAAATAATCCCTTGAAGACAAGCGGATAATTGAAGACGAACTTGTTGCTGCTGATGAGGAGGAAAAACATCCACAATACGTTCAACGGTTTGAGCGGCATCAGGAGTGTGTAACGTTGCTAAAACCAAATGGCCTGTTTCCGCAGCTGTTAAAGCTGTTGAAATCGTTTCTAAATCACGCATTTCACCGACGACAATGACATCAGGGTCTTGGCGTAAGCATCTTTTTAACGCTTCAGCAAACGATTTTGTGTCGGAATAAACTTCGCGTTGTTTAATAACAGATTTTTTATTCTGATGAATATATTCTATCGGATCTTCGATACACATAATCATACACGATCGTTCGCCATTAATAAGATCAATCATCGAGGCTAACGTTGTAGTTTTTCCTGCTCCCGTCGGACCCGTAATCAAAACAAGGCCGCTGGGTTTACGCGCAAAATCGATAATGACCGGAGGAAGCCCCAATTGGCTGACAGAGGGAATTTTCGCGGGAATTAAACGAAACGCGGCCTCAACAGCGCCACGCTGAACATGGATATTCACACGAAACCGCGGCATACCTTCTAAAGATAAAGAAAAATCCAATTCTCTTTCTTGCTCAAACTTCTCAATTTGGCGATCGTTTAAAAATCCATAAATACATTTCTTCATTTGATCTTTATCCAAAAGACCAAATTCATTAAAAAGAACCAATCGTCCATCAACACGTAAAACAGGAGGAGTATTCTGAGTTAAATGCAAATCAGACGCATTATGTTCAATACATAAATTAAGAAGATCTTTAATATTGGCCATATTTCTCCTTAAGAATTTTCCTCAATTCATTTAATTTTATTATGGCTGAGCCATTCGGAAATTCTTTTCATCCCCTCTTGTATTCTTTCCGCAGAAGTGGCAAAACTAAAACGCATAAAACCTGGAGCGCCAAATCCTTCTCCCGGAATAATGGCCACATTAACATCATTAAGAATTCTTTTTGCTAAATCAAATGATACGCCATATTTTGAAAAATCCGCAAAAAGATAAAAAGCGCCTTCTGGCTTGACATATGAAATTCCTGGCATCTTATCAATAGCCGCCATCATAATATCGCGTCGTTTTTTAAATTCATTACGCATAAAAATAATCGCATCTTCCGGTTGTTGTAAGGCCGCTAACGCCGCCATTTGGCTAATGGAAGTCGGATTTGATGTTGAATGATCTTGATAACGATTAATAAATCCTATAATTTCTTCAGAAGCCCCGCAATACCCAATACGCCAACCTGTCATTGCATAAGATTTGGACATACCATTGACGGTAATAGTTAAATCATAAACCTCTTTGCCTAAAGACGCGAAAGAACAATATTGATTAGATTCATAAATCAATTTTTCATAGATCTCATCACTAATCACATAAATTTTATGTTTAACACAAATATCCGCTATGGCCTCTAATTCTTTTTTATTATAGACCATTCCCGTTGGATTAGATGGAGAATTTAAAATAAGAATCTTTGTTTTAGAGGTTATTGATGCTTCTAACTGTTTCGCCGTTATTTTAAGATTATTTTTAGCAGTTGTGGGAATAAATTTTGAGACTGCGCCCGCCATTTTAACCATTTCCGGATAGCTAACCCAATAAGGAGCAGGAATAAGAACTTCATCGCCATCATCCGCAAGGACTTGAATGATATTAAAGATAGTGTGCTTCGCACCACAAGAAACAGCGATTTGTTTGACGCTATAATCGAGATAATTTTCTTTTTTAAATTTTTGAGAAATAGCTTCACGAAGTTTAACGGTCCCTATGCTAGGCGTATATTTCGTGAAACCTTCTTGAATGGCTTTAATCGCGGCTTGTTTAATGGGTTCTGGCGTATCAAAATCAGGTTCTCCAGCCCCAAAATTAACAACATCATGCCCTTGAGATTTTAATTCATTCGCGCGAGCCGTAATAGCAAGAGTTGAGGACCCTTCAACATCTTTAACACGCTTATTTACTTTTAAGCTCACAGGGAAAGACTCCTTTTCTTATTCAGAAGTTTTTCTCTTGAACATCTTGGACAACCCTTCAAACTTCTTCGCTTTTAATTGCGCTTGCGGAATATGTTGCTTTTTCGATTCAAAATCTTTCACCGTTTTTTCTTTAACATCTTTCTTAACGGCAATATCCTCAACATCCTCTTTTGATGTTACCGCTTTAACATTTTCTTGTTTCACAGAGGCCTTAACTTTTGGCTTAGCTACAACCATTTCTTCTTTCTCGGTTAATTCAAGAAAAACCATAGAAGCATTGTCTCCTCGACGAGGAATCGCTAAAGAAATAATGCGGGTATATCCACCAACTCTATTTTTAAATCTTGGAGCGATTTTATCAAATAATTGACTCACTAAATGATGGTCACAAAGAATAGCAAAAGCACGCCTTTTAGCCGCCAAAGTATTTTTCTTACCTAAGGTAATAACTTTTTCCACTAATTTTCGTGCTTCTTTGGCTTTCGCTTTTGTCGTTAAAATTCGTTGCTTACTCAAAATGGCCTTAACCATATGTTTTAAGGTGGCCTTACGATGAGCAGGCTGTCGATTAAGTCTATTTCCAGCTATTCCATGTCGCATATTATTCCTTTTTTCTTAATTTCTTTTGGTCCACTTTCATCCCTAAATGAATACCCATAACCTTTAACAAATCATTAATCTCTGTTAAAGATTTCTTACCAAAATTACGAAAACTCAATAATTCGGATTCTGTCTTTTTTACTAATTCGGCGATTGTTTTGATATTTGCATCTTTTAAACAATTCGCGCTACGGACAGAAAGCTCTAATTCTGAAATCGGCAAACGTAATTTCTCATACAGAGCTTTTTCTTCTGCCGAAACTTCCTCTTCTTCCTCTTCTTCTTCAGGAAGCTGGCCATAACTGACAAAGACATCTAAATGTCTCTGTAAAATATTCGATGCATATAAAAGAGCTTCTTTAGGATTAACGCCACCATTGGTCCATATTTCTAATATTAACTTATCATAATCTGTGCGTTGACCAACACGCGTATTTTCAACATTAAAATTCACCTTAACAATTGGCGTAAAAATAGAATCGATCGCGATAATATCAACGCCATCTTTTTTATTTAATTCCGATGGAACATAACCACGGCCGCGAGAAACTTCCATTTCAATATTCAGCTTCACGTCTCGTGATAATGTCGCGATATGAAGATCCGGACTTAAAATTTCTACCGTTTCATCGCAAATAATGTCTTTGGCTTTTATTTCGCCTTTTGACGTCGCCTGAATATAAACAGGCTTAGGAACTTTTGAATGAAGACGCAAAACCACTTTCTTGATATTTAAAATAATATCGGAAACTGATTCCATAACACCGGGGATTGTTGAAAATTCATGACGCACGCCTTCTATTTTAATAGACGTGATCGCGCTCCCTTCAATAGAAGACAGCAAAACTCGTCGCAATGAATTCCCCAACGTGACACCATAGCCACGCTCAAACGGTTCCGCGATAAATTTACCATAGTTTTCCGTATACGTACTTTCATCACATTCTAGCCTTTTAGGCATTTGAAAATCACGCCATTTCACACCCATTGTTCTTCCTCCTAAATTTCTTATCGTGAATAAAGCTCAACAATTAATTGTTCATTAACAGGGAACGTAATATCGGCACGTTCAGGCAAGCGAACGACTTTTGCCATATATTGGTTCTTATCTAAAGAAAGCCACGCAGGAACAGCTCTATCTTTGGTCACTTCAAGATTGTCCTTAATAGTTTGCTGGCCTTTTTTATTAAATTTTAATGCGATCTCATCATTCTTTTTAACTAAGAACGATGCTAAATTAACTTTTTTATTATTCACACGCACATAACCATGCCCAACATATTGTCGAGCTTGTTGACGAGACGTGCAAAACCCCAAATTTAATAAAACGCTGTCTAATCGTCGTTCTAAAAATTGCAATAAAACTTCACCGGTAATGCCTTTGCTACGCGCCGCTTTCGCAAAGTAATTACGAAATTGTTTTTCATAAAGACCATAAATTCTTTTAACTTTTTGTTTTTCTCGAAGCTGTAATCCATAGTTTGACAATTTAACACGCTGGGATTTCCCGTGAAATCCAGGCGCATATTCTCGTCGATCTAATGCACAACGATGTGTCGTGCATCGCGTGCCTTTTAAAAATAATTTTTGCCCTTCTCGGCGGCATAAACGACATTTAGAACCAATATACTTTCCCATGAACTTCCTCTCTTAAAAAATTAAACTCTACGTTTTTTCTTCGCCCGACAACCATTATGCGGCATCGGAGTAATATCTTTAATAGACGTAATAATAAGTCCTGTGGACTGAAGCGCGCGAATCGCGGATTCACGTCCTGCTCCAGGACCTTTCACAAAAACATCCACACTTTTTAATCCTAAATCTTTGGCTTTCTTAGCCGCATCCGCCGCGCACACTTGAGCCGCAAAAGGAGTGGATCTTTTGGAACCGCTAAATCCTACAACACCCGGCGTTGACCAGACGATCACATTACCTTGTTTATCAGTAATTGTCACAGCCGTATTATTAAAAGAAGCATTAATATGCGCATGGCCAGCGGTCACGCCTTTTAAAACTTTCTTCTTTGCTTTTTCTTTCTTTTTTATTTCTGTCGCTGATACGGGTGATGATTGAATATTAGCCATATATTTTTAAATCCTTTTTTATTTTTCTTTAATTTTAGCCGCAACAATTGGTTTACGGCCCTTGCGCGTCCGTGCATTAGTGCGCGTACGTTGACCACGCGCCGGCAATCCCTTACGATGACGATAACCGCGATAAGCCCCAATATCAATTAATCGGCGAATATTCTGTCCGACTTCTCGCCTTAAATCACCTTCGGTAATATAATTGCTTTGAATAATGGCCGTAATACGCGCGACTTCATCATCTGTTAATTCTTTAGCTCGTCTATTCCCGTCAATGTTTGCCTCTTTTAAAATATTCTTCGCTCGAAAAGGACCAATCCCATAAAGATACGGTAACGCGGCTTCAATCCTTTTTTCTCTCGGAAGATCCACACCTAATATTCTCGGCATAGGACTATCCTTGTCTTTGTTTATGTTTCGGATTAGAACAGATTACCCGTACGACACCTTGTCGACGAACAATCTTACAATTTCCACAAATTCTTTTTACTGAAGATTTTACTTTCATATCATTTATACCCTAAAGGTTATTCTCCCTTTTGAAAGATCATAAGGAGATAGTTCCACTTTTACCCGATCTCCGGGTAAAATACGAATAAAGTTCATTCTAATTTTACCGGACACATGCGCTAAGACCATATGTCCATTATCCAACTGAACACGAAATCTCGCATTCGGCAAAGATTCTCTAACTGTTCCTTCAACTTCTATCAAGTCTTCTTTGGCCATAATATTTTTTATTTTACTTGCGTTAAAATTTCTGGACCTTTTTTTAAAATAACTATTGTGTGCTCAAAGTGTGCTGATGGTTTTTGATCAAAAGTAATCACGGTCCATCCATCACTCAAAATCTTTGTCCGCCAATCTCCTATATTCACCATCGGCTCTATGGCAAAAACCATACCTTCTTCCAAAACAGGACCTTGATGCGGGTTTCCAAAATTAGGGATTTCGGGGTCTTCATGTAAATATCTTCCTATTCCATGTCCCACGAAATCGCGCACGACAGAGAAACCGTTGGTTTCCACCTTTTTTTGCACCGCATGAGAAATATCTGATAAACGATTGCCGACTCTTGCTTGATGAATTCCATCTTCTAAGGATTCACGCGTCACATTCAATAATTTTTCTAAACCCGAGCCTATCTTTCCTATCCCAACTGTGACCGCCATATCCGAATAATAATCCCGATAAATAATACCGGCATCTAAACTCACAATATCGCCGTCTTTAAGAATTTTTTCTGACGGAATCCCATGCACAACCTCTTCATTGACGGAAACACAAACCGTCGCTGGAAATCCCCGATATCCTTTAAACGCTGGCACAACACCATATTTCGCCATCAAATTCTCAGACTTAACATCAATGTCTTTGGTTGTCATTCCACTTTTTAAAGAACATTTAAGCTCTTGAATAATAAGAGCCAATATTTTCCCGGCATCCCGAAGGATGGCAATCTCTTTTTTGGATTTAATTCCAATTTTAAATTGCCTATTAGCCATTAAGATTTTTTAAAGCGAGCTCTTTAACTTCTTGAGCCTCTTTATCCGCATTAAGGACTTTTAATTTTCCTTGCGTCTTATAATATTCAATAATCGGCTTGGTGCTTTCGGTATAAACTTTCATACGATTGGTGATCGTCGCTTCATTATCATCCGTGCGCTGATATAACACACCACCGCATTTATCGCAAATGCCTTCTTTTTTAGATGGCATATTCTTCACATGATAAACTGCCCCGCAACTTTTACAAACTCGTCGTCCTGTTAATCGCTGAAGAATAACATCTAAAGACGCTTCTAAGCATAATGTCCACTCCACAGGCATTTTTAAATCTACTAAAATTTTATCTAAATCTTGTGCTTGTTTTAATGTGCGAGGAAAACCATCCATCAAAAAACCTTTTTTTGCCTTTGGATCATTTTCTAATTTATTTTTTATTAAACGCGTGACTAATTCATCCGGAACAAGACCGCCGCTTTCCACATAACGTTTTGCTTCTTGGCCTAAAGGCGTATTATTTTTCATTTCTTCCCGTAAAATATCGCCGGTGGAAATATGTAAAAGACCCAAATTATCTTTGATGGCTGTCGCTAAAGTTCCTTTTCCTGCTCCTGGAGGCCCCAATAAAACTATTCTCATTATTTTCGTCCTCGTAAATGACCTGTTTTCATAAACCCTTCATAATGTCTCATTAACAAATGCGATTCAATCTGTTTCATCGTATCTAACATAACCCCGACGGTAATTAAAACGCCTGTGCCACCAAAAAACGAAGCGACTAAATAAGGTACTTTAAAAGACGCCATAATGGCATCCGGCATAACCGCAATACAACAAATAAATAAAGCGCCCGTCAATGTTAATCGTGTCATGACAAAATCTAAATAATCTGCTGTTTGCGTTCCTGGCCTTACTCCCGGAATAAATCCACCGTGCTTTTTCATATTTTCCGCGACATCTACGGGATTAAAAACAATAGCCGTATAAAAATAACAAAAGAAAACAATCAATAATCCATAAATAATATAATAAGCCGCATGCCCGCGCTGAATCCACATGGCCATATCCTGAAACCACTTTACAGGAATAAAACTCGCCATAGTTGCCGGGAACAAAATAATCGACTGCGCAAAAATAATCGCAATGATGCCTGCGGTATCAACCTTTAAAGGAATATAAGTATTTTGTCCACCATAAACTCGTCGGCCAACAATACGCCTCGCATATTGAACAGGAATTTTTCTCTGCGCTTGAGTGATTAAGGTAATCGAAATAATAACGGCAATTAAAAAGAAAACCATAATCAATAACGTTAACGGTTGTAACTGGCTAGCGCCTCCACCTGTCGGAGATAAAAGCATTTTTAATGTTATAATCGCTGATGGAGCGGATGAAAGAATTCCCGCTGTAATAATAAGCGATATCCCATTACCAATCCCTTTTTCTTGAATTTGTTCCCCTAACCACATCAAAACTAAAGTTCCTGCAGCCAAGGTACAAACCGTTACTAATCGAAATCCCCATCCAGGATTATTCACAATTTGAAAGCCTTGAAAGGCCTGAGGACTTTCGAGCCAAAGAGCAATAAAAAACGACTGAACCAGCGCTAAAACTAATGTGCCATAACGCGTATACTGATTAATTTTTCGATATCCCGCCTGGCCTTCTTTCGATAATTTCTCTAACGCAGGAATAACGGCCGTCAAAAGTTGAATAATAATGGAACTCGAAATATAGGGCATAATCCCTAACGCGAAAACCGTTAATTTTTCCAAAGATCGACCGGAAAACATATTCATAATCCCGAAAATGTTTCCCGCGTTTGTTGAATTTATTTTTTGAAAAAACTCAGATAATACCGCGCCATTAACTCCCGGCGTTGGGATAAAACATCCAATACGATAAACAACAATAATCCCTAAAGTAAATAAAATCTTCTTTTTTAATTCTGGAATCTTAAAACAATTAGCGAATGATGACAGCATGAAATTTTTTTCTTTTTATTGGTTTTTACGCAACAACTTATTTCTTAACATCAATTTTTCCACCTGCTTTAAGAATTTTTTCTTTAGCAGCTTGTGAAAAACTTGTCGTTTCAAAGACCAAAGATTTCTGAATATCCCCGTCAGCTAAAATCTTAAAAGGCTTATTAATACTTTCTATCAGCCCTTCTTTTTTTAAAAACTCCGCGTTAATGACCGTTCCATTCGCAAAACGATTTAAACTATCTAAAGTCACGATTTGATTCAAAACAGGCCTTTTACTGCGAAATCCGACTTTTGCCAAACGTCGAATTAATGGCATCTGGCCACCTTCTAACCCAGCGATAATCCCACGTCCTGTACGAGAACGCTGACCATCACGACCTCGTCCGCTGGTTTTTCCATGTCCTGACCCCGGACCGCGACCGACAATCAATCGTCTTTTTTTTGAACCTCTTGCTGGTTTTAATTCATGTAATTGCATATCAGAACAAACTTTCTTTTATTTTTTTACAGCCTTCATCCGTGTTAATCCATCAAATGTCGCTTTAATGACATTAATAGGATTATTCGAACGATGACATTTTGTTAAAATATTATGAATCCCCGCGGCATCACAAACAGCACGCACCGCACCAGCGGCAATAACACCAGTACCATCAACGGCTGGTTTTAATAAAACTCTTGATCCTCCGCACATCCCAATTATTTCATGAGGAATCGTCGTTCCTTTTAAAGGAACTTGTACCATACTTTTTTTAGCAACGGCCATAGACTTTTTAATCGCGACTGAAACTTCTGCCGCTTTTTCAAGGGCATACCCTACTGTTCCTTTCCCATCTCCAACAACAACTAAAGCGCTGAAAGAAAGTTTCTTGCCGCCTTTTCTTACCTTCGTAATACGATTAATGGCGATAAGTTTTTCAACGTATCCTGTTCCTTCTTTCGAAGAGTCTAAACTGATATCATCAGACTCGACTTCCCCGCCAGCAGATTTTTTAGACTTTTTTCTATTAGGAAAGAACTCTTTCGCATCTAACGTTTTAACAGAATCTTTTCCTGAAGAACCTTCCACCATATCGGGAATAATATCTTGTTCTATGACGGGATCTTCTTTTTTCTCAAATTTCTTTTGTTTTGATTTATTCTGATCGTTCATAATCTTAGAATTGTAATCCTCCCTTTCGAACTCCATCGGCAAAAGCTTTTATTCGTCCATGAAACAAATTGCCGCAACGGTCAAAAGAAACTTTAAAAATCCCTTTCTTTTTCGCTTCCGCGGCAAAAACTTCACCGAATTGAGATGCCCCATCAATATTTCCACCATTCTTAATGGTGGCGCTTATTTTTTTCCCTACAGTTGACATCCCTAACAGAACTTTTCCTGTCATATCATCAATGACCTGCGCTGTTAAATTTTTATGACTGCGATGAACGCATAAGCGTGGACGTTCTGTTGTCCCAGAAATCTTCTTGCGAAGACGCTCATGTCTAAAGACTCTTTTTTCTTCTTTTTTATTTAATGGTGACATAATCGAACCTATTTCGTAACAGATTTTCCTTGTTTTCTTCTGACAAATTCGCCGACATAACGAATCCCTTTTCCCTTATAAGGCTCAACAGGTTTTAAAGAACGTATTTGCGCGGCTGTTTGCCCAACTAAAATATTATCAACGCCTTCTAAAACAATCATCGTTTGTGTCGGAGTAGATACTTTCAATTCTTTGGGGACTTCAAAATTTATAGGATGGCTAAATCCTAAACCAAACACAAGCTTATTGCCTTGAGCTTGAACACGAAATCCTAATCCTTGGATTTCCAACTCTTTCTTGTGCCCCTTTGTCACGCCTACAATCATATTTTCAAGACGAGAACGTATGGTTCCATGATTCGCTCGATCTTGTTTTGTATCTACTGCCCGACTAACCAATAATTGGCTCTCTTTTGACTCAACGCTAATTCCCGACGGCAAGACTAATTCTAATTTTCCTTTCGGGCCTTCAAGAAGCACTTTATCTTTTGTAATAGAAACTTTAACATCTTTAGGGATTTGAACTGGTGTTTTACCGATACGTGACATATATTTTTCCTACCAAATGTAACAAAGGACTTCTCCGCCCGTCTTAATTTTACGAGCCTCTCGGTCAGAGAAAATCCCTTTTGATGTTGATAATATCGCGGTTCCTAATCCATTTAAAACGCGCGGAATTTCATTGTTCTTAGCATAAATTCTTAATCCAGGCCGCGAAACTCGACGTAATCCTGTAATCGCCGGTTTCTTGCCTTCATATTTTAAATAAATTTTATATGTCCCTTGAGCGCTGTCTTTCATCAAACGAAAATCTTCAATATAACCATCATTTTTAAATACATCTAATATCTTGCCGATTAACTTAGAAGCAGGCACATCTACTGTTTCTTTTTGGCCGCGCACTCCATTGCGAACAATCGTCAACATATTACTAATAGAATCATTCAATGACATAATATTAAACCTCTTTCACTCTTTCGTCTTTTTAATTACCAGCTCGCTTTTTTAACACCAGGAAGCTCCCCGCGCCAGGCAAGCTCTCGAAAACAAATACGGCAAACGCCAAAACGACGCAAATAGCCTTTGGGCCTTCCGCACAATTGACAACGATTATGTTGTCGTGTCGAAAATTTCGGTTTTAATTTTGATTTGTTAATTAATGCTTTCTTCGCCATAATTGATTTCTTTTATTTTTTAGTAAACGGCATCCCTAATAACGTTAATAATTCTAAATTTTGTTCTGGGTCGCCTTGTTTAAACACAATGGTAATATCCATCCCTTGGATATTCTGTAATTTCCCTGTTTCAATTTCCGGAAAAATTGATTGATCCGTAATACCTAATGTATAATTGCCTTGCTTATCAAAGGCCTTACGAGAAACTCCATTAAAATCACGAATGCGCGGAAGCACAATCGAAATAAGACGATCTAAAAATTCATACATTTTTGATCGACGTAATGTTACCTTACAACCTATAGGAAGATTTTCACGCAATTTAAAATTTGAAATCGCCTTTTTGGCCCTAGTCGTGACCGCCTTCTGGCCTGAAATCGTTTCAAGATCTTTAACCGCAGCATCCAAAATTTTAATATCCGAAATGGCTTTACCAACACCCATATTGATAACAATCTTTTCTAATCGAGGAACAGCAAAATCATTCTTAATATTAAATTTTTCCTTCATCTTAGGAACGCAAACATCTTTATAAGTCTTTTGCAAACGCGGTATCATATTAAATAACCTCTCCACTCTTTTTGCTAATACGGACCTTTGTTCCATCTTTTAAAATATCTATCGAAAAACGTGTCGGCTTATTTAATTTCTTATCTAAAAGCATGACATTAGAAACATGTATCGGAGACTCTATGTCCGCAAATCCGCCTTTTTGATCTTGTTGCGTTCTGCGTTTTGCCTTCTTCATTAAATTAATGCCCTCGACGACAACTTTGTCATTTTCAGGAAAAACTTTAATAACACGTCCTGTTTTCCCTTTATCTTTTCCTGCAATCACATAAACTTGATCGTTCTTTTTTATCCGTAACATACCTATACCACCTCAGGAGCTAAT
>Ga0116156_10003986_pt1 | contig 12652 bp, 10 predicted proteins | sample AD_UKC045_MetaG_FD_89891 | JGI IMG/M metagenome (GOLD analysis project Ga0116156, IMG submission 89891) | Active sludge microbial communities of municipal wastewater-treating anaerobic digesters from USA - AD_UKC045_MetaG | ecosystem: Engineered > Bioreactor > Anaerobic > Digestate | place: USA... | reverse complement strand
TCTCGGAACTCGGATCTGAATTTGTTGAGGGTGGCGTAAGTAGTTGATTTATTGGGGTTTGTTCAAACATGGTCAGGCTCAGGATTTGTAGGATTTCGTAAAGGCTGTGGTGCTCAAGATGCAGACGTTTCTTTGTAATGGCGATCAACACATAGGTGCACACCGCGATCCAGATTTGCGTCTTCACGGCGTTCTCGCTGGTGCCCAGAAACGCCTTGATGCGCAGGTGCTGCTTGATCCATTTGAAGAACAGCTCGATCTGCCAACGGCAGCGGCACAGCTCAGTGATCGTCAGCGCCGGCAGGGTGAAGTTGTTTGTCAGAAAGACCAGGCGTTTGTTTTGTATTAATCGTCGTCTAATTCTTTTGTATACTTTTCATAGAGTTCGACTAAATCCGGTGGTGTGTTCATTTTATTAATAATTTTATTTACTTTATCAACTATATCAGCAGGAATGTCCAAACTTAGACCTTCAAATATATTTTTAATATATATTATATCATCGTATAGTTGACTTCTTACGGTCATATCTAATCCAATTTTTTCATTAATACTTTCCTCGATTACTTTATTTATAAAGGTAAATATATCGCGAAGCTGTGGAATTAACGAATCAATAATTCCCCTCTCATTTTCACCAAGTAAATTAGAAATCCCTTTTAATTGCTGACTCATTGATCGTGCTAATGAGGATCGTACGATCAACTGACTCGAATTATAGCCATTTTTTGTTATTGGTCCAAGTTTCCTAGCGATTTGAGAGACTTTTTTGACCCGACCTTCTGCCCTTTTTGTCTGCGCTTGTGCATGTAATGCTAAATAACAACCAGCAGATAACAATGCAAAGCTAAACACCTCAAATAATATTGACACACTATTGGCATTTATCGCTTTTGATGCGCTCTGTTCTAATTGAAAGATAAATTCCTTAGTGCTTTTAACATTTTCAGAACAATTTTTTTCTTTGATATTTCCCAATGCCTTATCAACTGTATCTATAATCGTTTGATTTGTTGTCGTTATCTCGGTATATCCATGGTACATAATCCAGCATAATAACGAAACAATTAAAAGACACATTGAGAAAATAAGAACTCTAGTTAATGATGTAGATATAGAATGGTCTTCATAGTTCATCCTACTTCATCTCCTTAATTTTTTTTAATTCAATTAACACTTGCTCCCCACTTGTTTCTGTATCTGCATTGCTTTTACTAATAATTCTAATACCAGCCAAGCTCTTTTCGTCTACATACTCTTTAAGCTTATCTACATATTCAGTATATATAATCACTCTATTTTTCATTTCAGTATCCTTCGCCAAAACTCGAGTTTTTAACCATACCCAACCCGTTAACAAACCGCCATATGTTTTATTTTTTTCATCATCAGAAAGCCCAATGGATGGAATATTCAAATCAAGAATAATGCCACCTATCTTTAACCCGTATTCATTCCATAAAGAATCCGCGTCGCGAACACTATAGGCAATTTGATAGTCATATCCTTTTATATCAAGCAATTTTTTTAAATAATAGGTTATGATTCCTCGATCTTCAAAAACCAAAATCATCATGGACGATCCTCCCTATCTGGTATCACCACATCAAAAGTCACTTCATATGTGGGATCATGTATTGAATTGAATAACTCTCCCCAAGTGGGATTATATTTGCATTCACCTGTTTCATCAATCGCAATCACCTCTTTATACTTATTTAGATCCTGTAATCTCTTTTTCTCTTCTCTTAATATTTCTACAGATTCAGGATCAGTTAAGTGACCTGGCTTTAGAAGATAAGGTTCTATAAGTCCAACATTATACGAAGACAACACGTCACATCTTGTAACTATCTCACCCCCATGAGCATCGACAATTTTTTTTGCTAAATATAATCCAACACCCAATCCTTCGTTATCTGCCACATTATCTCCTCGTTGATACAAATTGAAGATTGCTGTCTTTAAATCCAGTTCTAAACCATAATTTGTTACCATAACATGAATATTATTTTCCATTTTTGTGCAATTCATTCTAATTTTTGTTCCTCTATAGGAATACTTTACAGCATTGTTCACCAAATTATAGAATGCCTGCTCAAGCAACAATTTATCTCCAAAGATTTTAAATTTGCCATCATCCTCCAAGGATAAATTCTTTAAAGGCATTTGTAAGGATTTTTCTTCTAATTCAGGACGATACACATCTTTCCATTTGAAGATCAACTCTTTCCAAGGCCAAAAATATTTTTTTTGTGGGATAGGGCTTTCTGATAAAAATTTAGGAGATTTAAACAAAAACGATAAGTGTCGAATGAAGCTAGATATATTATTATTTATATCTACAACTTTCTTTTCTCCTTGCTCAAATAAGTCTTTAGGATCACTAAAATAGCTCAACCTCAGCATATCAAGAGCAGCGGCTATTTGACCCCCTTCGTGATTAAGAATCCGATAAAAATCCTGCAAATGATTTTTAGATTTTAAAGAATGCAAACTAAAAAGTGTCGTCAATGCATACATATAAAAAGATATTAACGGCTCATCCAATTGAGTTTCCTGTTTGATATTTTGAATATGTCATTCATAAATAACCATTTCCATGTGGTCAGAAAAGGGCATAAAAAACACTCTGGCGATATCTCTATCCTTGTTTACAACCCCTTCCATACCGGCAATTCGCTCTTCAAGTTCTTCGCCTTTCACAGTTGTACCAGGGTATTTTAAAATATCTTCTGGCAAGTCTTGACATTTAAAAATTATATTCCTTGAATTCACATCTCTTGGCAATAGTCCAATCTGACGATATACACATAATTCGTTATTATTGCAATAACCATTATTTTTCTCATCGGCATAGAACACTAAAATAAAGTCCATTCCAAATTTATTTAAAATCTCCGTAATGGAGTTAGTCAACACATCCCAAAAAAAGTTGAACTTGGCATCCTTTATTGGAAAAGTTTTGGGTAAACTATTTCGAAATGACGTAACAATAGGCACCATTCTCTTTTGTACAGCTCTTTCTCGATTTTTCTCCATACTAGACATTAAAGTGTTTTCCAAATCAAATAACTCTTTACAACAATCATGCAATAACAGAGTAAATTTATCAAAATTAATTGAATAATTTTCATACTGATTGCTCGTCTCTTTTTTTAACTGATCTCTAAAACCTTGAAGATCGATTTGACTTTGGTGCTTTTTTATTGAGTTCTCAATTTGGCGATGATATCGATTAAAAAAGTTCGTTTGAAAATATTCAGATTCGCTTATTTTTTCCATTAAACAAAACTGACCCAGAAAAAAGACTGCAATAACTCGATTTTCAAAAAAGATCGGGAAAGCGGTTTCTCGGAATCCTAACATGGGACAATCATAAACGACATAAGGCCTATCATCAATTTTCTCCAAATGAGGACGCGAAATGCCGGGCTCATTAAAAAACTCTCGAATATATGCACTTTCCTTGATTCGTTTGTTCACCTCCCAAGGAATTTGGCTTCTTAATAAATCTCGGAACAATTGAGCAATGGCGCTATCTGCATCAAGACAGAATTGATGATTGGTACAATTACGGAAATATTTACATGCCGGCCGTAAAACAATATTCAATACTTCCGAATCCGTTCTTACTGGTTGAATAGATTTGTCCGTAGGAAACTCCACGATGGTCGTAGGAATTTTTAATTTGGCTGTTATAACCGTTTGAATCCCTTGTAAATGGTCATTCGATATAATACCTACATCATCAAGACATTCATATTCTAATCGCTTTTTGCCGTCTTTCGTTATATGCACCGGATTTAATGGCCAAGTAGGCATTAATAACTCCATCAATTTTAGGAATTGATATATTTATATCAAACATATTACAGATTTGTCAATTGTCACTAAACGATAATTATTGGCTAAAAATAATTAAATTTTTAAATTTCCTTCCTCCTCAAAAAATTTCATACGGTAACAATTATTGACTGTAGAATCATCTTTATGCTTATATGTGGCGGCATTTTATGGCGTCCTTTAACAAACTTTTCCTTGAGAACAATTCCTTTAGGAGGAACGAATGAACACGAAACGTTTGCTGCTGTGCGTGTTGCTGATCGGCCTGTTGTCGATGGGCATCCTCTTCGGCAGTTCCTGCGACGACGACGATGACGACGACAACGACGACAACGATGCCGCCGATGACGATGCGACCGACGATGACGATGACGACGACAACGACACCGGCGACGATGACGACGACGACACGACCGATGACGATACCGGCGACGACGACACTGGCGACGACGACACGACCGACGACGACACGACCGACGACGACACCGGCGACGACGATACCGACGTGCCGCCGACCGACCCGATCAGCGTGCGCCTCGAGGACTTCATCACCGGCCAGCCCGTCTCCGGTGCGACCTGCGAACTCGTGCGCAACAGCAACGGCGGGTCGTTCAATCCGCCGCTCACCACCACGTCGGACGCGCAGGGCTATTGCCTGTTCAACCAGACGGAAAAGGTGGAGTTCTTCTCGATGAAGGTGACCAAGACCGGGCTGGTCGACTCGTATTTCTTCAATTACTCGACCGGTTACAACTGGTATTTCTACACGGTCAGCAACCTCACGCGGACCATGATTTTCACGCTCCTCGGCCTGACCCAGGACGAGACGAAGGGCGCGGTCGTCGGCGGCGTCAAATGGCAGCCGAACAGCGGCGACACCCAGGACATCGGCTGTGCGGAAGTGAGCTCCAGCGGCGGCGACACGGTCTATTACATGGACGATGCCGGCATGCCCACCACCTCGCGCACCAGCACCAATCCCAACGACGGGTACTTCCTGGCGCTGCTGATGGACCCGGGTTCCTACACCTTCACGGCGAATGTGGACGGCGACGAGGAATCCGAACCGGTGCCGCAGGTTTTCGCCAACTCGCTGACCTACGTCAACATCTACTATCACGAGAGCGATTACCCGACGAACCCCCAACCGGCCGGTTGCACGAAGTAACGATCCGTCAACGCGGTTAAAAACTACCGGCGCGCGAAAAGCTGCAACCGCTTTTCGCGCGCCGTTTTTAAGCCGGACGACCCGCATCCTCCGGAACGATCAGCTATAGCACGTCCGATTGATGATGATCTTTTTCAGATCGTCGGACAGTTGCGTGAAGTACGCGCAGTAGCCTGCGACGCGCACGAGCAGGTACGGGTATTTCTCCGGGTGCTCATAAGCGTCCAGCAGGATCTCGCGGTTGATCACGTTGGGCTGGAACTGCATGCCGCCCTTCTTGAAGTACGTGGCGAAGATGCTCGCCAGGTTGCGCACCCCGCCGGCCCCCTGGAACAGCGCCGCGTCGATGGTGAAGGTCACCGTCGTGCCGTTGGGCGCGTACTTGACGAAATCCACCCCGGCGACCGAGTTGAGCGACGACAGCAGGTCGGCCGCCTGCATCCCGTAGTGCGGGGCCACGCTGTTGGCCAGCGGCACGCTGGCGCGCCGGCCCGAAGGCAGGGCGGGCGTGGCCTTGCCGTAGATGTCGCTCACGTTCAGCGCGTAATACCCGGCGCGGTAAACGCCGTTGCGCGGATGGGTGGGCACCTGGGCCAGCGCGTTGATGTACACCTGCAGGGTCTTGTTCACCCAGTCGGTGGCGGCCGGCGATTCGTCCTGCCCGAACTTGGGCACGGCCTCGAGCGCCGCGTGAATCGCTTGGTACTTTTCGCCCTCGAAGTTGTGGTCGATCGCGTCGATGACTTCCGGCAAGGAGTATTTCTTCTGCCGGAAGACGACCGCGTCCAGCGCATGCAGCGAATCGGCGACGTCGGTGACGCCCACCGCCTGCACGCCGTGGCTGTTGAAGCGCGCGCCGCCCTCGTTGACGTCCTTGCCGCTTTCGATGCAATGCGGGAACAGCGTCGAGGTCAACGGCACGGTGAAGTCCTTGCGGATGATCTCCTCGATCGCGTTGTGATCGGCGAGAATCGCGTTGGCCAGCGCGTTCAACCGCTCCTGGAAGCGCGCCATCAGTTCGTCCATGTCCTTGGGCGGCTTGGGTTTGACCGCGCGCGCCTTCTTGTACAGCTTGCGCGCCTTGTTGAAATTGCCGCCGACCAGCTTGTCGAGCTTGCCGTCGCCGCCGAAGACCTGATTGAAAAACTTGGCGGTCATTTTGTCGTACTGATCCGGCACGTCGATGTTCCACAAGTCGCGGTCGTCGCCCTTGAGCGCCTGCAGGAAAGCCAACGCGAGGTTCATGTTCCCGCAGTCGGTGTTGCCGTAGTGGTCGTCCGAGGCGTTGGGCTCGACGCAGCCGACGATCGCGTAGTTGCGCGCGTCCTCCACGGTGGTGTCGTAGTGCTGCTGCAGCGTTTCGACGTACAGCTCGTCGTTGTAGAGCGCGGGCATCGGCGCGCCGTTGATGTACACCTCGGCCAGCCGGTCGAGGTATTCCTGCGGGCTGTCGGGGTGGATGCGGGCGGTCATGTTCGCCGCGTAGGGCTGCAACTCGCAGATGTCCAGCAGCGCGTAGGTCAGCTCGTTGGTGGCGTCCTTGCCGTCCTTGCCCAGGCCGCCGGCGGTGATCGTCTGGTCGGTGGACATGGTTTCAAACAAACGGCCGATGTGCATGTAGGTGTCGCCGTCGTTGATCAGAATGCACTCGTCCAGCTTGAGCACGAACAGCGCCAGCAACTCGCGGGCCTTTTCGTAATCGATGATCCCCGCTTCCTTGTCGCGTTTGTAATAAGGATACAAAATCATGTCGAGGCGGCCGGGCGAAACGGCGTTTTCGTACGACTCGACGCACAGCGCGATGTGCAGCAGCATCATGCTCTGCAGCGCCTCGTGATAGGTGCGCGCCGGATGCTTGGGCACGCGGCGGCAGATCGCGGCCATCTCTTCCAGCTCCTTGCGCCGGCGCGGATTGGCCTCGGTGCGCGCCTTCTCCTCCAGGTGTTCGGCGTAGCGCTGCGCGAACGTTTCCAGGGCGCGCAGGGCGATGATCGCCCCGTCGTAGAAGTCTTGGTTGTTCTCCGGTTTCGCTTGGCGCGCGGCTTCGATCTCTTCGATGATCCCGGTCGTGCCCAGTTCCAGCACGCGCTCGTAATTGACGATGAAGTGCGCCACCGCCGACAGGTTGTTGTTGAAGCCGGCGTTGGTCTCGGACATGCGCGCGAAATTCTGCCGCAACTTGCTGCGGGAATTGAAGGCTTTCATCAACAGGCCGTGCTTGAGCCAGAAGGGCATGATGTGGCGGTAGAAGTACAGCCTTTCGCGCCAGGTGCACTGGAAGGGGACCGGCGTCTGGTGGTCGATCTGGTGCAGGATCGTGCCGAACAACGCTCCGGAATGCTCTTCCCACAACTGACCGCCGCGGCGCTTGGTCGTGAAATTGCCGACCAGCAGCTCGTCGGGGTACACGATGATTTTTTTGTTCGACAGCAGGTGCATCAACCGTTCGGCGCGGTGGATGTAGTTGGGTTTGTCGAATCCGTGCTTCTTGTAGAAATCGGTTTTCAGCCGCGCGGCTTCGAAGCAGATGTTGTAGCCGCTGCCGCGAATCGCGTTTTGAATGTCGTAGACGCGCTGGGTGAACACGGCCTTGTGCCGGGGCGCGTCCAGGTCGATGCATTCGGCCTGGATTTTCCGCCGCACGAACAGGCCGACCGCGTTTTTCACCGCCGCCAGCGCACGCTCGTTGTCGATGTGCAGCTCCGGCCGCGTCAGGCCCAAGCGCTTGGCCTTGTCCTCGTACATGTTGTGGTACTTGAGCAGCTCGATCGACTTGTGGCCCACGGATTTCAAAAATTTCGCCGCCGCGTCGATCTGCTCCTCGCCGTCGTTGTGGCCCGGGATCATGACCATGCGGAACTTGACCTTGGCCTTGCGTTTGAGCAGCAGCTTGATGTTTTCACGGATCAACCGGTCGGACTGGCCGGTGAATTTCTTGTGCAACACTTCGTTGCCGACCACCTTCAGGTCGACCAAAAACAAATTGACGTACGGAGCCAGCTTCTCGACGTTCTTCCAGGGCGCGTGCAGCGAAGTTTCGACTGCGATGTGGATCTTTTCCTTCTTCAGCCGCTTCAGCAGCGGCAGCAGCGTGTCCGGGTTTTGCAATAGCGGATCGCCGCCGCTCAAGGTGACGCCGCCGCCGGTGCGCGCGTAGTAATCCTTGTCGCGCGTGACGATCTCCACCATCTCGTCGAGCGGGTACTCCTCCACCGTGCCCGCCGGCGGGGTGAAGGACATCGCCTCGGGATTCTGGCACCACAGGCAGCGCAGGCCGCACCCGTGGAAGAAGACGGTCGTGCGGATGCCGGGGCCGTCGTGCACACAGGTGCGTTGGATCTTCAAGACCTGCAGTGTATCGGCGGCTTGCTTGGATTTCGGAGCGAGATCATCTACGGTGAACGGATCCTGGCTGCGTACGGTTACCATGCTTGGCTCCATCTGAAAGAAAGACTCTCCAATTGCTAAGCTTATTCCAAACGGACGGACGAGTCAATCTCGTTTTTCATCGGCCGAAACACTTTTTCTCGAACCCCGGTTCGGACGATTCAGTCCGTTTCGTTCTCCCATTAAATCGGCAGAGAGCCCGACGGCATGAAGGAAAAGCTTGTAATTTTGGGTTTTAAGAAATTACCGGTAGCCGCAGCCGGCGAAGCAAGGTTTTTTCTCGCGATCGATGCTTTTATGGAGCGTGATTTGCCTAAACCACAATTTGACTTAGGGAATGGATGAAGAAGTAAACGGCGCATCCCCCGGTGACGAGAGTCGGCAGACGCAACGGAGGGTGAAATGCCATGATCAGCCGCAAAGGCAAAAGCCCTGTAAGAATAAGGGTAAAGAACATATAGGAAAGATCCGGCGATCCTCCGGATTCTTGCGAGTAACGCAACGTCGGCCAGATATAAATTTCCGTCCATGCGCACATCAAGGTAACCAGAATGAAAGGAAGGATAAGGTTCTTTCCCCATTTGGCCAGGAATTCCCCCGTATCCATTTTGATCAGCTTGTCGATTACCAGGGAAAGCCAGATAACTCCGAGGGCGATTCCCACGGTAAGCCCCAGCCAGATGATGACGCCGAAGAACATGCCGACTTTTTGGCCGATCAGGATTGCCAGATAGATTCCGAAAATTTCCAATGGCGCAATCGACATCATGACCGCCGCGCCCAGGCCGCTTGGCTCGTCTTTTTCCACGGGCTCGTTTTCATGAGCGCCCAGCATTCCCCCGGCGATCAACGTAAACAGCCCGCCGATAAAAAGCGCCATCATGTGCATTTCCGTGGAAACGATTTTGTAGTGATAAAGGTTTGCCGGGATTTCGATGTAGAGGAAAAACACGACAAAACCAAAAATTATCAGCACGGTTTTTCTGATGAATTGAGGAGCTTTTCGGTATTGCTTATACAAAATACCCAGGTACCAAGGAATGAAAAAGTCGATGGCCAGGGCCAAAATGATCGCGGTTCCCGCGTTTAGCCGATCGATAATTCGCCCTTGATCGAGCAAAGCGCCATACAAACAAAATCGAACATACATGGCGAGAACAAAATCGAAAGCGATTTCATTGACATTGACGCCAAATAGAAATTGGCTGACTTTTCTCTTCAAGCTTTCTCCTTCTTCCGAATCCAAACGAATTTAATTTACCAATTGAGGGACACTTTACTAAATTATTGTCCCATCAAAAATGGTCGTTATCGGCATATGATGCATTTGGGGGGCAACAAGCCCCTTTCCTCAACCGAAAAACGCCTTTGATTATAAGGCAACCTTTTTCTTTTATTACAAATAATTAGCCGACTATCGCCTGAATACGAACATCTTCCCTTGATGGTTGAGGATGGGTGTCCCTTGATTTAGAAGCAGCCGCAGCCGGCTTCGTCGTCGTCTTCCTCGTCGCCGTCAAGGTAGTCCGCAGCATCGGCACACACTTCCGCGGTATCGTCGCAGGGATCATCCGTCGTTTTGATGGTGATCATTTTCGAGGCAAGTTTCATTTCCTCGCCGCCATATTCGCCGTACATCTTATAGAACACATTGCCGGGAGCGACGCAGTTATCGGCGTAGATGCAAAAAGTCAAATGTTCCGTCTGTTTCGTCGGACCGTCGAAAGCCCCTTCGTCGCTGTCGAACAGCACGGTTTCAACATTGTCGATGATTCGAATCAGGCGTACCGAAGACCACCCGGCCATCACCCCCTCACTGAAGACAATGCAGGCGGAGCCGCTTTTCTGCACTACTCGGTCGATATAAGGGTCCGCCATGATGTCGTTGCCCGCCGTGAACTTCGGCAACAGCACAAAAAGGAAAAGGAATAACCATGACATACCTTTCATTTCGACCCTCCGACTTCTTTCCTTTATCACATTTATCATCCCTCATTATATCAAAATTACACCCCTATTTTTTACGAAACATTTTGGCTCCACGAATTAAGGATGTCGCTCCTTAACGTTGCACTTTTTACCGTTGGCGCTAAAATAACATCCATTCAGGGGCGAAGGGAGGAAGCATGACGACATTCCGCCCGCGGGCAATGTTCTATTTGCTCGCCATACTCTTTATGGCGCCGTCCGCTTGCAAAAGCAACGATGACGACGACGATTCTGCCGACGATGACCTCAATGACGACGACGATGACGACACCCTCGAGGTGATCGACACCGGCGCAAATGGCTGCGCCGAGCTTGGCATCGATGAACCGGGCGAACCGCTGTCTTTTAACACGTTGGTCTGCAACGGCAACGAGATGCGCTCGCATACTTCCAGCAGCGGGCCCTTCGCCGAACTGGGCGCCAAGGCGATCGACGACCAGGCCGAACTTGACGCCCTCCTGGCCGCCGATCCCGATTTCGCGCAATTGTTTGCCGAGCAGTGCACGGTCGATTTCACGGCCGACTCCCTGCTCGCCGTCGGCACGACGGTCTACTCCGGCGGCTGCGCGACCATCGAGTTTTGCGACGTGTACCAGAACGACGACGGCAATACGGCGATCGTCTATTTCTACGATTGTCACGGCGGCGACGACGTGGTCACCGCTCCCTACCATCTGGTGCTGACGCCCAAACTGTCCGCCCCGGTCGCCTTCACCGTCTACCGGCGCGAAGAAGCGGTGCAGTAGGCAACGCTGCGGTGCAACGGCTTTCCAGACCTATGCCACCTGTCAAACACGTGAAAAAATACCAGTTCCGGCGCACTATCCGTCAATGAAATGAATATCGCCGGTTGCTCATAGCCTTCCGATCGTTTATAGTCAAAACGCTCACTTCAGCCACGGAGCCTCGCATGAAACGGTTGATTCTCGTCGCGCTCTCGGTGTCGCTGTTGATGTTCTCCGCCTGCGCGGTCAAACAAACGCCGCCGCCGGCCATGGTGGTCGACCAGCCGGGCCTCGAAGCGGCGCACATGTCCGCCGACGAGCGGGAAATCGCCGCGCTGCAAAAGCGGGTGGAAGAGCTCACCGCCGAGAACGAGGCGTTGCGGCAGGAGATCGAACAACTCAAGCGGCGGCTCCGCGCCAATGAGGCGGCGAAAACACCTTCCAAACAAGTCGACCTGACCGTTCCCGCCACGGCCATGACCCGCGGCAGCGCCGATGCCCCGGTCAAGTTGGTCGTGTTCATGGAGCTGCTGTGCCCCTTTTGCGCCCGCCATCATGACAACGTTAAAAAATTGCAGGAAAAATTCGGCGACGACAACGTGCAAATCGTGTACCTCTACTTCCGCATCCATCCGGGAGCCGATTTCCTGCAGCGCGCCGCCCTCGCCGCCGGCCGGCAGGGGAAATTCTGGAAGTTCATCGAAATAGCCTTCGCCAACATGGGCGACTGGAAAGCCGGCCTTCTCAACGACGACATGACCGTCGAGCAGGAGGCGGAGGCTTACGACAAGACGATCCGCCCGGCGGCCGCCAAGCTGGGCCTGGACGCCGACCTTCTTTTCCGCGACATGCAGGACGAAGCCATCAAAAAGCAGCTCGCAACGGAAACCCAACTCGGCCGCGATTGTTCCGTGCGCGGCACGCCCACTTCGGTCATCAACGGGGACGTAATCGTCGGCGCTCGGCCCTATGAGGAGTTCGAGAAGATCGTGGCGGAGATGCTGAAGGAATAATTGCCCTCGCCATCCAAAATAAAAGGAAAGCCGCGCTTCGCTCGGCAGTAATCGAGTCCTGGATCCCCGGGTCGAGCCCGAGGATGACGGAAAAAAACCGTCATGCCCGCGTAGGTGGGCATCTAGGACCAGCCGATACTCTTCCCGACCTTATCATCACTCCACCGTCAGCAGCGCGAAGCCCCGTCCGGGCAGCGTGAAGCGGTAATCGTCCGCGTTGTCGGCGTCCAACAGCGGATACGCCTCCTCGCCGTATGCATCGCGCACCGCGCCGGTCAAACCGTCCCAGGGCGACGCGGCGAAGTTCAGGCGTAATGTTTGCGTTTCAGCGGAAAAATTGAACGCCGCCAGCACGGCCCGCTCGCCCTTGCCGCGAAAGAAGGCGAACGCCAGCGGATCGCCCGCGGCCCATGCGCGGTAGGCACCGGTCTGCAGCGGCTCGGAAGCGTTGCGTAGCGCCAGCAGGCGTCGGTAGTGATTTAATAACGAAGCCGGCTCGACCGCCTCGGCGGCGACGTTGTGCG
>Ga0116156_10003976_pt1 | contig 12675 bp, 9 predicted proteins | sample AD_UKC045_MetaG_FD_89891 | JGI IMG/M metagenome (GOLD analysis project Ga0116156, IMG submission 89891) | Active sludge microbial communities of municipal wastewater-treating anaerobic digesters from USA - AD_UKC045_MetaG | ecosystem: Engineered > Bioreactor > Anaerobic > Digestate | place: USA... | reverse complement strand
GTTTCCGGTATCACCGGTATCACCAGTATCACCAGTATCGCCAGTATCGCCAGTATCGCCAGTATCGCCAGTATCGCCGGTATCGCCACTGTCTCCAGAGTTTCCAGAGTTTCCAGTGTTTCCGTCATCACCTGAGTTGCCGGAATCAGTATCCGTAAGTTCACTGTCTTTGTCATCGCCGCCGATTAGTTTATCCCAGTCCACTTTTGTCGGGGAACTGCAGCCGATAGATATTGATGTCAGAACTACCAAAACAGTCAGTAAAGGGAAATCTCTCATTTATGCCTCCGCGATTAAACTAACATGCAAAAATTATAAAGATACGGTGGATTTAGTCAAATTTAAGGAAAACTGGGAAAATATTTCATCGGATCGACCGGTTTTAGATAATTATTGGGTTATGACACTTTCAATTTTAATTTTTACAGAAGTTCTTTCAGTTCCTTGAGTTTTTCGACAAATACTTTTTCAATGAGTTTGTATGGTTCGATGCTTGTCATGTCAACTCCTGCATCTTTGAGTATTTCAACAGGCGGTTTTGAGCTGCCGGCTTTTAAAAATCCGTCGATATACTGCTGGGGAGAAACAAGACCGGTTCTCACACTTTCTGCGAGTGACAGTGCACCGATAAACCCTACAACATACTTGTAAACATAATAGTTGTAATAGAAATGGGGAACGAACGCCCACTCGTTCTTATAAAGTTCGTCAATTTTCATCAGTCCGTATTCTTCACCGTAATATCTGCTTAAAGTGTCGCCATAGACATGGTTAAGAAAATCCGGCGTAAGTGCTTCTCCTGACTCAACTTTTTTATATATTTCATCTTCAAATTCAGCAAACTGCATCTGCCTGAAAACAGTTGAGCGGATCATTTCAATGAAGTGATTTAAGAGAAATTTTCTCTCTTCTTTATCGGTTGTTGTGTCAAGAAGGTGGTTTATCAGCATTATTTCGTTGAATGTGCTCGCAACTTCGGCAACAAAAATGGTGTATTGCGACTTTTCAAACGGCTGATTTCCATTTGAATAATATGAGTGCATCGCATGACCCATTTCGTGAGCAAGGGTTGACGCTGAATTGTAGTCATCAATGTGATTAAGCAACACAAAAGGATGCGTGTCATAAGCTTCTCCTGACATGTAAGCACCACTCCGTTTCCCCTCATTTGGATAAATATCAACCCAGCCGTTTTCCGGCTTCATACTTTCTGAAAGGACATTTCTATATTCATCCGTCATCGGCTTCATTGCGTCATTTATCAGCTTAACTGCCTCATTAAACTCGAATTTTCTATTACTCCCGCCAGTCACCATCTTTGCATAGACATCGTGGTATCCCTGATCGGGAATTTTGAGAACTTCTTTTTTAACGGCAAGATATTCGTGAAGAGCAGGAAGTATCGCTCTGATGTTATCCCTTAAAGTATAGAAAAAACCGTTAGGAAGCTCGTTGGAATTCATCTCAGATTCCAGAGCATCATCAAATTTTCTTATTTTTGCCACCGTTGAATAGTACTTTATCTGATAATGAAGCATCTTTGAAATGCCGTTCTTGTAACCGTCATAAGTTTTCCAGAACGCATCAAACACCTTTTTTCTTATCTCTCTGTCATCACTTGCCCTGTATCTCGCATAAGTCGGCATATTCACTTCAACAAGCTCTCCGTTTATCTCAATTTTCGGGAATTTCATATCTGTTGACGAAAAAGTGCTGTAAATTTCATATTCAGCAAGCGATAATCCGCCAAACTGTGCCATGATCATCTCTTCCTTATCGGACAGAGTGTGCGGCTTATTTCTAAGCAATGCATCAAAATATCTTGTGAAAACCGAAAAATCGGGATCGTCTCTGAACCCTTTGAGCACATCCTCTTCATACGAAAGAAGCTCCGGTTCCATGTATGAAGTTGCAGCGGCAAGTGAAGTCTGTGCAGATTCAACCATTCCTGAAAGTTCCTGCCAGTACCCTTCCGCCATATCTACATCACGGTTCCTGTGAGCATAACTCTCCAGTTTCATTACTCTTCTCATTGCATCACTTGAAGTTCTGAGTGCTTTCATCAACGACTCTTTTTCACTCAATCTTCCTGCAAATTTCGGCATTTGCGCCGTCGCCTTCTCAATTAACTGAAACTCATCGGTAACCTCTTCGGATGAACCGTAAATATGTTCCGGTTTCCACATGAATTTTGAATCCATTTCATTTCTTGTTTTCATTGTTTAATTCTCCTATTTACACATAAATCCGGGGTTTGCGAATTTCCCGTTTTTTGTTATGAAGATCAGTATGTTACCGGGCATGACGGGGTTTTCCGCCGACCCTGTGAAAAGTTTTCTGCCCATTTTGACTATTTCGCCGGCTTTTACTAGTGGTGTTTTGACATAGCTGAAATTCATCGTGAATTCTCCTGCTTCGACCATTATGACATAGCCGCCTGAATCAAGCTTGACCACATCTTTTATAAAACTCTGGAAAGGGAGATCGTTTATTTCAGAAGGGGAAACAAAAATACCTCTCATTGGATTCCAACCCGGCGTGTTGACGCATTTATATCCGTTCCTGAGTTCGGGGATAGCGGGTTTAATTCTAATTTCACTTATTTCGACTTCAACCCCTTTTTCAAGAAGGGCATACTTTTCCTTTAACTCACTCAGTCTCTTGTGACTTTCCTCCATGAGCTTAACAAACCCATCAAGCTCTTTTTTTACCAGTTTCATTTCATTTTTAAGATATACAATTGACATATTGTAGACCTTCTTACACTCTGAATCGAAAAAAAGGCAGTTGCTTTTCATAATTCCTGAAGATCTTTTGAGAAAATCGAGTTTGCGATATTTCAAGAGCTGGTTGAACGACATTGTTTTTATAACTTCCAGCTCACTTTCAGTAACCTTCATTGCAAGAGACACTTCCCCTTTCTCTTTTTCTATCCTCTCCATGAGTATTTTTTCTTTGAGCGTTACAGGTCTATTCTGAGAAAACAGCATCAACGATGACAAAATAAAAACTAATGAAATTAATATCCTACAGAATCTCTTCATAGACGAATACAAGTTCTCCCATGAATTTTATATTATGAAAATCTTTTGCATAAGCAGGCGTCCAGGCAGTAAAATCATCCGATTTCGACTTTTTGCCGGTATGCCTGTTTATGCGGTAGAAAAATACTTTCCATGTATCACCGTCTTTTGGCGGATTTACAGGAGCATCTTCTATTGAACTCCACGGAATCGCAATTTCTGCACGCCAGCCCTTATCCTTTTCATTGCTGTCATTCAACTTACCGTCAACTTTAACAGCATATTTGATCTTTGAATCCCAACTGTCGTCACGGTTCTTTCTTCTGCCGTTGAACTTTGAATCAAATTTAACGCCTGCCGCTGAAACCTGCATTTCGTAATAGATTTTCCCTTCACCCCTGGGATCGATGAATATCTCAACAACATCATCTGTATCATACAGCGGATCATCATTGTTCTTCTGCTCGGCATAGATATCGCTGTCTTCAGCATCAAAGCCGATATACAGATAGTTGTGGTCCATTACCGCCATGACAGAGGTTTTTACAGAACTCAGACCTTCACCGCTTGAGATCCAGAATTTATCATCTTTTGATGCATTGGCCCAGTAACTCTCCTTGAACTCGCCGTCAACTTTTGTCTGTTTTCTTGAATTTCCGGCGATCGTATAGACCTCCATCTTCTTTCTTAAAATGTTGGGCTTTGTTATCTTTATCTGTGCCATGTTAAGACGGTTCTTCCCGTCATTGAACTGTTTTTCAGGTTTTGTTCTCTCTTTTCCCTTGAAAAATCCACCTCTTACAAACATTGTATCTGTGTCAAAATGTCTCGGAAGTTCCTTAATTACCGCCTCATCCTTAATTATCTTTCCAAGAGCGAGCTTTTTCACTTTTCCGTCAATAAATTCATGGTCATATTTAAAATGCTCTTCACCTTTTTCATCCTCAAAATGGTAAAAGAGTTTCCAACCGTCGCCAAGCTGTTCATCAAACTTCCAGAAAGTTACTATCTTAAAGCTTTCTCCATGCCTGGGTTTGATTGGTTCAGTATAAAAACCCATAAATTCCACTTTCCCGTCATTGAGCTTCATTCCCGTTTTTATTGCATTTTTCGGCAGTTCTCCGACAACTCCTTCATGGGTTGAACATGAAGAAAGAATAAAAAACATAACGATAACCATTAAAAGTTTCATAAAACCCTCCTAACAGTAACTTTTTAAAAGCTCCACTGTAAAATCCCATATTTTCTCGATACTCGGAACGAACATCTTCTCATCAGGGCTGTGCGGATTTTTAATCGTCGGACCGTAACTGATCATCTCCATTCCTTCATTCTTTGAACCGATTATTCCACATTCAAGACCGGCATGAATTACTTCAACAACAGGTTTCGTTCCGTAAAGTTTTTCATATATCGAAATACATTTTGCAAGAAGTCCGCTCTCCATGTCGGGTTCCCAGCCCGGATAACCGTTTCCGCTCTTAAACTCTGCATCTGCCACAAAAGCGCTCTTTTCGACTTTTCTTGTTATCCACTCTATTCTGCTTGCAACTGAACTACGCTGACTTGAAAGAAGGGAAACAACCCCTTCGCTCATCTTAACAGTTGCGAAATTGCTTGATGTTTCAACAAGTCCTTCAATGTCACCGCTCATCGCCGCAACACCGTGAGGCATGCTCATCATCATGTTTATGAGTTTAACGCTATCGGAACTGCTCATCACGGGATCACTGAGATCTTTCATCTCTTTTACAGTTATTGTCATGTCCGGATCTGTCTTTTTGAATTCAGCTTTGATCTTTGCAGCAGTTTTCTCAACAATATCAGAAACTTTCGCAAGATCGTCCTTTTTAACACTTATAATTGAGAAAGCGTCTCTCGGAATGGCGTTGTGGGCGCTTCCGCCATCTATCGATACGATCTTCAGTTCACATGATGCTGCAAGATTATCAAGTATCCTTGCAAGGATCTGGTTTGCATTCCCTCTTTGAAGCTTGATGTCAACTCCGCTGTGACCGCCTGAAAGACCCGCAACCTTTATCTCTACATTTTTACACTCGCTGCACGGCTTAACCCATTCCGGCTTGAAATTTATCTTTGTGTCCCTTCCTCCTGCACAGCCGACTGTGAAAATACCTTCATCCTCGCTGTCAAGGTTCAAAAGCACTTTCCCTTTGAGCCATCCTGGTTTCAACGCATTGGCACCGGTAAGCCCTGTTTCCTCATCAACCGTAAAAAGGAGTTCCATCGGAGGATGCAGGACTGTCTTGTCTGTAGCAAGTTCAAGGGCGATCGCAAGAGCTATTCCGTTATCTGCTCCCAGAGTCGTACAGTCAGCTTTAAGCCAGTCTCCGTTATAAACATGCTTTATGGGGTCTTTTGAAAAATCGTGCCTGCTTTCAGGTGTCTTCTCACAGACCATATCCATGTGACCCTGAAAAACAATGACCGGTTTGTTCTCATATCCTGCGGTTGCAGGAACTTTTATAAGAACATTCATCACTTCATCCCTTTCGGCTTCAAAACCGTGTTTTTCCGCCCAATCCATAAGCCACTGACTTATTTTTGCTTCATTTTTGCTTTTTCTTGGCACTTTGTTGATCTCTTCAAAAAGGTCAAGGATCTTTTTCACTCTTGAATTCATGGTTTCCTCCTCAATTCATCAAAAATTAGAAACAACTTATAAGAGTAATTAATTTGAATAAAAAAGCAAAAAGATAAAAGAGTGTGAAAATTATTTCAGAAACTATTTGTTTTTGTATTCTTTAAGAACATTGATAACATAGTCGATATCAGCCGGAGTATGGTCACCGTTGATCTGGAAACGGATCTCTTCGTCCCCTTTCGGAACGACCGGATAGTTAAGCCCTGTCGCAAGAACTCCTTTATCTGTGAGCCACTGTACGATCTGCGAAGTTTTCTGAGTGTCTCTCACCATGAGCGGAGTTACAGGATGCGGACCGGGAATTGTTTCATAACCGTTATCCACGAGCCCTTTCTCAAATCTTGCTGTCATTTCTGAAAGGTGTTTAAGAATTTTAATCCCTTCAGGGCTTTCAAGAATATCAAGAACTTTAAGAACGGCCGTTGTTTCACCGACTGTTATCGGATTTGAATAAATGTACATCGGAGCTGTCTGACGGAGAAAATCTGTAACCGCTTTATCAGCTACGACATAACCGCCGTTGATGCCGTATGCCTTCCCGAGCGTTCCTATCAGTATATCAACTTTTGCACCTGTAACTTCCTCTGTTCCGCGGCCGGTTATTCCGTATGCACCGACACCGTGTGAATCATCAGCCACTGTTGTCACTCCTTCTTCAAATTTGTCGTCAAATTTTTTGCAGATAGCAACGAACTGATCAAAAGGACAGAAATCGCCTCTCATTGAGAAAACACCGTCAGTAATGACAATGCAGCGCTTCCCTTTGCCTACGGATTCATTCAGTTTTGCTTCAAGGTCTGCCATGTCATTATGCTTATAAATGAGCTTTGCTGAAGGTCTTGCAAGTTTCATTGCGTTGATAATGCAGTTATGATTGAGTTCATCACTGATTATAACTGTTTCCGCTGTTGTCAGAGGAGTTATGACACCAAGTGATGTAACATAGGCACTTGAGAAAATCATTCCCGATTCTCTACCATGGAATTTTGCAAGGCGTTCCTCTAGTTCGATGTGCGGTCTGTATGTTCCCGAAATAAAGCGGACAGCACCGGGACCCGCACCGTATGTAGCAGTTCCGTGCTCTTCAGCCGCCATAACATCCTTTCTCAGCGAAAGACCGAGATATGAATTTGAGTTCATCTTAATAAACTCTCTGTCACCATATCCTTCGACAATAAACCTCGGACCTTTATCACCTTTTGCCGGAATTACTTTTGTGATGACTTTTTCTGCTCCTTTTGCAATTCCTTTCGCCTTAAGTTCATCAACATGTTTAATAAGAGCATTGTTTAATTTTACACCTGACATTTTACACTCCCTGGTTTATTTAAGTTTTTTCTCAAGCTGTTCGAGCATATCCTTTGTCATGGAAGCAAGGTCGTACGCCGGCTTCCATCCCCACTCTGCTCTTGCAGCGGAATCATCTATTGAATCCGGCCATGAATCAGCTATTGCCTGTCTGAAATCGGGTTCATACCTGATCTCGAATGAAGGAATATGTTTTCTTATTTCATCAGCCATTTCAGAAACTGTAAAGCTCATTCCGGCAACATTGAAATCGGAATGGTGCTTAAGTTTGCCAAAATCCGCTTCAAAAAGGTCTATCGTGGCTTTCAGACAGTCAGGCATATACATCATCGGAAGTTTTGTGTCTTCTTTTACAAAGCATGTGTATTTTCCATGCTGAATAGCATCATAATAAATAGCAACAGCATAATCTGTCGTTCCGCCACCCGGAAGCGTTTCATGGCTGATTATGCCGGGATATCTGAGTCCTCTTACATCAAGTTTGAACTTTCTCACATAGTAGTCACACAAGAGTTCGCCCGCAACTTTTGTAACGCCGTACATAGTTGTCGGCTTAAGAACTGTTTCCTGCGGGGTATCAACTTTCGGAGTTTCCGGACCGAAAACAGCAATGGAGCTTGGCATAAGAACTTGCTTCATATTCTTTTCACGCGCTACTTCAAGAACATTTATGAGTCCGTTCATATTAACATCCCACGCCATCAACGGATTTTTTTCACCCACAGCCGAAAGGATAGCAGCCATGTTGACCATGTGATCGATTTTATATTTGTCACAAACTTCACCAAGTTTCTGTCTATCCATGACATCGAAAAATTCAAAAGGACCTGATTCTTTAATTTTCTGTGACGGTTCGGTCTTTCTTGTTGATGCAACAACATTTTCATTACCATAGATCTCGCGCATCTTCAGAGTAAGTTCAGAACCGATCTGGCCTACGGCACCAATGATGAGAATTTTTTTCATTTTTTCCACCTTTTTAAACAATTTTTGTTAATTATTTATCTCCCTTGAGAATAACACTTCCATTTCCTTTTTCTTTTTCTGACAACATATTTCCCGACCTGAAAAGCAGAACTTTTTCAAGAACGAACTCCAGCTCTGAAACACTCTCGTCAGCCCTGTAATTAAGATACCTGTAGATAACGAGACTCGGGATTGCCACCGTGAGACCTGCCGCAGTAGTGATCAGCGCTTCCCATATGCCTCCTGCGAGTATCATGGGGTTACCTCCTGCTTCAGTAAATCTTGTAAATATCTTTATCATGCCGAGCACTGTTCCGAGAAGACCGAGAAGAGGGCTTATAGTTGCCATTATTCCGGGAATTGAAATCCATCTGTATATGTCAGCGCTAACTTTCTTTGCATACATTTCTGTAACTTTCACAGGATCTTGTCCCGTATTGTCAGCGATCACCAGATCAAGTATCTTCGAGAAAAGATCGTCCTTTTTCTTAACTTCAGTCGCTATTTCATCCCATGATCCTTTTTCGGAAAGATGGATTATCAGCTCCGGATTGGATGCTATCTTAGATCTTCGAAGAGAGAACATCCTTTCAAAAAGTATCGTGATGCTTATGACAGAGCATAAAAGGATCGGATACATTATTACCCCACCCTTTTCAAAAATCACAAAAATGTCCATCTAAACACCTCAAAAAATATCCACTGTCTTATACTAAAAATGATTTAGGTTATCAAGTAATTTTTAATCAGAATATTTATATGTTCCGCAGCTACTCTGTCACCATGTAGAATTCGACCCTTCTGTTCTTTGCCATGTCGGGTTCAGTGTCTCCTGCAGCAACGGGTTCAGATGCACCCATGAGCTTTATGGCGATTCTTGAGGGTTCGACACCGTTCTTGACAAGCACCGCCTTTACTGCATCAGCTCTTTTCTGAGGATAAGTGCTCTTTTCAGAAGGATCACGGTGTGCTTCAATCCGTATTTTCAAAGTAAAATTCCTGTTAAGTATCATGGCAACTTTTTCAATTTCAAGAGCATCCTGTATGTAATCGGAATTGTGCATGAAGCTTACAACAGATGAAAGCTTTTCTCCCGTTTTCTGAGCCGGCTTCTGGGTAACAGGCGGCTGCAAAGGTTTCACTTCCGGTTTCACTTCCGGTTTCACTTCCGGTTTCACTTCCGGTTTCACTTCCGGTTTCACTTCCGGTTTCACTTCCGGTTTCACTTCCGGCTTCACTTCCGGTTTAACTTCCGGTTTAGCTTCCGGTTTCACTTCCGGTTTCACTTCCGGTTTCACTTCCGGCTTCACTTCCGGTTTAACTTCCGGTTTAGCTTCCGGTTTCACTTCCGGCTTCGGCTCCTCTTTAACTTCCGGCTTCACTTCCGGCTTCGGAGTTTCAACCTGTTTTTTTGAAACATCCATACTCCATGAAATTCCTAGGAAAACTCTGAATTTAGGAACACCCACAGCGCTCCCGAATCCGCCGTAAGCACCTGCAGAAACATCAATATCGACCGGTGTTTTCACTTTGAATCCGCCACCAAGCTCTATATTGTCAACAGCTTCATTTTTAAACGGCTCTGCTATTGAAGTGTTTGCGTGAAATTCTGCAACAATATCAAAAAGTTGAGGAACAGCATGCAGATTAAGCGCAACTTTGACACCGAATTCATCATCAAAAACAGATTCGGCATAATACTGCTTCTGAAGTATCTGATAAAACAAATTCGTCGTAAATCCAACCCTTTTTGATTCACTTCCTATTGCAATTGCCGGTTTAAAGGTGAAAAGCGAACTTCCAAGTGCAGAATGGACAAGTTCGCCTGTCGGAATTGTCATTTCGGGGATCAGGGAAAGGGCGAACAACCCGTCAGAAACATTAGCTATCTGGAATCTCGGAACAAGTCTTATGTCCCCTATTCCGCCCGATGGAAGAGAGTCTTCTTCGTCCCATCCGTCACCGTTCTGATAGATCATAACGGGAAATACCAGTCCGAAATCAAAATATTTAACCGGGCTGTAGAAAAAAGATATGTCGGCAGTTATCTGGTTCTCAATGACACTCCTTATTATATCGCCTTCAGCATTGAACTGTGAAATTGAATCGGGCATATAGTGCATAAGGAAACCGGCACCGAAAAGGTCCTGATCGAGACCCTCTGCTCCGTAAACAGAAAAATATCCGTCTTCAAACGGTGTTGACTTAAACCTGTTGGCATCGATAGAAAAGCCACCGGCATAAAGAAGGTCAGACATAATTATCAGAAACATTAAAATAATCAGCTTATTAACTGCAGGTTTCATTTTTACTCCATGACAAAAAACATTAAAAAAGCAATGCTATTATACCTTTTTACGGCAAAAAAACAATTATTAGCATTTTTTTTGATATTCTGCTGATAATACTATATATTCATTTCCGCTTGAGCTTATTAACAATTATTACTAATCTTTAAAAAGAAGGAGTCGGAAATGGATTTTCAGAAACATATCAATGAGTTACTTTCAACTCATCCGATAGTTCAGATGAACATGTCAAGAGAGCTTTTAATTTACAATGCAGTGTCAAAAGGAAAAGCTCTGATAACCGAGAACGGTGCTCTGGCAACATGGACTCCTGTTGAGTCCACAGGTAGAAGCCCCAAGGACACTCTCATCGTAAAACACGATACAAGTGCTCATAAAATTGACTGGCATTCTCCTAACAACCGCCCTCTCGATCCTGAAGTTTTTGACATGATATTTGAAGACGCCATTAAAACATTACGCGGCAAAAAAAGTTTTTATGTCAACGACAGGGTTCTTGGTGCAGATCCGTCATACGCTCTTCCTGTAAGGGTAATAACCGACAAGGCATTCACTTCCGTTTTCGTGGACAATATGTTCAGACCTGTTCCGAAAGAGATCGAAAAGAGCATTTTCTTTAAAAAACCTTTTACTCTGATAGCTCTTCCTTACGATAAGCTCGATCAGCAGAAATATAAGGGGAAACTGAGACGGCTTCCGGACGGCAAGACAACAAATATGGTCATTGCAATGGATTTTGACCGTTCGATCGGTATTGTTTACGGTTCGGCATATCTTGGAAGCGTAAAAAAGCTTATGTTCACTGTAATGAACTTCTATCTTCCGGACAACAATATTCTCCCCCTTCACTGCAGCGCGAATGAAGGTCCTGACGGAAACACCGCACTTCTTCTGGGACTTAGCGGAACAGGCAAAACGACTCTTTCAGCAGACCCGGAAAGGGCGTTGATCGGTGACGATGAACACGGATGGAATGACAACGGTATCGCAAATTTTGAAAATGGAGTTTATGCAAAACTTATTAATCTGAAAAAAGACAAGGAACCAGAGATATACAATGCTCTTTTCCATAAAGCTGATTATCTTGAACACGGTGCAATGATGGAAAACGCTATGATGTATCCTGACGGTGTGATAGACCTTGATGATGACCGTCTGACACCTAATTCAAGGGCAAGTTTTCCTCTTTCTTTCCTTTCAAATATCAAAGAAAGTGCCTGCGGCGGTCACCCTTCGACAATAATTTTTCTTACCGCTGATGCAAACGGTGTTCTTCCTCCGGTAGCACGACTTACGAAAAATCAGGCAATGCTCTGGTTTTTAATGGGTTACACATCAAAACTGGCTGGAACTGAAACGGGAATAACTGAGCCGGTTTCCACTTTCTCAAGATTCTTCGGAGAACCGTTCATGCCGAGGAATCCGAATGATTATATTAAACTGCTCGGCGAGAAAATGGAAAAGCATAATGTCGGTGTATATCTTGTAAACACCGGTTGGAGCGGCGGACCTTACGGCACCGGCTCAAGAATGGATATAAATATCACAAGAAAGATCGTTTCAGCTTGCCTGAACGGTTCTCTCGAAAATGTTAAATATATCGAGGATAAACAGTTCCATCTTGAAATCCCGGAAACATGTCCCGGTGTTGACCCGAAAATGCTTGTTCCGATAAACACATGGGAAAACCAGTCAGCTTTCAAATACCGTGCAGAAAAACTTGCTGAAGAGTTCTCACATCACTTTGATGCCGCTTACGGACTTAGAAACATCCCTGAAGAAGTCAGATCACAGTGCCCCGGAAAATAATATTCAATACTGCATATTCGTATAAAAAATTCCAAGAAGATCTTCAGACATTGAGATGGGTGCGGTGTTCTTGTAACTTACAACAATCCACTGATAGAATCCTTTAAGTGCAGGCCCGTCGTACTGAACGCTCATGACCGCATCATCTGTTTTAGGAACTTCCTTTGTCCATTGCACTGTTCCCTGTGCAGTATAAACATTGACAATATATTTTGTCGCACTTGCATCTCGTTCCCACTGAAAAAGCGGTGGTTCGCTAATTAATTCAGGACCTTCCGCTCCTGGGAAAATTATCGGGATTGCTTCGGTGACTTTGAAATTTCCTATTGAAATATCATAAACCGGACCATCCGCCGGAAATGTTACTTTGAGTATCTGCGTCCCGGCAATGTTCGGATCAGGATCTCTCACAAGAAGATCGTTCTCAAAAGCTGCAAGAACATAATACTTTCCATCTGGAATTCCTGTTATGGTGTAATTTCCTGAAACATTGGGTTCAATTCCGTAATCAGGAGCTCTAAGTCCCGGAGCAAGTATCCCTTTTGAGAAAGATTCAATGAAAGTTGAAGCAGGAATAAGAACAATGCTTGTCTTC
>Ga0116156_10003974_pt1 | contig 12676 bp, 8 predicted proteins | sample AD_UKC045_MetaG_FD_89891 | JGI IMG/M metagenome (GOLD analysis project Ga0116156, IMG submission 89891) | Active sludge microbial communities of municipal wastewater-treating anaerobic digesters from USA - AD_UKC045_MetaG | ecosystem: Engineered > Bioreactor > Anaerobic > Digestate | place: USA... | reverse complement strand
TCGGCGTGGGCACGCCGGAAACGACGAGACCCCGAGGGGATCACCCCACGGGGTCTTGCGTTAAACAAGAACCGCTGAAATCAGCGGATTGAATTTTGGCTCCCCAGGAACAACCCTACCCGAACCGCTCTCGGCTCTCGCACCAGGCTGACGCCCCCGCCGCGACCGGTTTGACCTGTTCAACCGCCTTTTCGCCCCCCGGACCGGACCGGACCGCCAGCCCGAACCCGCCAGAGAGTCGCTACGCGACCGCCCCAGACGCCTGTTTTGACCACGCCGCCGGAGCGCTCATCGTCCGGAAGACCTACCGCCTGCTGGTTCCAGCCCGGCGTAAAGCCCCGGATCGATGCCGCTGACATCGCGCCTTCGCGATCCTTCCTGCCGTAGTGGTTCCTGTTGGACTTTGTCGGTTTTGCGCTAGCATTCATGGACGCGACCTGCTACATTCATCGCCAACACGTCTTGAACTGGTTAGATCGGCAACGAATCTGCCGGAGCAGGAGATCATGCAAGAACAAGAACGATGGCTATCGGTCGAGGAGATTGCCGCCCACCTGGGCGTCAATCGTGACACGATCTACAAGTGGATTGACCGGCGGCAGATGCCCGCCCACAAGCTCGGCAAGCTCTGGAAGTTCAAGGCTACCGAGATCGACGAGTGGATTCGCGCCGGGAAGGCGGCGGAGGACACGGAGCAGGAGAAGAAACCGAATGGCGATTGACCCGCATAGCATCGACGAGCTGCGCAACGGCATACGCGAGCAGATCGCGGAAGACCGGGGGCTGCTGGACAAGCTCCGTGATGAAGTCCGTCCGCTGGCTGCCAAGGTTCGTCGCATCCAGCCACGCTCCACGACTTCGTTCGCTTTGGTCGGCACCGACGGCGGCAACAATCGCATTCAGTTCGATCCGTTCCTCGTGCAGCTCGTCCGTGTCGTAGACTCGAGCAACAACGAGTACTGCCTCGATGTCGTCTCACCCACGATGGACATGGATCGCCTGAGCGCTCGTCAGTTCGACGGCTCCGGCTCGCCTAAGACGAGCCTCGGCCACCTCATGTCGTTCCTGGGACTGACGGACATCACCAAGATCAGTCACATGATACGCAAGCCGAGCGAGGATAGGCCTGTCAGCCCGACATGGGTTCAGGTGTATCGGGAGCTGGTTGAGTGGGCCATTCTCTTTCATATTCTCCGCACGAAGGACTTTGCCACGGACACGATCTTCGTGTGTGACGGCTTGCTGCGAAGCAAGATATTCGCCAAGGAGTATTTCCCTGCGATTCTCAAAGGCATCGAGAACGCGATCAATGAACACTATCGCCGGAGTCGCAGGCGTGTCTGTCTAACCGGCGTCTGCAAGTCCAGCAAGGTGCTCGACCGCTACCGTCTGGCCATGTCGCTCGAAGGCATCCTCCAGACGGACTATCCGGCCTTCGTGGAGGTGGATCGCGAACTCGAACGCAATGCCTACGTCTGGGACGAGTATGCGCGGGGCGGCGATGTGGATGTTGGGGGCGGCGAGGTCAACAAATTCGTGGGCGGCAAGATGTTCTTCGTGAAATTTGGCAGTCGTCCTAATGACCCCATCTGGCCCGTGGACATCTTTCTGCCTCAAGTGAAAGACGCCGCAGGGATCATCGGCTACATGCTCGCCGATGCGATCAATGGGTTCCCGGTTCCCTTCTATCCCCAGTGCCTCCAGAAAGCCCATGAGAATGCTGCCCTCGTGGATTTCGACTTCGACATTCTCCAGGACGAGATATTCCGGGGAATCCGAACCGCATTGGGCGACCGTGGCAGCGCCCTGGACATCTTTAGACTGAAAGACACTGACCCTGCGCAAAGGCGCTATGGATAGGAGGACGACTATGCCGCTTGAGCTTTTTCCAAAAGAACAGATCGTGGGCGTGTTTCGTGGGTTCCGCGAGGGCGGACTCGAATTCCATGCCGACCTCGTTTTGCCCTATCGAAGCGATTTTCAGTGCACGCCGATGCATGGCCAGTTCTTGCTCGTGCAGCTTGAAACACCGGATGAAGCCGTCTTGGGACGTATCACGGCGTTCTCGTCGGAAGGGAAACTCTCGTCCGGCGCTGGCGAGGAATTCAATATCCGGGCAGTCCGTGAGGACCGCGCCGTCCCAGAGAATCTCCGGGAGGATTATCTCAAGTACCGCGTGAACATCCGGGTTCTCGGCGTCCTCCGCAACAAGTCGAACGGCGACCTTTCCTTTGTCGCATCCCATCGCCGCCTTCCGCATGTCGGCAGCCCGGTTGCATTCCCGTCCGGTTCGGTCCTTCAAGATCTGGCGGGGCACAATATCCCTGGCTCGCCCATCGGCTACCTTGCCTTCGGTGAATACATCTATGCCCAGGGCGGCGATCAGTTGAAGGTCGAAGACTGGATGCAGGTCAAGTCCCCAGAAGTCCTCGTGAAGTTCGCTGTGGACAGCCTGGTCTCGCGTCGCTCGTTCATCTTTGCGCGTGCGGGATTCGGCAAATCCAATCTTAACAAGCTCCTGTTCAGTCAGCTCTACGCCACGACGCCGACCATCGAAAAGCGGAATCGCCATGTCCCCGTAGGCACCGTGATTTTCGATCCCGAAGGCGAATATTTCTGGCCCGACGACAAGGGCCGCCCTGGGCTTTGCGACGTACCGGCGCTTCAGGACAAACTCGTTGTCTTCACATCCAAGCGCAGCAGCAGCCCCTTCTATCAATCCTTTGTGGCTGGCGGCATCAAGCTCGACATCCGCCGCCTGCGGCCATCCGACGTGATCGGCATCGCCCTGGGCCCCGACCGGCAGGACCAGCAGAACGTTCGCAAGCTCCGGGCCTCGATTCCGCCCGCTGGGAGGAGCTGGTCAACATCATCGACGCAGGCAAGAACTCCACCCCCCTCGACGACATCATGCGCATCCTCTCACTGGAGCGCGATCAGCAGCAGGCCGAGGCCCTCGCCGCCCGCGCCAACATGACCACCATCGTTACGATGCTCCACGACAAGAGCAGCCAACTCATGGACATGCTCATCTACTCCCTGTCCCAGGGCAAGCTCTGCATCGTCGACGTTTCGCAGATGCGCGGTGCGCAATCCCTTATCCTCTCCGGTCTGATCCTTCGCCGCATCTTTGACCGCAACCAGGCGGAATTTACATCCGACTCCCCGCAGACTATCCCCACCATCGCCGTGGTGGAGGAAGCCCAGACCGTTCTGAATGAGTCTGCCACATCTGCCGAACCTTACATCGCCTGGGTGAAGGAAGGCCGGAAGTACGATCTCGGTGCCCTCATGGTGACCCAGCAACCAGGCAGCATCCCGGTTGAGATTCTCAGCCAGGGCGACAACTGGTTCGTCTTTCACCTACTCTCGGCCGCAGATCTCTACAGCGTCTCGAAGGCCAATGCCCATTTCAGCAACGACATTCTGAGCGCGCTACTTAACGAACCGATCCCCGGACATGGCGTCTTCTGGAGCTCTGTCAAAGGCAAGTCATACCCTATCTCGCTTCGTGTCCTGTCCTTTGAGAACATGTACCCACGCCTGGACCCGGACTATAATCGTCCCGCCGCCGAGACCTTTGCCAGGCGCATCCTCCGCGAGTTTCCCGCACCTGCCGCGCGAGAACCCGCTGCGCCGCCGGTTCCTGGCCAACAACCCTCCGCACCCGCCGGTCCGGCCCAGGCGCATCCGCCGCAGCCACTTGTTCTCGAAGCTGAACCCCCGGAAGAGGAGCCCCACGACAATCTGGCGGCATTGCGCGGCGCATGCGTCGCTGCGCTCAGAGCCGACGCCCGACTACTGGACCGCATTCGTGGTGATGGTGCTGCCTGGGGTTCAATCAAGGCCCTCTTCAAAAGCACGCTTCCCCAGAACCTGGACAACCAGGACGACATGGCCTACCGCATGGTTGTCACCGCCTTGAACGAGATCATCGGCCCGCAGGATCAAGCCTGGCATTCTTTCAGAAATGCAGAGAGCAAGACGTATGTGAAGACTGGTCCGAACCCGAACCCAAGATGACAAGAGCGCTTCCAGATAAACGGAACAGCGTGCTGAACGGGATATGCCCGTACTTCACGATGTTTCCGCTTGAGTTCCCGTACCGCGTGCTGCGCCAGCATGCCGGTAGCGGGGCCAAGGTGCTGGACCCGTTCTGTGGGCGGGGCACAACCCTCTACGCCGCCCGGATGCTCGGAATGCCCGCCTATGGCATCGACAGCAATCCTGTCGCGGTCGCAATCAGCCGCGCAAAGCTCGCGAACACCACGCCGAAGGCGATTGTCGCGGCTGCGCAGCGTATTCTGGACGAGTCCTCTCGCGTGATGTGTCCCGATGGCGAGTTCTGGCATCTGGCCTATTCCAACGATGTTCTGGACTCTTTGTGCCGCCTGCGTTCGGCACTCCTCGATGACGCCTCGTCTGCCGCTCGTCAGGCCCTCGTCGGGATCATTCTCGGGGCATTGCACGGCCCCATGCCAAAGTCCGCGCCGTCGTATTTCTCCAATCAGTGCACCCGCACGTTCGCGCCGAAGCCCGCCTATGCGGTGCGGTTCTGGACAGAACGTCGCCTCATGCCGCCCAAGGTGGATGTTCTGGAGCTTATCAAGCGGCGGGCAGAGCGTTTCTACTCGGCTGGAGGCACGGCTGCCGTGGGCGGCGTAACGTGCGGTGACAGTCGGCAATCATCGTCCTTTCGCGCCGCTTCCAAGGCCGAATGCAACTGGATCATCACGTCGCCTCCATACTACGGCATGCGCACCTACCTGCCTGACCAGTGGCTCCGCCTCTGGTTCCTGGGAGGGCCGTCTCACGTTGACTACACGAACAACGGCCAGGTCAATCATCGAAGTCCCGCGTCCTTTGCTGAGGAACTGCGCAAGGTGTGGCAAAACTCGGCCGAGGCCTCCGGCGACGGCTGTCGGCTCGTTGTCCGGTTCGGGGCCATCAATGACCGGAAGATCGACCCCGTTGCGCTGATCAAATCATCCTTGGTCGAGACCCCGTGGCGGATAATCACGGTCAAGCCTGCCGGAGATGCCTCGACGGGGCGCAGGCAGGCACTCCACTTCGCCCGCAAGACTACACCGGCTTTGCGCGAATATGACGTGTGGGCATTTCTACAGGCAAAAGAGATGCGAGGGGCTGACGACATTCCGACTGCCCCTCCTACCGGAAACGATCACAAGCGAGGATGACAACAATGGAACAACCCATCGACAAGTTTCAGCGGCTGCTGCGTGAGATATTCCAGTTCGACTGCGCGGACCTGGATTTCGGCATCTACCGGATCATGAATCACAAGCGGGACGTGATTGAGAAGTTCATCTCGACCGACCTGCCCAAGGCCATCGCCGACGAGCTGTCGCGCGGCGGCCTGGCGGAGCAGTCGCAGGCCGCGCAGGAGCTAGAGAGCGTCCGGCAGCAAGTCCGCGAGTCTTTGGGCACCGGCGCGATCAATGGCGACGGGAAACTGGACGAGGCATACCACGCCACTCCGCTGGGCAAGCGATATCTCGCGCTGACAGAAAAAGCCGCCGGTGGACGCGGGCGCGAAGCGCTCGAAGCGACCATCTTCAACCACCTGTACAGCTTTTTCAGCCGCTACTACCAGGACGGCGACTTCATCTCCAAGCGGCGTTATTCCAAGCGGCAGCGGTATGCCATTCCCTACAACGGCGAGGAAGTGCATCTGCACTGGGCCAACCACGATCAGTACTACGTCAAGACGGCCGAGTACTTCCAGGACTACACCTTCTCGTCGCGCGGCGTAACGATCCACTTCAAGCTCAAGACCGCCAACGTCGAGCAGAACAACGTCAAGGGGGAGGCGCGCTTCTTCATCCCGCGCCACAAGGAGATTGTCTGGGATGCGGCGGCTCGCCAGCTTGTCATCCCGTTCGAATTCCGCCCCCTCACGGAGCAGGAGACCGTCACCTACGGCGCGAAGAACCAGCAGGACAAGATCAACGCCGACGCCGTCGACGCCATCCCAAAGAGGCTTTCGCCGAAGGATCACCTGGACGCGCTCGCCGTCCTCACCGCCGAACGGCGCAAGACCAGTGACGGCGTCCCCGTCAGTTTCCTTGAGCACCACCTGCGGCAATATACCCAGCGGAACACGTCCGACTTCTTCATCCACAAGGACCTCAAAAGGTTTCTCTCGGGCGAGCTGGACTTCTACCTGAAGAATGAAGTCCTGAACCTGGACGAGATGGAGACCGCCGGTGAAGACCGATCCGAGGGCTGGTTCCAGGTGATGCGCGTGATCAAGGCCGTCGGCTGCCGCATTGTCGAGTTTCTCGACCAGATCGAGTCGTTTCAGAAGATGCTCTGGGAGAAGCGGAAGTTCATCACCGAGATGCAGTACTGCATCACAGTAGGGACCATTGATGAGCGTTTCTACCCCGAGATCGCCGCCTGCGACGCCCAATGGGCTGAGTGGAGAGTCCTGTTCCACATCGATGAGGAGAAGACCGACCTGTTCACTAACGGGAAGAACAAGAAGGATAGGCGTGTGGCCTTCCTGAAGGCTCACCCGACGCTGGCGCTGGACACAAAGTATTTCGAGACGTCCTGGGTTGATGCTCTGCTCGATAGTTTCGATGATATAGATGGCCAGACAGACGGCCTTCTGCTGCACGCAGATAACTTTCAAGCGCTGGCGCTGCTCCAGGATCGCTATCGACATGCGATTGAGTGCATTCATATCGATCCGCCATACAACACCGCAACAAGCGGGTTCCTTTACAAGAATGAATACCAGCACTCCAGTTGGTTGGCCATGATGCGCGACCGTATCGACGCGGCTCTTCCTCTATTCATTGAAGAAGGAGCATTTCAGTGCCACATCGACGAGAATGAGTATGAGGCTCTATTCCAGTTGTTCGAGAAACTTGGCCTGCCGAACGCGGGAACAATTGTCTGGGACAAGAAGAATCCGATGCTTGGGCGCAAAGGGATCGCAACACAGCATGAGTACATCATTTGGCGCGGTGGCGCTGATGGTGTCATCTATCTTCGTAACACATCGGTCCAGAAGATACTCAAGGCAGCGAGCGACATCATCGCCAAGCATGGCGGCGTTAATCCGGCATCACGCCAAGAGTATGCCCAGTGGATCAATGGCTGCGAAGACCTAACAGGCGGCGAGAAGGCGTATCGTCTGCTCAACGATGATGGACGAGTGTTTCAAAGCGTTGCCATGGGAGCACCCGAGCCCCGTGCTAATCCAAAGTTCCACATTCCGCTCATTCACCCGCGCACGGGCAAACCGTGTCCTGTCCCGAGTAACGGCTGGTCTCGCGCACCAGAGACAATTCAACAACTCATTGACGCCGGAGAAATCATTTTCGGTGACGACGAGACCACGCAACCCCGCAAGAAGGTCTTTCTCACGACAGAGTCAAAACGTCAGGTATCCTCCGTGATTGAGGAGACTGGAAGAGGCAAGCAAGACGTTCTCGCCCTGGGCTTGGAATTTCCTTACTGCCATCCAGTATCGCTTTACGAAACGCTGTTGGGGGGCGCGCTTTCATCGAGAGGTCTTGCACTGGATTTCTTTGCTGGTTCAGGCACGACCGGACATGCCGTGATCAATCTTAACCGAGCGGATCGAAGTGCGCGCGGGTTCATTCTCGCGGAGATAGGGGCGTACTTTGACACGGTCACATTGCCCCGCATCAAGAAGGTCACCTTCACGCCGGAATGGAAGGACGGGAAGCCGAAACGCATGGCTACGCCTGAAGAGGCTGAGAGAAGTCCCCGGATCGTCAAGTACATCAGGCTGGAGAGCTACGAGGACGCGCTGAACAACATCGCGTTCGATGACGCCTCGGCGCAGGCGACGCTGAAGTTCGAAGACTACCTGCTGCGCTACATGCTGCGTTGGGAGACGCGCAAGAGCGAGACGCTGTTGAACGTCGAGAAGCTTGACCGGCCCTTCACGTACAAGCTGACCTTGACGAAGGATGGAGAGTCCGTTGACCGGTCCGTAGATATCCCGGAGACCTTCAACTATCTGCTCGGCCTGCATGTCGCCACGCGCAAGGTGTATGACGACGACGGCCGCCGCTACCTGGTCTACCGGGGCACGATTGACCATCGGCAGGTTGCCGTGATCTGGCGCGAGACGGACGGCTGGCAGAAGAAGGATCTGGAGCGCGACAAGAAGTTCGTGGCCAACCAGAAACTGACCGAAGGCGCAGACGAGGTCTTCGTCAACGGCGATTCCTTCATCCCGAACGCCCGGGCGCTCGAACCGGTGTTCAAGGCCCGAATGTTCTCGACGGTGGAGGCGTAACCGATGGCCCGAGCAAACAACGGCAATCCGGAGTATGTGAAGCTCGAGCAGCGTCTCGTCCTGCTGGCATGGCTGAACAGCCTGTTCGGCTACGAGCAGAACCGTGACCTGCTGGCGGATGTGCGCGAGGCCGCCGAGGGTTTCGATGCCTCCGGACGCAGCTATGTGAATCTGCGGTTGACTGCTCGTGGCGACAAGGTGAAGATCAGTGCAGCCGATCTGGCCCGCTACGACGACAACATCCGCGAACATCTCCAGGCGATGAACGCCCGCCGTCCGGAGCCGATCACCCTGCGCTACTTTCAGCACCTGGCGGCGTTGTACACGGAAGTCTTCCTTGATGCCTACTTCAACCGGCGCGGTCAGTTGCTGCGGGACCTGAATGCCTTCGTGGAGACGCGCAACGCGGCCAAGACGGCCGGAGACATCAAGGACGGGAAGTTCGCCGAATCCGACCTGAAAAAGCTCGCCTTCTGGATGGCGACCGGCAGCGGCAAGACGCTGATCATGCACCTGAACTACCGGCAGTTCCTGCACTACAACAACCTACCGTTGGACAACATCCTTCTGATCACGCCCAACGAGGGATTGAGCGAGCAGCACATCGCGGAAATGACCGCCTCGGGCATCACCTGCCGCCGCTTCGACATCAACGAGAGCGGCCTTGGGATGGTCGAGAAGAACGCCGTTCGCGTGATCGAGATCACCAAGCTGGTCGAGGAGAAGCGCGGCGGGGGCGTGAGCGTGTCGGTCGAGTCCTTCGAGGGAAACAACCTGATCTTCGTGGACGAAGGGCACAAGGGCTCCGGCGGCGAGGCATGGCGCAAGTTCCGCGATGCGCTGGGGCAGACCGGGTTTACGTTCGAGTACAGCGCCACGTTCGGCCAGGCCCTGACAGCCGCCCGTAACGACGACCTCACGGCGGAATACGGAAAGGCCATCGTCTTCGACTACTCCTATCGCTACTTCCACGGGGACGGCTACGGCAAGGAGTTCCACATCCTGAATCTGAAGGAGGAGACGACCGAGGACAAGACCGAGACGCTGCTCCTCGGCAACCTGCTGTCTTTCTACGAGCAACAGCGCGTCTTCCATGAGCAGCAAGACGGTCTGCGTCCGTACAATCTGGAGAAGCCACTCTGGGTGTTCGTCGGCAGCAGCGTGAACGCGGTCTACACCGAAGACCGGGAGAAGCGAAGCGACGTGCTGACCGTGGCGAGGTTCCTGCACCACTTGCTGGAGAACAAGCGCGGGTGGGCGGTGAAGGCCATCCAGAAGCTGCTGGACGGGAAGACCGGCCTGGTAGATACGAACGGCCAGGACATCTTCGCCGGGCGGTTCGGGTATCTGCGCGGGCGCACCGACTACGCGGACGCCGTCTATCGGGACATCCTTGCCAAGGTGCTTCACGCGCCGACCGGCGGCGGTTTGCACCTGTGCGATCTGCGGGGCCATGCGGGCGAACTGGGGCTCAAGGCCAGCGGCGCGGAGGAGTACTTCGGACTGATCTACATCGGTGACACCACGACGTTCAAGAAGCTGGTCGAGGCCGACGATTCCGGCATCGTGATCGAGGAGGACGCCATTGCCGATTCGCTTTTCGAAGGCATCAACGAGCCGGACACCAGCGTCGAGATATTGATCGGCGCGAAGAAGTTCATGGAGGGTTGGAACTCCTGGCGCGTGTCGAACATGGGGTTGCTCAATATCGGGCGCAAGGAAGGCTCGGAGATCATCCAGCTTTTCGGGCGCGGCGTGCGTCTACGTGGAAAGGACTTCACGCTCAAACGCAGCTCCGCCCTGGACGGTGCCCATCCGGAGCATGTCCCGTTGCTGGAGACGCTGAACATCTTCGCTGTGCGGGCAAACTACATGTCCCAGTTCCGCGAGTACCTGGAGAAGGAAGGCGTGGAAACCCGGGGCGATGTGGAGTTGCCGTTGCCGATCCGGGCCAACGACGGTTTTCTCGGGCAAGGGCTGTTCATACCCCGCGTCCCGGAAGGGCGCTGCTTCGCGGACGAGACCGACATACTCCTCGAGGTCGACTCCGGCATACGGGTTCGCGTGGACATGTCGCTGAAGGTACAGACGCTGGAAAGCGGTGCCGACGGCCTGACGGCCACGGCGGTCAGGGCAGGTCAACAGCGCCCCATCCCGGACGAGAGCCTCGGTCTCGTGGACTGGGAGAAGGTGTATCTCGACCTGATCGAGTATAAGGAGCGCAAGGGGATGCGGAATCTGGCCATCCGTCCGGATGTTCCGAGGGCCATTCTCTCGACGACCGAACCGGCCAGGCTCTACAGCCTTGTGGCCGATGAAGCCGTCGTCAGACCCGACTCGTTCGCTGGGACGGCATGGTTGAACGAGGCCGCCGTGACCATCGTGCGCAAGTACGCCGACACGTTCTACCGCAACCGGCAGGAGCGTTGGGACGTCGAGCACATGGTGTACAGGACGCTGGGCAAGGACGACCCCAACTTCCAGAACTACACCGTCAAGATCGCCAGAGGCGAGTCGCGGCTGATCGAGGCCATCCAGAAGCTGATCGGAGAGGCGGACACGATTTACCGCCAGGACGAGCGCGACCTGCCCACCATCCACTTCGACCGTCATCTGTACCAGCCCCTCCTGGTCGAGCGCGGCGACAAGGTTCGCAGCGAGCCGCCGGGGCTGAAAGAGAGCGAACGGAAATTCGTCGAGGACCTACGGGCCTATTGCCTGGCTGAACGCGACAAGTCTCTGGCGGCTGCCGAGGTCTTCCTTCTCCGGAACCTGAGTCGCGGCAAGGGCATCGGGTTCTTCGAGAAGCGCGGGTTCTATCCGGACTTCATCCTGTGGATCAAGAGGGCCGACTCCCAGCGCATCGTGTTCGTCGAGCCCCACGGCATGCTGCACGCCGAGGCATATCAGCACGACGACAAGGCGAGGCTGCACGAAGCGCTCCCCGCCCTTGCGGTCGCCATGTGCAAGCGTAGCGGCGCAAAGGGTGTCGCTCTGGATTCCTTCATCGTGTCGGCGACACCCTTCGAGGACCTGCGCACCCGGTACGATGACGGCGGGTGGGATCGCAAGAAGTTCACCAAGGCACACATCGTATTCCCTGACCGGTCGGCCCAGTACGACTACGTGGGGATCATCATGCGGGGTTGACACGATCAGAGTTAGGGAGACGAACACATGGCATCTTACAAAGCATTCTGGTACACGGATGAGGCCAACCTTCGGCACTTTGGGCGGCAGCATTTGAAGGCCCTTTTGGACAACTATGCTGTGCAGCTTCAGGATGCGGGCATAGTCATCGAAGAGCCCAAAGACCTTGACGAATACTACAGGAAGCTGACCGCCGTGTTCCTTCGGCCAGAGGGTATTCCGACGGAACTCCATGAGGCGCTGTACTTCATAAAGGCTCTCGACAACGATAACGGCTTCAACCGGATAGCGCATGCCGTCAGCATGAACCAGCTCACAATCGACATGAACGCGGAAACATCCATCGCCGACAAGGCGCTGCAAGCGTGGTTGCAGGATGAGACACTCGTCAAGGGATTGCATGTCGAAATTGGGCTGGATGCCAGCAGGTCCTTCGTCCACTTCAAGCCGACCTACAAGCCTGTCCCCGCGATGAACCCCCTTGCTCACGTTCGAAAGGCATTTGAGCAGGATCTGTCTCTCGTTTTTCAAGCTCACGGGCGGGGCACGTTCTGCGAAATCGAGCAGCACATCCGAAACCACGAGCACGTCTTCGTCATGCGGCACGGCGATCCCTACCGGAGAGACACTGAACTCAAGCAACAAGCCGCAGTGAAGCCGCTCTATTACTGGCCGGGTGTGCAGGACCTTGTGGTCTACAACGCCAAAGCGAAAACGATGCGGATGAATGTGCATTCCCCGTGGCACAAGCGCGCCTACGCCCAGAATTTCGGGAAGCACCTTTTCGGCGATCCGGGCCTTTTCATTGAGAAGGAGGTCTTCACGTTGGAACCCCTCCGCGCCCAAGGGCGAGCCATACTGAACGGCACAATGTACGGGATCGAGGAAATCACACTGGTCGAGCTCCAGACTGTTGCCGATGAGGAATTGAACGATATCCGAATCCGCAGATCGAAGGATGTATTCACTTCCTACGAGAGGGAGAACGGCATTCCGGACGACGAGAAGATCAAGCAGGCCAGCTTCCGAGTCAGATTTGCAGGAGCGAAGAGCTTCCGCACGGTGATGGTGAGCGGGAGCCGGGCCCGATATACCCAGGATCAAGTTGTGTCCGTCAAGTTCAGCAAATTGGTTATCATGGTTTCCACTCAAGGTGTTTCTTGGCTTGCCCCCTGCGGCGGCGCCGCCGCAGGGGGCAAAATCGCGCGCTACGCCGCCACCGCG
>Ga0116156_10003969_pt1 | contig 12687 bp, 9 predicted proteins | sample AD_UKC045_MetaG_FD_89891 | JGI IMG/M metagenome (GOLD analysis project Ga0116156, IMG submission 89891) | Active sludge microbial communities of municipal wastewater-treating anaerobic digesters from USA - AD_UKC045_MetaG | ecosystem: Engineered > Bioreactor > Anaerobic > Digestate | place: USA... | reverse complement strand
TAAAGGATCAGATGCCGGACGTGGCCTGCGGTCGCCGGCTGGCGGGGTGGGAGACGTTTTCGGTCAAGGGAGGAGACATATGACAGCAATGATGGCTGGAAACGACTTTCCATCTCGTGCGGCAACGGCTTGGATTCGCAGACCGGGCAGCTATGCGCTTGCTGCGATGTTGTTCGTGGCCCTCGGCACGGTTTCCATCGCGGCCGCAGATCCCGCCGCACGACAAACCTACCAGGCCCGCGACACGCTGTCTCCCGTGGCGGATCCGCTGGCCGACGCGGCGTCTTGCCTGCGTGATTTGACCTGGACACCTGCGCCGTTTTTCGTCACCTGTTGCCGCGAACCGGGCGCGGCGTATGACTTCCTGGTGCAGTTTCCTTCGCCCGTCGCCAGCGGCGACGCGGTGAACGACCGGGTGTCGATGGAGTGGTATCAGCCTCGCGACGAACAAGGGGAGGTCCGCGAAGCGCCCGCGGTGTTGGTGATCCACGAATCCGGCCGCTCGATGCCGGTCGGACGGCTGTTTGCCCGCAGCTTTCAAGCGGCCGGCATGCACAGCTTCCTGATCCACCTGCCCTACTACGGTAAACGCAACGCCGAGGGGCGCGATCCCAAGCCGGACCAGCTGTTCACCCTGATCCGCCAAGCGATCGCCGACGCCCGCCGCGCCCGCGACGCCATCGCCGTGTTGCCGCACGTGGACGCCAGCCACATTGCCGTGCAAGGAACCAGCCTGGGCGGATTCGTTGTCGCGACTTCGGCCAGTCTGGACCGCGGCTTCCAGTCCGTGTTCATCATGTTGGCCGGCGGCAACTTGTACGACATGTTCCAGCGTGGCCAGCGCGAGGTGGCCCAGGCACGCCGCGAGTTGGCCGAGGCCGGAATCACCGACGTGCAGCTCAAAGAGCTGTTGTGGCAGATCGAACCTACGCGAGTTGTCCACCGCCTAGACCCGCAGCGCACCTGGCTGTTCTCCGCCGAACAAGACCAAGTCGTTCCGATCGCCAACGCCGACGCGCTGGCCAAGGCCGCCCGCTTGTCCGAGGCCCACCACATCCGCGTCCCCGGCAACCACTATACGGTGATCGTCTACTTCCCGGTCATCCTGCAACAAGTGACGGACCAGATTCGGAGGCTGCGTGCGGATTCCGCGCGTGCGGACCGGACCCGCGCCGCGAGTATCGCCGCGCCCTGACAATGTCCCTCGGGTGTCGATCCGAAAACACAAGCACGACGCGCCAGCAAGTGCCTCCCATCCCAAGGCACTCACTTTCTCGGCGCGCGATAACCGTATCCTCGCAACTGCCTAGGGATCGCCGAACGCGAGACTGAACCTATCCCGTCTACGCCGATACTGGTCCTCACGCGGCGCGGCGGAGTTGCTCCTGACGCCGCAGTTTCTTCAGGCGGCGCCGCTCCGTCTTGCTGATACGCTCGCCAGACGATGGGGCCGCGGGATCGTCGTCGTCCGAGTCTTCGTCCACCGCTTCGTCCGCTCTTGCACCGAGCCGCAGCACGGGGGGAGAGATGTTCCGCGGCGGTTCAGCACCGTCCGTTTCCGGCTGCTCTGGCGGGGGCTCCGCAACCGTTTCGATGGCCGGTTTGTGACGAGTTCGCGTTTTTCCAGCAGCCGACTCGCGAGTCCGCGATCTCGCTCGCCGCGGCTTGGCGGTGCGGGCCGGCAGCAGCCCCTGCGAATCGAGGTACACGTAATGCCCGAAGGCCATCACGGCGACAAAGACTCCCCAATGCCCAACCATCAGCAGTGTCGAACTGATGAGATCGACAAGCAACCCGCTGATCGGCTGGACTTCGATCTGCGCAACAATCGTGCCCGCCAGGTATCCGACCGTCGCCGCCGCCAGAAATCCCAAGGACAGGCGATTGGGTCGCATTTCAAACGCCAATCGCACGGCCGCCAGCGACCACAGAAGAACGGCAATGATCGGCAAGAGGGGCGCGAATCCCGGGGCTGCGCCTCGCCAAATTGCGAACACCGTGAGTGCCGTCAAGTCGCGATGTACGCCCGTGGCAACCGCCGTCGCCATCGCGAACAGCACGAGTGGAAACCACGTCCAGACCCGGTAGCGACCGCGATAGTCGTCGGTCTTGTGTCGGCGCAGACGATAGATCTGTAGCCCCTGAAAGGCCGCCACGCTGAGCATCAGCGAACAGGTCCAGCTGGCCAGACTGCCGGGATGCCGAACGTCCAGACACGACAACGCATTTTGCCACGTGCCGGCCGGCCAGAGCTGCCAGTGACCATAGCTCGCCAACAGCCCGACGATGGCGACCAGGCAGGAGAGCGATATCACGACCTGAGTGAACGGACGCGAAGCCAAGATGGCAGCGCAGGGAGGCTGGTTGCCGGGAGAGGCAGCATCGGAGTACGAATTGCCGTTGCGCGCGCCGAGTTTGGCAGTCGGCGGTCTTTCGGCAGCAGACTCGCCTTCTGCGCCAACGACATTCAGGCTTTCCTCGATCAGCACTCGACGCCGTCTCTGATCGCACGCCGCGATTCGCCTCAATCCCATCGCTGGATCTCACAATTCTCACACCGCCGTCCAAGTTGCACTGCCCAAGAAGACTTCGGCGTCTGGACGGACGAACTGCAGTTTACGCGGCGAGTATCCTTTGCTCAGGATAGACAGACTGGATCGAATTGGGGATATAGATAGATCGGGCTCGGTAATCGGAATCAGAAAAGATTGCAGAGTCCCGCCAAACATCAGCTTTCTTGGCCGGACAGCTTCTCCTTCCTGATTTCCCGACGCATCGGAAGATCAATCACTCAAACGTGTTACGTCGCATGACAAGCGTTCCCAGGCCAGCACATCAGAGTTTGACCCGCTGACATCCGCGACCTAGGCTGTCGATGCCCACCATTTCCAAAACTAAGCGAGTCGAAGCCATGGTCGAGCAGGTCTTGAACGCCAAGCTTACGGACGGCACGCAGGGGTCCGCACATTCCGCGGAACGAGTGCTCACGACGATCTCGTCGCTGCTCGGAAACCTCGACGAAGTTGCGCAATCCCCGTTGCGGTCCAGGGTTCAGGCAGGCGGACGTCTGCAGAATCAGCTGGCTCAGGTGAGACTCGGCGTGGCCAGCAGTCTGTTCCTCGCGTTGCGCACCAAGCATCCGCCGTCGGCCGATCACTGCTTGCGTGTGGCGATGGTCTGTTCCTCCTGGTCCGTGCTCATGAATCTGGGCGTGAAGGAGCAAGACGAGTTGGAAGTCGCCGCGTTGCTGCACGACATCGGCAAAATTGGGGTTCCCGATCAGATTCTGCAGAAGCCCGGCAAACTCTCGGACGAAGAGTCGGTGGCTGTCAGCCGCAGTCGAGAGTATGCCCGCGAGATCCTGACGGTCTGCTGCACGTCGCGAGAGGTACTGGACATCATTTACTACTCGCGGGCGTGGTACAACGGACGCAAGGGCGAGTTCGACCGCTGCCGCGAGCAGTTGCCGTTGGGAGCCCGCGTGCTGGCCATCGCGGATGCCTTCGATTCCATGACCACGGATCATCTGTACCGGCGAGCGTTTTCGCGCGAGCAGGCGCTGAACGAACTGTTGGAACACGCCGACACGCAGTTTGATCCGCATCTCGTGAAGCAATTCGACTATTACCTGCGGAGCAACCACGAAAAACTCAGCGGTCTGGTCGCGCGCCGCTGGCTGCAGGACTTGAAGCCCAGCGGTGCGCAGCAGTACTGGCAACTGTCCCAGCCGTTGTCGGCCGGCGGATCGCCTGTCTTCGGCAGCCTGTTTCACGAACACCTGCTGGACACGATGCACGACGGCGTCGTGTTCGTGGATGCCGGCTTGCGGATTCTGAAGTGGAATCGGGCCATCCAATTCTTGACCGGCATTTCTTCCGCCAAGATGGAGCAACAGCTTTGGGATCCGGCGGTCTTGCAGTGGCGCGACGAGCATTTCAAGCTGATTACGGCCGACCGCTGCCCCGTCATCCAGGCGATTCGCAACGGCACCAGCTCCCACAAACGCATCCTGGTCTCGGACGGAAAATGCGAGAAGATCTCGATCGACGCCTGCGTGTCGCCCGTGCTGGGCGCCGACGGCGCCATTTGCGGCGCGACGCTGCTGTTGCAGGATGCCTCGTCTCGCGTCAGTCTCGAGGAGCGTTTGGAAACACTGAACGAGAGAGCCTCGCAGGATGGCCTGACGGGCGTTGCCAACCGGGCCGAATTCGATCGGGCGCATCAACGCTGGGTCGCGCTGCACCTGGAGCGCGGTCTGCCGTACAGCCTGATCATCTGCGATCTCGATTTCTTCAAGCGGACCAATGACACCTACGGTCACCAGGCGGGCGACGAAGCGCTGATCGCCTTTGCCACCCTGCTGCGCAAGTACTGCCGGGCCGGCGACATGGTCGCCCGCTACGGCGGCGAGGAGTTCGTGATGCTGTGCTGGGATTGCGACGCCGCAGCGGCCGCCGGGCGAGCGGAAACCCTTCGCGAAGCCTGGTCGCGGCAGCCTCATCCGATGCTCAACGGCAAGTGTCTGACGGCCAGCTTTGGCGTCACCGAGTTGCAGGCGGGGGACACCGGGGAGACGATGCTGCGGCGGGCCGATGGGGCATTGCTGCAAGCCAAGAGCGAAGGCCGCAATACGGTGGTCCAGTTGGGAGGCCCCCAGAACGATCCGCGCGATAAGGAACTCAAACGGCGGCATTGGTTGTCCTGGTGGCGGTCCAGCCCTGGACAGCACCTGCTGCAACGCCGCGTCGTCACGGTCGTCCCGCTGCAAGTGGCCGCCGAGAAACTGCGAGGGTTTGTCGCGGATCAGGGCGCCGAGATCATCGAGCTGAAGGCAAACCACGTGATGCTGGAAATCGCCGGACAAGACTTGCCGATGACGCGCCGCAACCACGACCGTCCCACGCCGTTTCTTGTGGAACTGGACTTGGAGGAGATCCCATCGGACGGTGACGCGCGGTCGGCGGGAACGGAACTGCGCACCGTGGTCCAAGTCACTGTCCGCCCCAAACGGCAACGGGACCGCCGCCGCCATGAGGCTGACGAGCGGGCGCGGCATCTGTTCGTCAGTCTGAAGTCCTATCTGATGGCCCAGGACTATGCGGACCCACGCCGCCAGGCCTAGTGCACACTGCCGTGTCAATCCAGCGGATGGAGGCCGGCGATTTCGACGCGCGCCGCCGTCAAGAACTCGTGGACCGCGTCTTTCCGGCTCCAATCGAACCGCAGAGCAATGCCGCAATCGCTGGAGAACTGGCGCGGCACGGGGATCATCTTGATGGTCAAGCCGTGCCGGAGCAGCGTCTTCTCGGCACGCATCGCCGAGGAGGTCGTGTGAAACAGGACCACGCCGTTATCGTTCATGAGTGCGCAAGTTCCCGTACCGCGGCTACGGCGGCTTGAATGTTGTCCCACGTGGTCTGCGCACCCGCGGCAAAACGTACCGTGCCCTCGGGAAACGTGCCGAGGGTGCGGTGGGCTGCAGGCGCGCAGTGCAGTCCTACCCGGCACAACACGTCGTACTTGTCGTCCAGTCGCAAACCGATCTCCGAGACGGTCCTATTCCTCACCGTAAACGACACGGTAGCCGTGCGTTGGGTCGCATCCGCCGCGCCGTAGACGGTGACGTGGGGAATCGCGGACAGACCTTCCATCAACGCACGCGTCAAGGCAATCTCGTGTTCGCGAATCGTTTGCACGCCGCGATCCAGCACCCACCGCGCACCTGCCCCCAAGCCTGCGATGCCAACGCCATTGGGTGTCCCGCTTTCGAATTTATCGGGACATGATTCCGGCTGGGTCTGGAACTCGGAATGGCTGCCCGTGCCGCCGCGCACCAAGGGTTCGATGAGCCTCGTGTCGACGGTGCTGTGGATGATCAATCCGCCGGTTCCGGGCGGACCCTGGAGTCCCTTGTGGCCGGTAAAAGCCAGCAGGTCAATGCCCATTGCCGCGACGTCGATCGGAACGACGCCGGCCGTCTGGGCCGCATCCAGCAACAGCAGCGCGCCGGCTTGGTGGGCCAGACGAGCGATCTGGTCAGCGGGCAAGATGGTCCCCGCCACATTGCTGGCATGGTTGATCACGACCAGTCGTGTTCCGGGCGCAATCGCGCCGGCGGCCTGCGCCAGATCGAGCGAACCATCGCTGGCACAGGGGATGATCGAGAGTTGCACGCCGCGGTCCTGCAACGCGCGCAGTGGGCGCATCACCGCGTTATGCTCCATGCCGGTCGTCACCACGCGGTCCCCGGCGTGCAGCAGGCCCCGCAACGCCAAATTGATCGCGTGGGTGGCATTGGCCGTAAAGATGATCCGCAGCGGATCGGACACGCCGAACAGCTCGGCCAGTGACTCTCGGGCGTCGTACACAATCCGTGCCGCGGCGAGAGACAGCCGGTGTCCAGAGCGGCCCGGATTGCCACCCGCGCGTTCGCAGAAATCGGCCATCGCGCGGATGACGGCAGGCGGCTTGGGCCAGGAGGTCGCGGCGTGATCGAGGTAGATCATGTGGTCGTCATTTCCGAAGCACCAGCCGATAGTCTCCACCAGGGGCGTCCTGGACGGTCACCGTCCAGCCCGCGGTCTGCGCGCAGCGGCTGACGTTGTCGCGCGAGGTGCCGGAATCCACCAGAACTTCCACCACTCCCTCCGCCAGACCGCTGATCGCTTGGCGCGTCAGCAAGACGGGTTGAGGGCAGGAAAGCCCGCGGGCATCCACCGTCGTTGTTTCGCTCATCGCCTTTCTCCGTTCGTCTTGGTTTTCTTCCGCCGTGGCCCGCGCGCTTCACGATCTGGGAGGCTCGCGCATGACGAACCCAATCAGCGAGCAGACCACGAGCCCCGTCACCACCGCCGCCGCGGAAAACGGCCCCGGGCCGCTGGGAGAACCCGCCAAGCTGAAATTGTGCGCGAACCCGGCTCCCACGATCATCCCCAGCGTGAAAATCGCCGCATCACCGTCGCCTTCGCCCGACAGGATCAATTGGCGCCCGGGACAGCCCCCGGCCAGCGTGAACGCCAACCCCGACAACACCATGCCCGCGAAGTTCCAGAGGGCGTTGGTATGCGAGACCGGCTGAGCGTCGAAGCCCGGACGGAACTCTCCCAGCACAAAGTTCGCCGCCAGCGCGGCGACGATCAACGCCACGACGCCGTTAAACAGATAAGGGTCGCGCATCAACATCAGGTCCCGCAACGCGCCGACCGTACAGAAGCGGCTGCGCTGAGCCAGGAAGCCCACCATCAGGCCAACGCCGAGAGAAATCCAGATGGCCGCATGCTCGCTGCCGGGGCCTTTCGCCGACAGGAAAATCGGGCCCGTGGGGTTTCCCTCGGCGTCCCGGCCGAACGGCGTGGCATACACCAAGGCCAACAGCAGCACTCCCATCGCCACCGGCATCACCCAACCCAGTGCCGCCGTGGCCGGCCGGTTGCGGCCCAAGCTGAATCCCAGCCGCAAGAAAATGATGCCGATCCCGATCCCGGCTGCCAGTCCGAGGATGCCGTAGAGCGAATTCCAGTCGCCGCCGGACAGACGCAGGTAGGCTCGCCAGGGACATCCCAGAAAGACGAGCGCCCCGATCACTGCGAACAGGCCCAGCAGGAATCGCACCAGAGGCGCAGACCCGGTGCGGGGTCGGAACTCGCGGAAAACCAGTGCGGCCGCCAGCGCACCAAGGACCAACCCGATAATCTCCGGCCGGATGTATTGAACGGCAGCAGCGCGGTGCAATCCCAGCGATCCGGCAATGTCGCGGCTGAAACAAGCCACGCAGATGCCCATGTTTCCGGGATTGCCCAGGCGGACGAGAACGGGAGCGAGCACGCCAACCACCGCGCCGGTGACGATCGGTCCCCAACGGGACGTCAGCAGGCGGGCAAGAAGATTCATCAGGATTTCTCCGTGCTGGTTACGAGTTCAATTCTAAGGCCAAACGGGGAAATGCGGGAGCGGGCTTCAAGAATTTGGCGGGGGCTATGACACTCGTCCGACAAATGACGTGTCTTCCCGCACCCGAAACCGTTGCTGACCAACTTGGAAGCCGCCTTGACGGCAAATACAATGGCTCAAACTTGCGGAGCATTGGCTGCGTGTAATCTCTCAGCACGGACGGACGCCGGGTGGCTGCGGGCGTCATTTTTCATCCTGGGGCCGGACTCAGACCCTGGTGCGACGTGGAGGAATCGATGTTGTCGCCGATGTCAAAAACGAGATTCCATGGGTTGGCACTGTGCCTGCTGATCGGGTCGTTGCTCTCTCCGCTGGCAACGTTCGCGTCCGGCGCAGAGGCGCCGGCCTCGACAGTTCAATCACTGGATGGTGACGGCTGGCGAATCGCCGCCGACCCGCACAACGAGGGGCGCGACGCGAAATGGTTCGCCGCGCCGCGGGAAGAAGCCAAGCCGACGAAGGTGCCGTGGATCATCCAGGACGCGTTCCCCGGTTATCACGGCGTGGCATGGTACTGGCGGGAATTCGAGGCGCCGGCGAATTTGGGTCGGGACGGAGTCCCAACCTACGCTGGGGGGCGGTATCTGTTGCGGTTCGGAGCGGTGGATTATCTGGCGGAAGTATGGCTGAACGGTACGCGCGTCGGCGAGCATGAGGGCGGGGAGACGCCGTTTGTGCTCGACGTGACCGAGGCGATCCGTGCCGGCGCGAACAACAAACAGCTCCTGGCGGTGCGCGTGCTGAACCCGACGCACGAGCGGATCGACGGGATCGTGCTGAACGAAACGCCGAAGCAGGCCCGCGTGATACCGTACCGTGCCGGCGCTGCTTACAACCACGGCGGGATCACCGGCTCGGTCGAGTTGCTTGTCGTGCCGGTGGTGCGCGTAGAGGGTCTCTTTGCACGCGCCGATCTGGAGACGGATACGATCAAGATACAAGCCAACGTGCGCAACGCGGCCCAGACGGCGGTGCGCGGCCGGGTGGAGTTGACGGTCGCGCCGGCGGCGGGGGGCGAGACGTTGCGAGTGGCGACGCTGGAGCGGGAACTGGAGCCGGGAGACACGCTGGTCGAGGCGGAGGTGACGATCGCCCAACCGCGGTTGTGGGAGTTGAACGATCCGTTCCTCTATCGAGTCACCGCAAGCGTGGGCGACGACGAACGCTCGGTGCGCTGCGGCTTCCGCGAGTTCCGGTTCGACGACGGCTACTTCCGGCTCAATGGCCGGCGCATCTTCTTGCGCTCGACGCACACCTGCAACCATTTCCCCGTCGGCCTGAAGCTGCCGCCCGATCCCGACATGGCCCGCCGCGACCTGCTCGATCTGAAGGTCATGGGGTTCAACATGATCCGGTTCATCTGGGGCGGCGCGGAGCGATATCAGCTGGACCTGTGCGACGAGATCGGGCTGATGGTCTACGAGGAATCGTTTGCCTCGTGGGGCATGCAGGACTCGCCGAAGTTGGCCGAGCGTTGGGAACGCACCATCTCCGAGCTGATCCGCCGCGACCGCAATCATCCCAGCGTGGTGATCTGGGGATTGTTGAACGAAGTCCGGGACACGCCCCACTTCCGGCTCGCGGCGGCCTCGCTGCCGCTGATCCGCCAACTCGACGACACCCGGATGGTGTTTCTGAACAGCGGCCGGTGGGATCTGGCCGGCGTACAAGACGAGGTGTTCTCCAAGCTCGACATCTGGCACAGCCCCGCCGGCCGCGAACCGTGGGCCACGCTCAACCCGTTCGACCAGCCGGTCGAAACGCCGTTCAACTTCACCTGGCCGCCGCGGCAGGTCGCGCTGCATCCGGGGCCGCAAGGCGAATACAGCGTCGTCCGCTGGACCGCGCCGGCGGCGGACCGGTACAGCATCGCCGCCACCTTTACGGGCCTGTTCAAGGCCACCACCGACGTGCATCTGCTGCACAACGGCCGGCCGCAGTTCACGGCACAACTGAACCTCGGCGGCAACCCGAACACGGCCACGCACACGAGCGACTTGGCGCTAGCGGCGGGCGACACGGTCGACTTTGTGGTCGGCTGGGGAAACGGCAACTACGGCAGCGACAGCACGGCGCTGACGGCGACCATCACATCCGCGGCGGGCGGCGTGTTTGACTTGGCCACCGGTTTTCCCCGCGAGGAGAATCCCACCGAGCCATGGTCGTGCGGCTGGCTCGCGCCGGGCGGCAAACCCGATTTGACCACGTTCGCGCTGTACACGGAGTCCAGATACAAACCGCGACCGCGCTTGGGCAGCCTGGCCAATCCCGGCTCTGTGGAATGGGAGGACGTCCTGGCCGACCAGCACAACTACCCGCGCGTGCCGCAAACGGCCGCTACGACCCTGGGCTTGCGGAACTTGACGGGCGAAAACTTGCCACTGTTCCTGTCCGAATACGGCATCGGCAGCGCGGTGGACCTGTGGCGCGTGACCCGCCACTTCGAGCGGCTCGGCAAGACGGAAGTCGAGGACGCGGTGTTTTATCGCGACAAGCTCGACCGCTTCCTCGCTGATTGGAAGCAGTGGAAGCTGGACGAACTGGTCGCGCGGCCGGAGGATTTCTTTGCCGAGAGCCTGCGCAAGATGGCGGGCCAGCGGGCGCTTGGCCTGAATGCGATTCGCGCCAACCCGAACATGGTCGGTTACAGCCTGACCGGCATGAACGACCACGTCAGTTGCGGCGAAGGGCTGACCACGACGTTTCGCGAACTGAAGCCCGGCACGGTGGACGCGCTGTTCGAGGGCTTGGCGCCGCTGCGGCTGTGCCTGTTCGCCGAGCCGGTGAACGTGTATCGCGGCACGCGGGTCCGCTGCGAGGCGGTGTTGGCCAACGAAGACGCCCTGGCGCCCGGCGAATATCCGGTGCGACTGCTGGTGGTCGGCCCGCAGAACCAGCGCATCTTCGACAAGACCGTGAACGTGACGATCGAGGGAGAATCGCCTTTCGCGTTGCCGATCTTTGCAGAGGACGTGGCCGTGGACGGTCCGTCGGGCCGATATCGGTTCCAGGCTTCGTTCGAGCGCGGTGGTGCGGCGACAGGCGGCGAGACGGAGTTCTTCGTGGCCGATCCGGCGGAAATGCCGGCGGTCCAGGCCGAGGTCGTGCTGGCCGGCGAGGACGCCGAGTTGGTAAAGTGGTTCGGCGCCCACGGCATTCGTTGCCGCCCGCTGGGCGTTGGCGAAGCGGCGACGCGCGAAGTGATTCTCGTTTCCAGAACGCCACCGCCGTTCGAGGAACTGTGGCGACGAGTCGAACGCGGAGCGACGGCGGTGTTTCTGTCGCCGGACGTTTTGAACAAGGGCGATCAACCGCTCGGCTGGCTGCCGCTGGCCAGCAAGGGCACCGCGACGCCGATTCGCGGCTGGCTGTACCTGAAGGACGAGTGGGCAAAGCGTCATCCGATCTTCGACGGCCTGCCCAGCGGCGGGCTGATGGATTACACGTTCTACCGCGAGATCATTCCCGATACGGTGCTGGTCGGTCAGTACCCGCCTGCCGAGGCCGTAGCCGGCGCGATCAAGGCCTCGCAGGACTACTCGTCCGGCCTGATGCTGGCGGTCTACGAATCCGGCGCCGGACGGTTGATCCTAAACACCCTGCTGATCCGCGAGAACCTCGGCACCCATCCTGTGGCCGAGCGATTGCTGCGCAACCTGTTGAACTACAGCAATCGCCGCCAGTAGTCCCGATCGACGCAGGCCCGCACTTGTTCGTGGACGAGACCGGCAGCAGTGCACCGAGGAAGAAGCATCCGAACGCCGTCACTTGATGGATCTTACTTCCTGGCTGCCTTCGTAGATGGCCAGTTCCTCGTGCAGACGCGCGATCATCTTGCGGATCCCAGCCTTGCTGAGACCCTGACTGGGGGGCGGGTGGTCACGTAACAGACGGGACAACCAATCCTCCAGATAGCTCAGTTCCTCTTGCGCTGCCTCGTACTCTTGCGCCGACGAAATCATAGCACGACCTCCACCAGTCCCTTGCGCCGCCTGTCTGGCTCTCGGGTGCGGCTGAAGAAATCGCACCAGCCTTGCCACACCGCTTCGTTCTCGGCCGGAAAACTCAGTGCAACGGTGGTCGCACTTGGGCAGATATTCATCGTCCCGAAAGGCGGAAATTTCCACGATGTCCGTTCTTCCTGGATCTCAGTCTTTCGCCGGAGAGCCGCTCACCCGAGATCATACAGGCTCCGGGGCCTTTGTCACAGGGACGACAGAATCGGTGGACGAGAATCCGGGTGACCGCTATGATCGACATCCGGGGGCGAAATCATGGGCCTGGACTTCGTCGAACTCACGATGCGGGTCAAGGAATCGTTCGGGGTGGCTGTGGAACCCGACGACTTCCGCTTCGGTTCCGACTCGCGCGCCGGCTGGCAGGGCCTCCGCACGACGGTTGGCGACCTGTTGGAAGTGATCTTGCGCAAGCGGCAGTCGCTGGCCCGCCACGATGGCGACGTTGGATTGCGGGAATTGGCCGTCGCGGATGTGCGACGGGCATTGGCCGAAGTCCTGGAACGTCCACTGGAGGCGATCGCCCCAGGCGAGAAACTGGAATTGCTGGTCGACAGACACCGTCGCAGATCCATCTGGCGGCGGTTGGCTCGGCGTCTCCGCAAGCGGTTGCCACGCCTGGAGTTGGACTACGTGTCCGAGCGCGCGTTATGGTGGACAACTTGCCTGCTGTTCACAGGGCCCACGGCGGCTGCCGGAATCTGGTGGATCAGTAACGATC
>Ga0116156_10003956_pt1 | contig 12721 bp, 14 predicted proteins | sample AD_UKC045_MetaG_FD_89891 | JGI IMG/M metagenome (GOLD analysis project Ga0116156, IMG submission 89891) | Active sludge microbial communities of municipal wastewater-treating anaerobic digesters from USA - AD_UKC045_MetaG | ecosystem: Engineered > Bioreactor > Anaerobic > Digestate | place: USA... | reverse complement strand
TGTAGTTACATTTTTTGTATAAACGTTATTATCTAGTTTCTTTTTATCATGTTCAAGGAAACAAGAAAACATTTATTTTTGCAAAAAACTCTGAAGAGGTTTATCAAGACTTTTTGCCAATGGAGGACGGAGAAAGTACTCCGGATGTTTTATGAATTATATAACAGATTATTCAGCAAGAATAAACAAAAAGTTAGATTAGTAGGATATTATAGAAACAATTTCTTAGTTTTATGATAAATTAAAATTTAAACAGAATGAGCTTGAGCATATATCGTTTGATTCTTTCTTCAATTAGCAACATCTGCTGCAAATGGATGAAACAAACAAATAGTTTGTTTTATAGTTACTCAGTAAGTATAAACAAGAAAATTATAATGCAGAACAGTTTAATAACTTTTAGGCAATGTATCCTTTTGATTTTTATGGAGCAACACTCTACAAAAATTTTTGTAGAAAAATAGAACTATATAACGGTAATTCTATTTTAGACACGATTAATTCTAATAGTTATCAATGCTTCATTGAAGAACACAACTCAACTATAACCTCTTACAAAATAAAGTTATATTTTAGAAACAAACAACCTTTTAATTTGCTCATTCTGAAAAATTTTATTCCGCTCAATTTAGGGATTGAATCTGTTTCTTATAAACATCATGATTCTACAATGAAACAGTGTGAGATTATTGAATCATATGTTTAGACAGGAATTACTTAGTTATAGTTTAAGGAATCATATACCACAGATTTTATAGAACTAACTACCGAGAAAAACTCGTTTGTTCCTTCTTATGATAATTCTAAAAAAATTGTATTTTAGAACAGTTTGGTTTTTAATTAGCAGATACAACCCTTTGGAATACCAGCAGATTATAACAACATCATATAGTATGATCCTTTTTATTCGGTGAACGGTGAACTTAAAATACAGAATAATGAGATTCGCATTATTTCAGGTACAGAAACATATTTACCAATAATAAATGTATCGTATGTGCTTGGAGGGGAAAATGTTTAATAAAATAATTTCTTAGTCAACTTACCAAGATTTTAAAAATATAATGGATACTTTATTTGCAGATGATTTTCCTCATGTTGATATACCAGAATAGACAACAAGCATATATAATAAAGAAATAGATTACCCATTAATAGAGTTTGATAAAAACTATTATACATATAATTTTTCATATTTACCTCTTCCATTGTTTCTTTCAACCTCCGGAATAGTTGATACCAGATCGATGCTGCTTCTCCCAAACTACAATGACGGAGAGCAGCTCGATTATTTTAAATTTACAGATATTTTATAGACAAAAAAGATAAGTTTTAAAACAGCCAAACCAATAAATACTTTATATTTATATTCACAATCTGCAAATATTTTTAAACTTGTTGAATTAAACAATAAGAAAATTTCTAAATACATTAGACCAGGTTTAAATATAATACGCTTACCACAAGTAATTCAACAAGAAAATATTGATCTTTTTTTTGACAGTTAGGATCATAGTATAAGCAGTATTTCTGTTTATAACTCTATTTACTCAAAGTCTTTTCAATTTACAATAAAATAGGAACATACAAATATATATAAAATACTTTAGAGTAATACATAGAATATAACTGTAAATGGGCAGAAAATAATAAACAATAGTTTTTTTTAGTTATCTTGTGATAAAAGCACAGACTTTGTTTTTAATGTTGAAGGAGAAAATTGTTTTGTAGAAAAAATTATTGTTTCAAAAAATAATTTCTAATTTTTGGATTATTACTGGAGGTTTTTTCAATGGGTTTTAACAAAAGAGAACAGTTCCTTGATCAACTGTCATAGTTTTCCAGTTTAATAACAGACAAAAAGATAAAAGATACTGGTTTTTTTATTAATCAGGAAGATATAAATGACTTTTTAAACCATTACTAGAAAAAAACAACAAATACTATTTCGGACCAATTATATTTAAACCAAATAAAAGAGTTGTTTCTAAAATAGTATTCTGACAAGGAATATTTAAAAGATAAATTTAATTCTCTCCTTGAGAAGGAATTTGCCCTATACAGGCAGTTCAACAACTTCAGTATGGGAAAACATATAGCCATGCAGTCAGCGATGAACTGTGAGGCGTTTAACAACATTAACGGTGTACAGCAGAGAGCTGATTTTTTTACAAGTTATATTTCGGGAGAAAACATTAGTTTTATTTCGAACTATATAATGCCTGATTTTGGAAAAGACGTAGATTGTTCTGTTATTCAGAATACAGATGGTTCTATTAGTGTTAAAAAAACTATAGCTGATATAAATACGATTGTTGTTGAATATGATTCCACATATGAGTATAACTTTATACTTAAACACAATGAGCTATTAAGTTATTTTCAATTTAACAATAAGTTTTTTGTTTTTTATAATAAAAACGGTATCGATCATACCTTTAAGACTATGCTGAATAAAAACATTGTCATTCCAAAAAAGATCTCTTAGTTTTTTGTGCCAGAAGATTTTAAATAGAATATAGCTATTCAACCATTAAATCTTTTTAAAAATTTCAACAGTATAAAACTGCTAAATGATTTTTATTGTGAATAGAATGGTTAGTTTGTTTCAGAAAATATCACTTTAAAATATGGTCCATATAAAAAGAGTTTTATGTTTGAAGATAAGAACAAATTCCTAAACGTAAAAGACTTTGTTTTAAGTTCTAATAAGCAAAGCAATTACTCTTCTGTGCTGCAAAAAAATGATCAGTAGGTTTTTGGCAATGTACAGTATGATTCTGTTAAGGGAAAGTATTTTTCATATATTTTACTAACAAAAGAGCAGTTATTAAACATTGATACAAACAAATTCATTATTGAATCTCAGGAAGAAACAGAAATTTATAACAATACAACAGGCACTATATCTTCGTGTTTTTTATAGAAAGTTTATAAAAATCCGATACTTATAGGTTTAATGCGAAAATATAATGATGAATACGAAGAACTTAAAGCCATACAGGCTCTAGATAAGTTCTAGACTTTTTCTAAAAACACTACAGAATAGTAGGAACGTTAGATTATATAGAAAAAATATAAATAGAACAAGTATTATCCAGTCTTATTTTCAACAGCATAGTTTGTAAAAAGCTCTCAGTTTAATATAACCGGTCTAGATAGTGTTTTGCATACAGTAAAAAGTTTTTGCAGCTCTTCAATATAGAATCCAGATATTGATTCATAGTCAAAGGTTGTTTTTGAAATTGATCAAACTTCTAAATCTATTTTTGTACAGGATGAAAAGTTTAAAATTGAGATTACTGACCAGAACATACGAAAAGACCTTTAGTCTGTTATTTAGTATTGCGAATATACTAAAACAGACGATACAACAGATACTTTTATATCATTGATAAACCCATAGAACTTAACAGAGACTATAAACTAGCAAAATAAAAGATTTTGGAGTTTCCAAGTGCCAATAACAACTGATGTTTCTACCATTAAAAATATTCAATACATACATATTTATGTTTAGAAAACAGAACAAGTATAGCCGATTCCTTAGGACGGTATAATAAATTTTGGTTTTATGAATAAACCAATTTATAGATTGTGGATAGTTAATTCACAGTACTCTGAAGTACCTGTACAAATTGTCTATAGACAACAAGTGTTTAATAACTTTATTGACTTTCGTGATTTTTCCAATATGAACGAACAGCTACTTATTAAAATCAACGAAATAACAGGAACTTCAAACAAATTTATTTTTTTCTGTGAATAGTAGGAAGAGTTTAGCATATCAAGAGAAGCTATGGCATAGACGTTTTAGAAAGATATTGTGTCTATAGACAATATCCCTATAGACAGCCTGTCTATAGACAACAGTTAGAAGATTATCAAAAATAACGAATTTTATTTATCTTATTCACTACAAAGCATTTTTCCAAACGATCATTTTTGTAAAAAGGAACAATCAAATAAATATATCTATACAAAACTTAGAGAGATGTCATAGTCTAAAACGAATTATTTACAAGATTCTTTAAGGTGTTTTGATATATCTTTTGATAGAATTCAGATTAAAGATAAAACAGCATTTACATCCACTATGTATATAGATATGAAAGATAAAAATAGTATTTTGTCCTCTTCTCAAAATAAGTATAACGTTTCTTTCTTGGACCAGTGTACATATACAAATAAAGATGGCCAGCTGGTACAGAAACAGTTTTATAAATTACCTTATTTTGAAAGTTTTGACAATAATATATTATATGAGTTTACGCTTAACTAGAATAAAGACAAACAATTTGTTTTTGTATCGGAATTAGGACATACAGAAATAATACTTTAGCAAGAACAAGGAACTACAAACAAAAAGTATGTTTTGTATTTAAAAAAGAATTAGGATCTCGAACCTGTTTCGTTTTATGTCAATAACGAACTTGTCACTGAACAAAATAAGTATTTATTTGATTGTTTGTCAACAGATAAAATTACTTTTGTGCTGAAAAACTTTGCTTTAAAAGGGAAGTATGCTTTAGATATTTGTGTAAATGATGTTTTACAGTGTACAATGGTTATTGACTCATAGAGTTAGTCTTTTGTTATAACAAAATAGTTATTTGATATCAACGACAGCTGTAGTTTTGAATGTTGGAAAAATGAGAAATATTCTGGTAAATATAGTTGTGAAGTAAGAACAGATTTTGTCTTCAGTAAAGAAGTCGAATCTGCATAGTATATTCCGATTAAAAATTTTTTGATTCAGTATAACGAAGTATAATTTCCAACAAAAAACAGCACGAGTTTTTTTCGTGCTGTTTTGTTTTTTTAGGGTTGAGATAAATAAGTCTAGATTGCACTACTTAACGACTATAACTGCGTTTTTATTTCCTATATTTCCTAGTCATATTTGTACTACATCTTCTAAACCTCATTAACCGTTGGCCTTGTTTTTATTTCTTCTTCTATTTCTTTTAATTTTTTTTCGATTAGCACAAACCTATTCATTACTGATAAAGGATTGTCTTCATTAAAAAAACTTTCTAATCTTATTATTCTTTGTTCAGCTTCAAAGAGATCCATAAATCACCACCCAAAAAAAATTAATACACAGATTTGCATTGTACTATTTAATGATGTTCTTTTGCATAATAATTAACAGAAAAATGGAGGGGTAAATGGCTTATATAGAAATAAAAGATAATGTTATTATTCAATTTGAAAATACAGATGAATATTATCTGTTTAAAAAAACACCAACATACGCACTTTTGAACATGAAAGGATTTTTTTGGAATAAACCAACGTGTACTTTAAAATCAAACTATGTAACAGAAAGTGTTTTAAACATTATTTTTGAATCTGATTTTTTTGAACTATCAAAAATAGCAGTTATGAACGACGATTTTTTGGAATATCAAAATTTATTTAATCTTTTGTTTGATTTTAGCGTTGAAAAAGTTCGTAATAGTTTTTTCGGTAACAAGCTTAATATCTCTGATAATTTTTTAGAAGAAACCGGAACAATTATAAAAAACAATTGTTCTTTCCTTTTTGATTACCAATTGGAAGGTGTACGGAGGATGTTGTCAAATCTTAGAATTGGACATAATTTTCTCTGTGGGGATGAAATGGGAACGGGAAAAACAGTAATGTCTATAGCTCTTGCCAAAACGTGTTTAAATGAAAGACTTTTTGACAAAATAATTGTTTTGACAAATGTATCTATAGTAAATCAGTTTAATGATGAGTTTTTAAAATTTACTCCAGAGATAAAAACAACAGTTATTAAAGGCAAAGCAGGAATTGTTTCTTTTTTTAAAAAGGCTGCCATGAAAAATCCTAATGTGTGTTACAAAGGAAGTTTTGAAGAATTTTTGAATTTGAATGATTCTAATGTGTTTATTACCAATCACGAACTTTTTTCTTCGTTAAAAGAGATAAACGATTTAAAAGCAAGTGGAAAAATATTACTAATTGTAGATGAAGCATCCAAACTTAAGAATTGTTCATCAAAACTATCAAAAGCTTTTAAGTCATTTATGAAAACCAATAACGCAAATATTGTTTTGTTTACAGGAACTCCTTTTGAGAACAATCTTGAAGAGTTTTTTAATCTAATTAAATTAGTTGCAAAAGAAGAAGTTTCTGACAGGTTATTTGAAAAGAACTTTGTAATAAAGGTACCAATTCAAAAATTTATGAAAACAGTAATCGTTAACTATAGGAATCATTACGCTTTTAATCAAATAATACAAGAATATTTTATACGTAGAAAATTAATTGATGTAAAAGACAACCTTCCACAAAAAAATGAACATATCCACGTCTTGGAAACAGATAATCTTCAATTTGAATGTATGAAAAAATTCGGGCAATTGTTTGATTCATACATTGAGTCGAGACATTATAAAAACATGGAGCCAAAAGATTTGCAAAAAATGACAACAACAATAAGCAGAATGATTGCAAGTGATCCGTATATTCTTAAAGAATCAGAAAGTAAAATAATCAATTTTGGCAAAGAAAATAATATTGATATTTTGTCTGATATTCCTGAAAATTATTATTCACCAAAGGTTATAGAAATAATAAACATAGTAAAAGAAATAGGTTATATAGACAAAAAAAGTATAATTTTTACTTTTTGGTCTACAGCTATGAAAAGAATAGAAAATGTATTACATGAAAATTTTAACGACATACAAACATTTTGCATTGACGGCTCTTTATCTGCTAAGAAAAGATCACAAATAATAAATGATTTTAAAGAATCTAAAGGTGGTGTTCTTATTGCAACAGATGCAATAAGTTATGGAATAGATTTTCCTGATATAGACTTCCTTGTGGAATTTGATATACCTTGGAATCCCGCTAAACGAGAACAAAGATTGAGAAGAATTTATAGAGCCGTCTCTAAAACAGACAAAACTACAATTGATTTAACAACAGATATAGAAAACTATATTATTGGTGTTGTTAGTAAAAAAACCAAAAACTTCCTGCGTTCGGTTGATGGACAAGAAAATTTAAACTCATCAATGAAAGATAAAATTATATCAAAAGGAAATACAACAGAAATTTGTAAAATATTCAAAAATATAATTGATAAAACTAAACAAATACAAATAGTACAAGGGATGTGATTTTATTGGCAGCTATATCTTATAAAGATAAAGTTTTTCTTTTAACAAGAATATCTGATATGACTTTTGGTCAGATACGAAAAACATTTCCTCAGTATACTGCAGCACAACTTAGATGCTTTTTGTACAGACATGGTACACATTATAAAAAAAGAAAGAGATGCGTTATCGATCTCGAGGACAAAAAGAACATACTTATAAATGCGAAAAAACATTCTTATAGTGAGATTTCAAGTATGTTTGGTAATAAGTATTCTGAGGTAGTTATAAAGAACTTTTGTTATTATCATGGAATCAGAAAAATCAAAAGTAAACCGAAACAGTCAATCATTGAAGAGAACAAATCTTATAAGCAAAACACATCAACTGCAGATCCTGTTTCAAAATTTAGAAAAAAGCTCGGTGTTGTTTGATGATAAAGCTTATCCAAAAAGACTTTTTTATTGACCATGCAATACCAACGGCTTATTATGAATTTGTCTCAGACGAAGATATGGTTGTGTTTCCTATAAGCGACTTACACGTAGATAGCGTAGATTTTTACGAAGAGTTTTATAACTATATACGCGCACAGATTCAAAAATTAAATGCGTATGTATTTGTTAACGGAGATATTTTAGACATAGGTTTTTTTGATAACTTTAAATCTATGAATGAAGTTAAACTAAGAGGCGCCGAAAAAGAAAAGGCTTTGCGTGAATTGCTTTATTCATTTAAAGATTATACTCTTGGGATACTTGAAGGCAATCATGATGAAAGAATCGAAAAAAGATGTGGTTGGAATCCAATAAGGGATATTGTTTCAAACGAGCTTGAAATACCTTATTCTAACGATATACTGTTCACAATAATAAAGATAAATAACATTGAGTATACATGTTATTGCGCACATGGTTCTGGTAGTGGAACAACAAAAGGTGGACAGGCAAATATGTTAAACAGATCTAAAAATGTTGTTGTTAATTCTGATCTTTACTTTCTGGGACATACACACAATCCAATAAATATAAATTTTAGCAATTATGTATATTTTCCAAATTCAAAAAAATTATCAATAACTAACGGAAGACAGTATATAACACCGGCTTTTCTTAAACATGCTTCTTATGCAAAAAAATACGGGCTTGAGCCACCTAATTATACATATTATTGGTTTACACTTTCACACACGGAAAAAAGCATAACAGAAACTAGCCGTGTTTTTGGAGGAGAAAATCATGCAATCGTTGGCAGAAAATAATATTTATTTTTCTTTTTTACGTAACGGGAAACAAGAATCAAATTTGATAGGTCAAAAAAATGTTTCATTTTTTCTTGACGGTAAGCTTATATATTCTACAGAGAATTTTTTGGGAAACATTGCAATTGACAAAAAACTTGCTATAGATCACATATTGCTCACATCAGACAAAGCTCTTTTGAGTTTCGAGTGTATAGATATATTTGCAACATTTGTATTTCCTGTTTATAGAACAGTAAGTACTATTTGGTTTTGTGGCAAAAACAGCGATATTTATATTTCTAAAATTATTTAAAAAGGAAGGTGTGAATTTGTTAATCACTTTTGAAGGTCCTGACGGTTCTGGAAAATCAACTATTACTAGAGTTTTAAAGAAAGCTTTAGAAACTTGTGGTTACAAGACTATATTGTTCAGAGAACCAGGAGGAAATGATTTTGCTAATGCTGTTAGAGATGCTCTACTTAAACATGAAACAGACGTTATGACACAAATATATACATTTGCAGCCATACGTAGTTCAAATAAAGCAAACATTTTAAAGCATATTGAAGATACAGTTATCATTGCAGACAGATATATTGATTCTTCTTATGTTTATCAAGCTCTATATCATATGGACATGGATCTTCTTGAAAAAGTAAAAGAAATAAATAAAGATGTAACTGTAGAACCTGATTTAACCTTTGTAATAGAGTGTTCTAAAGAAAATGCACAAAAAAGAATGTCTGCAAGAACTAAAGATGTTTTTGAAAAAACTCTTGATACAACAAAGTAGTTAAAGCATATGGCGTCTTGCCATTCCTTTTCTTTAAAAGAGAATATTGTTTTGTAAACTCAGATGGTACACTTGAAAACGCAGTAAAAGAAGTTAATGACTACTTAGGTTTTCTTGATATCTCTATTCCTGATAATGTAATAGAACAAGCAGTTACTGAGTTTAAACAAGAATATATTCACAACAACAATACGGCAGGTCATAAACCACACGACTAAAGGCGTGGGCTTGTAGCCCATTATGACCAGACTAAGCTTTTAGAAAGCTACGATATTTTTGTTATGACACCTATAGATGCCTCCTCAGTCTATAGCAACTGTCGAATAATATTAAACAGTTCTGTGCGGTAGGAACAGTGTATTATTCTTAAAAAGCAAAAAATATCATTGTCGAGAGGAATAGTTTTAAACTACGTTACCTGCATCAAGCAGAGAAAGGGGTAAAATCCAAATGGTATTTGTATTAAATAAAAACAAGGAACCGTTAAGTCCTTGTCATCCAGCAAAGGCAAGAAAGCTACTTAAAGAAGGCAAGGCTGTAATTCATAAGAAGTATCCTTTTACGATAAGGCTAAAAGAATTAAAAGAGGTGAACAGGGTGTTTGATATTTCTTTATCGAAAGAACTTATAGAAACAATAAAAGATAATTTTGTTCATACAAAAGACTACACACTTAAGATACATGCTTTTTCAAACGATATTTTGTTACAACAGTTTGCAAAAGACTGTGAGAAGGCTTTTAATATAAAAACTAAAATATTCATAAAACCAAAAGACAATTTTATTTTTAATGACTATTTGTTTGAGTTCTCGGACAATCTATTAATGTTTGGACAACCTGATAGTTATGAGTTTAAACTCTTTTACTATATACTTGAGCTAATTTTGTTAAACCATGGTTCTGGTGTTTCTCAGTTTAATATGAATAAAATAAAAACAGTAACTGCTGCAAAGACATTGGAAAGCTTTTCAAAAAGTAGTTGTAGTGCATGTTATCAATTGGGAAAACAAATGATACAAGCTTCTTTTTATAATCCTAAGATTACATCAATAATCAAAATAGTGGATGATTCAAACAAGGAATTTGAAAACGAAAAATTTCCAATTTTAAACATCTATAACGATGGTACACTTCTTTCAAAGACAGTAGGACCTATAAATCTGTTTTCAAAACTATAAGTTTAGGAGGGAAAGAACTGTTCAATAATATATAAAGATTTTTAAAGTAAAACAGCTGGCAGCTGTCTAAAATTGCCCTACGGGAAGTCATTCCGGAAAGTTAAGCCTGTGGAGAGTACGTGAAGTAATGCGTATCTGTGAAGCAGGAATAGATCATATATGTTATATGATTTTATAACATATTATAAGTATTTAAAGGACGGGAAAGTCTTGGTTAACAAACATGCTGGAAAGAAAATTGTTGTTTTTGAAGATGAACTCGAAAAAGAAAATATAAAGGAGAATGGTTTGTAGCCGCTTGAAGATTATAATACGTTTGCATATGAGATTTTTGGCGATATTACACAAGAAACGTATTTGGATTTTAGAAAGTATATTTACGAACTAAACAATAGATACGATGCAGTTGATTCCGAACATTTACCCACCATTGTACTTCATATAGATTCTTGTGGCGGTGATATTTTTGCTATGTTTGGAATTATAAATCTGATGAAAATTTCCATCCTGAACATAGTAACTTTTGTGCCAACATATGCATATAGTGCAGCTGCTTTAATTTTTGCCTCTGGTGACCACAGAATAGCCTCTCCTGATGCTTTAATTATGTTTCATGACATGTCTGTCGATCTTTACGGCAAATATGGGTCAGAAGTTGTTCCGTATGTTGAACAATGTAACAAATTGTCAAAAAGATTCGTAAACATACTTGATTCCAAAACTGCACTTCCAGATGAACTTAAAACCAAACTTACAAACGGTTCGGATATTTATCTTGATTCAGATGAAATGTTGCAATTTAAGGTTGCTGATCAAATTGGAATATATTGTGGAAAAGACGACATGATTTATGTTGGAGAAGAACAACCCACAACCGAAGAAACAAAACAACAGTAAAAAACAGACCGGTATACACCGGTCTGTGTTATTATATAAGCCTGGATATTGCTTCGTTTGCAAGTTTTGAACGCAAACAACTTTCAAATTTCATGTACTAAAATACATCGCTACCTTTAAATTTTTTGATTGTTTCTAAAAACGGATTCTTAATACGTTTTGTTTTTAAATCAGACTGAGTTATATCTCCAATAAAAACATACTTTGAATTTTCGTCAGAACGCGTAAGAAGTGCAATGATTTCGTCTTTTGACTAATTTTGCTATTCATCAAGAATAACAACACAGTCTTTCAAGCTCCTTCCTCTTATCGTTGTTAAGGGAGTTATTTCAACAAGTATATCTCTAAATAAAATTTTATTCACATTTATTTCCGTTAATCCTGATAGAAACTTTAAATTATCTATAAATCCTCCACAATATTGCTATGTTTTTTCTTCCATTGTTCCTGGAGCAAATCCATATTTATCTTCTCCACCTATATGTATCGGAGGTATCTAAATATAAATATTTTTAATTCCTTTCTTTTCCTAATACTGCAACTACTATGATAAGGTTATAAAGGTTTTTCCGCTTCCGGCTGTACCGGTTATACATATAAATTCTATTTCTTCCCTAAAAAACTAATCTGTAAATAATTTTTGCTGTAGATTCTATGGCTTTACTTTCTTTTTAAACATCTTAATTTCTATATCTCTTGGTTTTGCTCTTTGCAGCTCATGGTTATTATTTAAATAAAATATTTCTTCTTTATCGTTTGTACAGCAGACAATATATTGGTTTACAACAAGCTTTTTTGATAAATCTTCAAAATTCTATTCATTACTATATACTACAGGAGTATCAATAAAAGAATCTTTATTTATACCACTTTCATATCTTATGCCATTTTGATTCAATTGCTACTGTAACCCTATATCGTTAGTTAATACAATGGTATCTTTATTTTTTTTAAATCCACAATACTCTATGATATCTTTATCCTAATATTTATAAACACTTCTTTCATAAATAAATTTTTCTAAATTATCATTTGCAAATTTATACTAAGAAAAGAACTCTTCAGAACTGTTTTTTCTTTTAAGATTTTCAAGTTCTTTCAAAACACTATCCAAAAGTATAACTTTTGCTGTTTCTAATTTTTTTTCTAAATCTTCTTTATGCTAGATAATATAGTTAGTATCTACTAGATATGTTTTTGTCATAATTTGAAAACGGCTCCTTTGCTTTTTTTTGGCAACTATAGAATATTATCAAAAGTTATATATTTTTCCTCCTTTCGTTGATTAATAATAATTAACGCTAAAAAGAGGTTTGTCAAGTGTTTTATACACATTTAGTGAACCTCCCACGACTAAAGTCGTAGGCTTCTAACCTCACAGTTAGAATTTCCTGCTTCTTCGTCCTCGTAACCTACTAACTCCACAGGCGTAACTTCGGATAGTTCCTACCCTAGTTATATTAATTTATATAGCCATACCTAATTCTCTT
>Ga0116156_10003947_pt1 | contig 12731 bp, 11 predicted proteins | sample AD_UKC045_MetaG_FD_89891 | JGI IMG/M metagenome (GOLD analysis project Ga0116156, IMG submission 89891) | Active sludge microbial communities of municipal wastewater-treating anaerobic digesters from USA - AD_UKC045_MetaG | ecosystem: Engineered > Bioreactor > Anaerobic > Digestate | place: USA... | reverse complement strand
TGTTCTTTATTTTATTTTTCGGGCCTTTAGCTTAAGTTGGCTAGAGCGGTCCGATGGTATCGGACAGGTCAAGGGAATCGTATTGTTCTTTATTTTATTTTTCGGGCCTTTAGCTCAGTTGGCTAGAGCGCTTCCATGGCATGGAAGAGGTCAAGGGTTCAAGTCCCTTAAGGTCCATTTTGACAATTATGTGATGACTGGGTATGTTTATATTTTAAAAAGTTTGAAGAACGGAAGATATTATGTGGGGAGTACAAAGGATATTGAACGGAGATTTGGTGAACATCGGTTAGGTAAAGTAAAGTCTACGAGAAATATAAGGCCTTTGGAATTAAAATATTTTGAGAAATTTAATGATATAGTCGAAGCTAGAAAAATTGAATATCAAATAAAAAGAAAGAAAAGCCGAACAATTATTGAAGATATTCTTGATAGAAAAAATATTGCCGGATTAATGTACTGAATTGGTCTGATGAGCTGTAGAAGTCGGTTGGTAAAATTCCGTTGCTATTATAAAAGATCTGACTTAAGTCAGATCTTTGTAGTTATATATAGTTGTTTTTGTTGGCAAAAATAATTTCTCGATTGATAGGGCTGTCGAATTGGCCGAGAATGTCTTCGACGTAATCGTTTCTACTGGGATCTTGATGGTCAAAGTAAAAAAGGCTTCTGGTGAAATTGAGGTTATGGTATAAATTGAATATCTTTTGATAATATTCTTTTTCAATATTGTTGCTGGTCATGACTTGCAGGCATTGATAAATATAATTTTTGGCAGGTGAGTTTGGATCAACGGTGGGAAATAAAATAAAATTTATTATGTCTGATAGGTCGTATTGGAAAAATTGTTTTTGGTATATATTGACACAAAAGTCGTTGGTTATTTCATTGATGTAACCGTATTCAATGATGTATCGGTTAAAATTCATAATAGGGTTATATTCGGTGCGACTGAGCTCCTCTGTTAGAATGTTGTTGAAATATTTGTTTTGGGCTATTTGAGGATTTTTTTCTTGGAGGCAAATGCAGTCGATGGTGCAATAGTCTCCACGTGAGTAGTACGTCTGAAGAAATAGGCACAAAGTGGCATTTTTTTCGATGGCGGTGCGGCATAAAATAATAGGTTTTTTATTGGTTGGTATTGTGTCGTCTGACAATAGATAGAAATATGATTCAAATTTTTGGCGTTCGTGGTTGATAACGAATGATTTTATATTTTGTAGCCAAACTTTTGTATCAAAGAGTTCTTCGTTGGGAGTAGTTATTAAAATACTCATTTCTCATCTTCCTTTCTATTTATTTTTAATAAAATTATAATATCAATGAATGTGGAAAACAAGAGATGAAATATTTTCATAAAAAATGAAAAATTTGTTTAGAAAACTAAGAGCGAATTGGTATAATTACGAATCATTGATCGTAGTAAAGATCGACAAGAGGGCTTTGCACGACAATTATCGAATGATCAAGAAAACGGTGGGTGATAAATTGAAAGTGACACCAGTACTGAAAAGCAACGCCTATGGACATGGGTTGGTGGAGGTGGCAAAAATAATGTCAAAAGAAGAACCGGAATTTCTGGTGGTTGACACATATTATGAAGCGATGGTAATAAGAAATGAAGGAGTGGATAATAAGATTTTTATTATTGGTTTTTCACATATCAATAATGTTTTGGAAAATCGATTGAATAATGTTAGTTTTGTGATTACTGATTTGTCTTGGTTGGAGATGTTGGCAAAAAATTTGAGCCATCCGGCTAATTTTCATCTTAAAATCGATACCGGTATGAATCGGCAAGGAATAGAGATGGAAGATTTGCAAAAAGCGATCGATCTAATTAAATCAAATAAAAATATTGTTTTGGAAGGAGTATGTTCTCATTTGGCTTGTGCGGACGAAGCGGACCAAAATTTTACCAAAAGGCAGATCAAAAAATGGAATAGTGTGGTTGAAAAAATAAAAGGAGAATTTTCGGATTTAAAATATGGGCACTTGGGTGCTTCTTCGAGTGTTTTTTATAATAAAAAAATCGAGGCAAATGTAATGAGGCTGGGTTTGGATCTTTATGGAATAAATGCAGACGAGAAAATTAATCTGGATTTGCAGCCGGTGATGCAGGTGGAAACAATTATTACGTCAATTCGAGAGGTGAAGAAAGGAGAAAGAATCGGTTATAGCGGTAGTTTTGAAGTAAATAGAAATATAAAAGTGGCAACGATACCGTTTGGCTATTTTGAAGGAATGGACCGTAGATTATCAAACAAAGGATATGTAAAAATAAATGGTGTTTTTTGTCCGATTGTTGGTAGAGTTAGTATGAACATTTCTTCGATTGACATTAGTGAAGTAGAAGAAGTGAAAGTAGGTGACAAAGTGGTGGTGATATCGGCGAATAGAAATGATAAAAATTCAATTGAAAATATAGCTAAAATATGTGAAACAATTCCTTATGAAATAATGGTGCATGTGGAGAGGATGTTGAGGAGGGAGGTGAAGTAGAAAAAAATAACAAGGATCAATGATCAATATCTAAGTGAACGAATATGATTTGTGATTAAATTGGATATTAATTCTTGATTATTGTATATTGTATTTATGAATAAAGAATTACCTATAAACTTTACAAGGTGTTTTTACGAAGCATAGATAAGTATGCAATTGGTGTATGGGTAAAGTAACTTGCGTAAATTCTTTGTTAATGTTGTAATATTTTTTATTGATAAGTAAAATATCCGTATGCCATTGTGGTGTAGGGATTATTTTTTAAATAAATTTAATATTTGAGGATATTATGCTAGTCATAAAAAATTTATCAAAATATATTAATAATAAAGAACTGTTTGAAAATATTTGTTTTATCATTCAGAGTGGAGAAAAAGTTGGGTTGATTGGTCCGAACGGATGTGGAAAGTCGACGTTGATGAAGATAATCGTTGGACAGGATCGGGATGTTGAAGGGAAAGTGGATATTGTCAAAGAACAAATAGGTTACTTGTCACAGGTTTTGATCACTGAGGATAAAATGACCGTGGAGGGATATTTACGAAAATTTAACAAGAGAGAAGTGGAAAAAATTTTGCCACAAGTAGGATTGTCATCGGAGATGAAAAATAAGTTGGTTAAGCAATTGAGCGGCGGGCAAAAAACTAGATTATCGTTGGCGAAAATATTGCTTGAAAGACCCACGATGATATTGATGGACGAGCCGACGAATCATTTGGATTTGGAAGGGATCAAGTGGCTGGAAGGATTGGTGAAAGATTATAAAGGGGCAATTTTGGTAGTGTCGCATGATCGTAAATTTCTGGATAATACGGTGGAAAAAATATTGGAAATGGATGTAGTGCAAAATAAATTGAATGAATACAAGGGCGGGTATTCGGATTATGTAGAACAAAAGAAAGTGGAAAAAGAGCGATGGGAGATTGATTACAAACAACAGCAAAAGCAAAAAAAGAAAATGGAAGAATGGTTGGTATTGAAAAGGCAGCAGGCGTCAGTTCATTCTGATCCTTCAAAAGGCAAACAATTGCGGGCGATGGAGCGGAGATTCGATCGAGAAATTACGGAACAGATGATTAGTAAACCGACTGATTTTGAGCCAATGCATAATTTATTTTTGGCAGGTCAAGTGCATAAACACAAATTGGTATTAAGAGTGGAAGGTTTATCGAAGAGTTACGGAGAGCGGAAAATTTTGCGCGATGTTACATTTGAAATCCGCGGACCGGAGAGAATTTTAGTATCCGGTTTGAATGGATCCGGCAAAAGTACGTTGCTAAAAATGTTGGCGGGGAAAATGATGCCGGATAGTGGAGAGATAAGTCTGGGTGAAAAGGTAGAGGTGGGGTATTTTGCGCAGGAACAAGACGAGTTAAATTTGGATAATGATGTGATTGATGAATTTATCAAGGGGAAAGAGTTACAGGTGACTTTGACGGAGGCGCGGACGGTGTTGGGGGCATTCAAATTTTCCGGTGATGATGCCTTTAAGGCAGTTGGCAGTTTGAGTTATGGGGAAAGGGTACGGTTGGTGTTTGCCAAAATTGCCAGTCTGGGTAATCAGTTATTGATATTGGACGAACCGACGAATCATTTGGATATCTATGCACGCGAAATTATCGAAAATGCCTTGAATGAATATAAAGGAGCGATAATGTTGGTGTCGCACGACCGATATTTTGTAGAAAAATTGGGAATGGGGAGGGAGCTGTTTGTGGAAAATGGGGTGGTAGAAGATAGGATGTTGTAAACACAACGCCTATTGTGACTAAATATATTATTAGCTGTAAGATAAGTTTTAAATTTTTAGAGATTTTTTGAAGAAAAATTCTTTCATAGAGTGTTTGGTTGATTTTCTTTTTTTATGGAATAGTGATAATTGTAGTAAGGTTTTTAATCGAAACAAATAAAATAATGATTGGGAAAATGTTTTGAAAAATTAGCTAATATTTGTGGTGGTTTGGCAATAATAATATGTTAGAATATATGTGCTTGAATTATTTATTGAATTCTTATGACCAAATCAATCATTGTACGAAATCTTAACAAAACTTTTGAGTTAACCAAAAAAGCGGAAGGTTTTTGGAATTCTGTGAAAGGTTTATTCAAAAATGAAAAGCAGTATGTGCAGGCAGTGAAGGGGATTTCGTTTGATATTGAGCTAGGAGAATTGATTGGTTTTTTGGGTCCGAATGGAGCAGGTAAGACGACAACCTTGAAAATGTTGTCGGGTATTTTGCATCCTACTTCCGGTAGTGCCAAAGTGTTGGGATATTATCCGTGGGATCATGAAGATGCTTACAAAATGAAGATTGCGATGGTGATGGGGCAGAAATCACAATTGTGGTGGGATTTGCCAGCCATGGAAACATTTTTGTTAAATCAAGATATTTATGAAATACCGGAGAAAAAATTTCGAAAAAATTTGGAGGAGTTATCCAGTTTGCTGGATGTACAAAAATTTTTGGAAGTGCCGGTGCGAAAATTGTCATTGGGCCAAAGGATGAAGTGTGAGTTGATTGCTTCTTTGTTGCATGATCCACAGGTGATATTTCTCGATGAGCCAACTATCGGTTTGGACGTGACTAGTCAAAAAGCGGTGCGAGGCTTTATCAAAAAATATAACAAGGAAAAAAAAGCGACGATAATTTTGACCAGTCATTATATGGATGATATCAAGGAGTTGTGCAAGCGGGTGGTGATTATTAGTCATGGCGAAAAAATTTATGATGATAGTTACAATGGTTTGGTAAAAAAATACGCGCAAGATAAATTTATTGAGTTATTTTTTGACGAGAAAGTATACAAAAAAGATTTGGTTGGTTTTGGCAAAGTGGTGGAATATGAAGAAGGTACGCGAGTGAAATTGGCTGTTCACAGGGAGAAAGTGTCGGAAATATTGGCTAAATTGGTAAAGAAATTTAGATTGGACGATATCGATATCAAAGAGAAAGACGCAGCCGATATTATTGGTGAAATATTTGCAGAAAATAAAAATAATTAGTGTTAATTAATTTTTGTAAGACGGATATTTTTATTATATTTAATATTTTTTTGCTCATAAACTTGCGGCGATGGAAGCGACAATATTCCGCTTCAAACAGGGTATTTGCTACAAAAATATTAAATATAATAAAAATATCTTATGGCTAGATTACTAATTGACACTACATATCAAGTAATAATTTTTTAAGGAAAAATTTTGATGAAAAAGTATCGGCGACTTTTTTTGAATTTTATGCAGGCGACTTTGGCTTTCAAGGCGAATTTTTTTGGAGAAATGGTGATGCGCAGCTTGGGATTTTTTATCATGGTGTATTTGTGGAAAGCGGTGTATTCGGAAAGTGGTGATATTGCCGGTTTTACGTTTAAAGAGTTGTTGACGTATTTTTTGTTGGTGGAGTTGTTTCGACAGTTTTTGTCGGTATCGACTTTTAATGAAATAAAAGATGGAGTGATGGAAGGGAAAATCGCTAACTATTTGCTTTTGCCATTCAATAGTTTGTATATGTATTTTGCCAGAAATATTTCGCAAAATATTGTAGCAATGTTTTTCTTTGTTATTCCGGTAATAGCATTAATTTTAGGAACAAATTTTTTTGTGGGACCGGCTAGTTTGATTAGTTTGCTATTGATGTTGTTGATGATAATAATTGCTTTTTTGACCAGTATGTTTTTGTATACCTTGTTGGGCTCGGTAGCTTTTTGGACGGTCGAAACAGGAAATATAATTTGGGCGTTTAATTTTATTGTCAGTTTTTTGGCTGGAAAAATGATACCGGTACAATTTTTACCGGAGATGATTCAAAAAGTGGTGCAATATACTCCGTTTGTAGCAATATTCAATTTGCCGGCATCAATTTATCTGGGAAAATTTAGTAGTGATCAGTTGATAATCCATTTTGTGGTGCAAATTGCTTGGATGATTGGTTTGTATTATTTGCTTGTTTTGGTGTGGAATAAAGGTTTGAAACGGCTGGAGTTGGTCGGTGGGTGAGGAGAAATTTTAAATTTCAAATTTCAAATTTCAAACAAATTGCAAAGGATCAATGATCAATATCCAATATTCAATTGAAATCGCAAGATTGAAATTAAACAGTAACTTATTCTGTCATTATCGCCTATGTGCGGGGATCTTATCCGCAATAGACAAGAAATTTCAAATTCTAAATCTCAGACAACAATCATGGATCAATATCCAATTAAATTGCAAGAAATCTCAAATCTCAAATCTTAAACAAAAATGACTATACAATAATCAATGAAATTTTAAATTGCAAATAATGAAAAAATATTTGAAAATTTGGTGGCGAATTTTAAGGATGAGTTTGATGCAGTCGATGATATATCGAAGCGATATGATTTGTGGTTCGATCACGTCACTGATTTTTTTTGTAATTCAGATTTGTTTGATCAAATTGTTGTACGTTGTTGGTGGGATAAATCAAATCGCTGGTTTTACGATTGATCAGATGTATGTGATATTGGCATTGTCACAGATAGAAATATTCTTTATTTTTGTGTTTGTTCAATCAAATACACCGCTGGTATTGAATCAGATCAACAATGGTTTGTTGGATTTCTTTTTGCTTAAACCGGTGAATAAATATTTTTTGATCATGAATCAAAAATATGTAGCGGTACAGTCGTATGTGATAATATTGTATCTACTGGTTTTTATGCCTTATTTGTACAGTATTGGAGCGATTAATTTTACCAGTTGGCAGTGGGGTTGGATAATATTTATTGTATTGATTAGTTTAGTCGTGCATGCTGTATTGTTGTGGGTAGCGGTGCTGTTGAATTTCTTTTGGCCAAATTTTAAAACGATGTATATGTTTATGAACAATATCTTGGATATAACTAGGTATCCCAAACAGGTGTACCCGCAGATTATTCAGGATGTATTTTTTTATATAATACCAATTTTTTTGATTATGAATCCGATTTATGATATTTTGGCCGGTAATTGGAAGTGGTTGGATGGAGTGAGAGTGTTGGCAATTACTTTTATTTTTCTATTAATTTTTGTCAATATATTTGGTTATGGATTGAATAGATACAATTCGGCGGCGTGAAGTACAAATTTCAAATCCCAAATTTCAAATCCCAAACGAAGCATAAAGGATTATGATTAATATCAAAATGTTCAAGTAGAGGAATATGTAATAAGTGGTATCTTTTAAATTTCAAACAATAAAAATGAAATAATATTTTATATAATTTTGTGGGTTGATTGTTTTTAACAAAAGGAAAAATATGATTTATTTGGGGATAATTATGACGATTTTTTTGGTGTTTTTGGTTGTTATTAATGGTTTGCTGTTGTGGTCAAGTTTGGCAATTTTGAAAGTAAAAAATGTTACTTTTTGGAAATCAGTTTGGGTCTTTCTGATATATTTATCGATCAGTTTGGTGGGATTGTTGATTTTTTATTCGTTGAATTTGATAGAAATATGGGTAATACTGTCATTATTTGTCAATTTGCTGGTTCTGATATTTTTAATTAAAAGGTATTTTGATTTATCGTGGTGGAGATCCGTATTAGGATATGTGATTTATTCTGTATTACAGATGTTGGTTGGGATTGCAATTGTTTTAGTGGCTATATTTCCATTGAAAGCTTTTGTGTTGGGTTTGTATGTGATAGATGGTGATTCGATGAAGCCGGCAGTAAAAAATGGCGAAATACTAATAGTTAATAAATGGACAAAAGATTTTCAAAGAGGTGATGTGATTGTGTACAATGATTTGGAAAAAAATAGCGTTGCAGTGAAAAGAATAATTGGTTTGCCAGGTGAAAGTGTGGAAATTCGAGATGGAAGTGTGTGGATTAACAATCAGATTTTGAAAGAGGATTATATAGGTGTGGCTACTAGCGGTAGCGTGAAAACTAAATTGGGAAATGATGAATATTTTGTTTTGGGCGATAACAGGGCTGATAGTCGTGATTCGAGGGAAATTGGAGCGATAAATCGAAATCAAATTATCGGTGAGTATTTTTATAAGTATGGCGTGAAATAGTGCAGATCGTGATGAAAATAAAAAATAGAGAAATTTAGTATAAATAGCGGCATGCAAATGAAAAAATATTTGAAAATTTGGTGGCGGTTGATATCGATGAATTGGCAGGTAGATATGATGTATAAGTGGAGTTATTTAGTGAATAGTTTTAGTGAATTATTCTTTCATTTGATTGTAATTTGTTATATTTATATTTTGTTTTCCACGAATGATTGGGCTAAAATTGCCGGTTTTACCGTTTATGATTTTTATTTTGTTTACATAATTTCAGAATTAATAAATACTGTTTGTTTCATTTCAATATTTCCGAGTGCGACTCGGCTGAAGAATCAAATTTATAATGGATATTTTGATATTTTGTTGATTAAGCCGAAAAATTGGTTTGTGATGCAGTTTTATCGGTCGTGGGTGGCGGGAGGATTTCAGAGAATTTTCTATGAGACTATTGTCTTTTTCTTAATTTATCGACATGCTTCTATGGAATGGAATGTTGTTAACATATTTTTAATAATTTTTGTTTTTTGTTATTCTGTTGCAATGTTTTATTTTATATATTGGAATTCCGTATATTTGTACTTTTTTTATCAAAAATTCGATACGGTTTATCAATTGGTTAGGACGGCTAGTGAGTTAAATCAATATCCGGTTGGGGTGTATCCGAGGTCTATACAATGGTTTTTTACTTTTGTCATACCAGTTTTTTTGGTGGCAAATCCAGTTTATAAAATACTTAATGGTACGTTGGATGTAAAATATATCGGAGGGATGATGTTGGTGTTGTTGGTATTTTTGATGATTAATGTTTTGATGCGGAAAGAGGGGATGAGAAGGTATGAGTCGGCGGCGTGAAGCAAGTAGTAAGAAGTAAGTAGTAAGAAATAAGAAATTTCAAACATAAAATAATAATCAAGGATCAATATCCAATTAGAATCGCCAGAAATTTCAAATCTCAAATTCCAAACGAATCGCAAAGGAAAAAATTAAAAATTAACTAATTTTGTCATACCTGAAAAGACATGAACAAAGCGAATATTCTTTGTCGAGTATCTCATTCATAACAAGAAAGAAATCCTAAATCTCAAATTCCAAACATAAAACAAGAATCAATGATCAATAACCAATATTCAATTTAAGCGCAAGAAATTCCAAACCCCAAATCTCAAACGAAGCATAGATATAAGATATATTTGAGAGGTAGATGGTTTGGTTGCAAAAAAAGTTGGTGGTGTGTTAATATTAAAAATAGTTGCGGGCATAGTATAGTGGCTATTATACTACCTTGCCATGGTAGAGACACGGGTTCGACTCCCGTTGCCCGCTTTTTAAAGTAATAAGAAGTAAGTAGTAAGAAATAAGGATTAGATGATAATACGGTCAAATGATTTTGAGCGATTTTTTGTTTATAATAGTCATATGAATAAAATGAAAAGAATTAAATACCCAATCTTTTTGCCGGATGCGACGCGAGCGGTAGCGCGGAGCGTTTCTAGCGATGATTTGAAAGATACCGGAACTCCGGGAGTGGTGGTAAATACTTTTCATTTACAGAATGATCCGGGGAAAGAAATTCTAGAAAACTTGGGTGGTGTGAAGCAATTTATGAATTGGAAAGGTTTGGTGGCCAGTGATTCTGGAGGATTTCAAGTGATGAGTTTGGTGCATGCCGGGAAAATTGCCGGGAAAATTGTGGATGATGGAGTAGAATTGAGAATTAGCAAAAATAAGAAAGAGATTTTTACACCGGAAAAGTCGATTCAAATGCAATTTGCGATTGGGTCGGATATTATGTTTGTCTTGGATGATTGTCCGTCCAATGGTGCTGATAAAAATGAAGTAACAAAAAGTGTTGAAAGAACGATCGCTTGGGCCAAAAGGAGTAGGACGGAATTTGATAGACAAGTTAAAGAAAGAAAATTAACGAAGAATAAAAAGCCATTGTTGTTTGGAGTGGTACAAGGTGCAAACTGGCTGGATTTGCGGGAAAAGTGCGAGAAGGAATTGGTCGAAATCGGTTTTGACGGTTTGGGATTTGGTGGTTGGCCGGTGGATGAGCATAACAATCTAAATGAAGGAGCGTTGCGATTGATGGCAGAGTTGGCGCCGGAAAATTATTGGCTGTTTGGGTTGGGGATTGGCAAACCGGAAAATGTGGTAGCATGTGCCAAGATGGGTTACGATATTTTTGATTGTGTATTGCCAACTCGTGATGCGCGACATGGAAGGGTATATGTTTTTGAGGATAGTTGTAGTTTGGATAGCGAAGGTTTTTATAGTTATGTTTATTTATCGCGAGGAAAATACGAACAAGATTTGTCACCAATAGAAACCGGGTGTGATTGTTTGACGTGTCAGCGATACAGTCGGGCTTATATTACGCATTTATTTAAAATTGAGGATAGCTTGGCGTGGCGATTATGCACAATACACAATTTACGTTTTTATGCTAGATTGATGGAAAAAATAAGATTGATGAGAAGGGGATAATTGGGTTTATACTAATAATAGATGTTTATTTATCATTAAACTAATAACATGGTTAAAAAAATGAATTTGGATAAAGAAAAAGAAAATTTAAACGTGTTGGCACATGAAGGAAGTTTGGAATCAATTGAAAAAATTGAGAAAATAATGGCCGAAAGTGACAATGAAGAATTGATTGACTATGCCGGTTATGCTTTGGACGAGGCAAGGTATTTGTATTATGCACCGAATAATGAGCAAGAAGAAAATGATTTGATTTTATTGAAATCAATTGTGGAAAAGGAAGACAACTTGTTTGAGTTGGATTATTTGGGTGGAGGTTTTGAGTATGAATTAAAAAAACTGAATATTGAAAAAGAAGTGGACAAGGAAGTGACGGCAAAATTGGATGCAGAAATGATTAGCGAAGATGATGAATATGAGAAGTGGTTGTTGGACCAAATTGAACAAATTGATACCGAGTGTGTTTATTGGGAAGAGTGGATTAGAGTAGCGGAGCAAACGATATCGGTGGAAAAATATCGAGAGATGCCCAGAGAATTGGTAAAGAAAATATATTTGGACGGAGAAGATAATTTAGAAAATTTGGAAAGCGAGGAAGAGATGTGTGACGATCAAGAATGGTGTGATTGTGACGAAGAATGTGATTGTGGGTGCTAATTGAAAAAAATTTTTGTTATAATTATTGGTGCAAATTAAAGTTATCGCCCAAAAGCAAATTGCAAATCTTAAATTTTTGAATACAAAAAAATGTTTGAGGTTTGGAATTTGCCTTTGGGAGGAAAGTCCGAGCGCTATCTGGTCTATATGGTCAGCAGAACAGTTGCTAACGGCAACCGCCCCGATTAATCGGGGTAGGGAAAGTGCCACAGAGACAATTAAAGCAAATATGTCGAAAGATGTATTTGCCAAAGGTGAAAAGTTCGCCTATGGCGGAAACCTGTCGGTGACGACAGAAGTTGGGTAAACCCTGTGAGAGTGCAAGATGGAAACAAACCATCGCATTAGTTTGATAGCAATATCAGACAGAGATTGATGATAACTAGCTTATTATAAAAAATAAGTGAAACAGGACTCGGCTTATGAAATTTGCGTTTTAAAAAATAATCTTGTTACAAGATTATTTTTTTGTGGGGCAAAAGCTATATATGTTTTATCGGATAGCAAAGGGGATGATAATATAAAGGAGATAAATTATTTTGTGTTTATATTTTTTTTAGTTAGAATAAAAAGACAGATAAGAAATAGCGGTTGTTTACAGAAGATGAGATTGGATGTATGCTATGGCGTGGATTATTAAGTATTGTTCAATATATTTGTCCATATTGTGAATTTTATGAAAAGATCAGAAGTGTTTATTAATATTGCTAAGGTATTTGTCGATGTTGTGATGATATTGATCGGTTTTGTAGTGGCGTATGAAGTGCGATTGCATGCTTCAGACTTTGTGGAAATAAAGTGGGTGCCTTCTTTGTTGAGTTATCTGAAGTTTTTGTTTTTATTTATTCCGGTATGGTTGGTGGTTTTTGCCGGGATAGGTTTGTATAATTTTCGGGGAGTGGGCAGCATGGTAAAAGAAATGTGGCTGTCGGTGGTGGGTGTGTCAACGGTGTTGTCATTGATGATTATTATTATCTTTTTTAATCAAGATACATTCTTTTCCCGTTTAATTATTATTTACGCTTTGTTTTTTGTGTCGGTGTTTGTAATTTTAGGGAGAG
>Ga0116156_10003946_pt1 | contig 12735 bp, 10 predicted proteins | sample AD_UKC045_MetaG_FD_89891 | JGI IMG/M metagenome (GOLD analysis project Ga0116156, IMG submission 89891) | Active sludge microbial communities of municipal wastewater-treating anaerobic digesters from USA - AD_UKC045_MetaG | ecosystem: Engineered > Bioreactor > Anaerobic > Digestate | place: USA... | reverse complement strand
TATTCGACTTCGGTTTTAAAATTCTTCGGAGGCCTGAGATACAGTCCACCGGTATCTTCTGGCTGGTATAGCAGATAATCGTCCTGTTTCGGGGGAGGGAATGGAAGCACAACCGATGTATCGCCTTTTACCGTAGTATCGGGAGGTGAGAACCAGGGAATGTCAAAACCGTGCGTATGGCCATAGTCCACACTGGCAGGGATAGTCCATGACAGGAGGACGATCAGGCTGATCAGGCTGAATGTAAAAATATTTGATCCTACTCTCCGCAAACGTTATCCTGGTTTATGGCCTGTTAAAAACAAAATTGAAAACCCGGGTAAAGTTTTCAATGTAAGATACGATACTGTTTACCGCTATTTTCAAAGCCTTTTAAGTGCTTCTTTAATGATCCGTTCCACATTGATGACAGTGGTGGGGCTTCCTTCGGAAGTCAGTTGCTTTAACTCCCTGATCACATCATCCACTGCTTTTTCGGCTATCTTTCTCGGAAAACCTAAAATAACCAGTCCTGATAACGATTCCTCCCGGATAGTATTGTGTGAGAAATCAACTTTTTGGACAGGCGATGATCCTTTGTCAATTTTATCCCTTAAGTCAACAATGATCCGCTGTGCCGATTTCTCCCCGATTCCTTTGACCGATTTGAGAATATTGACACGTCCTGCCGTAATGGCATCTTTTAATTCAACAATATTCAGTGATGAAAGAAGAAGCCGTGCCGTATTGGGGCCGATGCCGGAAACCGTCAGCAGCAGCCGGAACAGATCTCTTTCTTCCGTTTCAGCAAATCCGAAGAGAACCTGTGCATCTTCCCGGATAACCAGGTGGGCATACAACCTGCATTGGTCAAGATTCGATATTCTGGTATAGGTATTCAGGGTGATCTGAAGGTTATACCCTACTCCGCCGACGTCGAGGATGGCAAAGGCGGGATTTATTTCAGCCAGCTTTCCTTGGATATATTCGTACATATCAGTTCGTTCCGGGCTCTTTTTTCGGAGGGCAAAAATAGGAATTTAATTTAGAACTAATCTGCCTAAACCATCAATAAAGAAATAAGATGAAAATATTATATTTGCTGATTGTGTTAATTTCTTAACAATAAATTAAAAACCAATGGATAACCTCTTCAGCAAACAAGCCCTGGAATATCACTCCCAGGGGAGGCCGGGCAAACTAGAAGTGATCCCGACCAAACCTTACAGTACCCAAAAAGATTTGTCGCTGGCCTATACACCGGGGGTAGCCAAACCCTGCCTGGAAATCAAGGCCAACCCCGACGATGTATACAAATACACCATGAAAGGGAACCTGGTGGCGGTGATCTCGAACGGAACAGCCGTTCTGGGCCTGGGCGATATCGGCCCGGAAGCCGGAAAGCCGGTCATGGAAGGCAAAGGATTGCTGTTTAAAGTTTTCGCGGATCTTGATGTTTTTGATATTGAGATCAATGAGAAAGATATCGATAAATTTGTCCAGACCGTTGTTGCCATTGCGCCAACCTTTGGCGGGATTAACCTGGAGGATATCAAAGCGCCGGAATGTTTTGAGATCGAAGACCGCATCAAGGAAGCGCTGGATATTCCCGTTATGCATGATGATCAGCATGGAACCGCAATTATTACGGCAGCCGGTTTGCTGAATGCATTGGAAATCACGGGTAAAAAGATCGAAAATCTGAAAGTCGTCGTCAATGGCGCCGGGGCATCGGCCATTTCATGCACGAGGCTTTACCTTGCACTGGGAGTGAAACGGGAGAATGTGACCATGGTCGATACCAAAGGCGTGTTGCGCAGCGACCGGACCGATCTGAACAAATACAAGCGGTTCTTTGCAACGGACAGGGATGTTCATACATTGGAAGAAGCGCTGGCAGGAGCCGACATGTTCCTGGGCCTTTCGGCGGCAGGCGCACTGAAAAAAGAGTGGCTGAAGACTATGGCCGACCATCCGGTTGTTTTCGCCATGGCCAATCCCATCCCGGAAATACTTTACGACGATGCTGTCGAAGCTCGTGAAGACATTATCATGGCTACCGGCAGATCGGATTATCCGAACCAGGTCAACAATGTGCTTGGCTTCCCCTTCATATTTCGCGGAGCAATGGACGTGATGTCGACCAAGATCAACGAGGAGATGAAACTGGCGGCCGCACATGCACTGGCAGCGCTGGCCAAGGAACCGGTTCCGGAGGAGGTGAACATCGCCTATGCGCATAAAAATCTGAAGTTCGGCAAAGAATACATTATCCCCAAGCCTCTCGATCCGCGGCTGATCCTCTGGGTGGCCCCGGCAGTGGCAAAAGCAGCCATGGATTCAGGTGTTGCCCGTAGACCTATCACCAACTGGGATGCTTATAAAGACGAACTGAGCAAAAGGATGGGCCTGAGTAACCCGCTGACACGGCAGATCAGGACCCGGGCTGCACACGATATACAAAAGGTCGTTTTTGCCCAGGCTGAAAACTACAATATGTGCAAAGCCGCCGAAATTGTGATGAACGAACGCCTGGCCATGCCCATCCTGCTGGGTAATGTGGCCAGAATAAAGAAGATCATCCAGGACAATGAACTGGAACTGGAAGGGGTGGAAATTATCGATCCCCGGTCAGACCAGGAACAGGCGAGGCGACATCAGTTTGCTCAAATCCTTTACGAAAAGAGGCAGCGTTTTGGCGTTACGGTGCCGACGGCTGAGGAGCAACTGATACACCGCAATTACTTTGCGCCAATGATGGTTGAGACGGGCCAGGCCGACGCCATGATATCGGGGCTGGTAAGAAACTATCCCGACACTCTCAATCCGGCCATCGAAGTCATCGGGAAAAAGCCGGGGGCGCGGCTGGTATCGGGCATGTATATCATCAACAGCAAGAAAGGATCCTTTTTCTTTGCCGACTGTTCGGTGAACAAGAACCCGACGATGGAAGACCTGATCTAGATCACGCTGCAGACGGTTTATGCAGTAGAACAGTTCAAGATCAAGCCCAGGGTAGCTTTTGTATCCTATTCCAATTTCGGCTCCAACCCGGGCAGGGTCCCCGACATGCAGCGCGATGCAGTCGCTTATCTTCACAAGCATTATCCCAACCTGGTAGTAGATGGTGAGATGCAGGTGAACGTAGCCCTGGATCCGGAGATCCAGAAGGAGCACTTCCCATTCTCCAAGCTGGCCGACGGCCCGGCAAACGTGTTCATCTTCCCCTATCTTACGGCAGGAAATATAGCCTACAAGCTGCTACAGGTCATTGCCGACGCCGAAGTGATCGGCCCGGTGATCAACGGCATGAACAAGTCGGTCCATGTCCTGCAGATCGGCAGCACCGTCACCGAGATCGTGAACATGGTGTGCGTCAGCGCGATCGATGCGATGTGTGTCAAAGCCAGGATGGCGGGAGAAGAGAGATGCAGGTGAGATCAAAATTCAAAGTTCAAAGCTCAAGGTTTTAAGTTTTAGATTCTTTGTTCCGGATTCAAAGTTGGGATTGCGATATTAATTATATCACAAATATTTCTATTTTTGCATACTTGAATCTTTCCAGGTTGAACACGAATCGTAAAAAAAATAAAAAAAACATCCTTATGAATAAGATTACCGTCATCGGCGCCGGAAATGTCGGTGCTACCGTAGCAAATGTCCTGGCTCAGAAAGATCTGGCCAGAGAAGTCGTATTACTGGATATCAAAGAAGGGGTAGCGGAAGGCAAAGCGCTCGACATCTGGCAGACGTCATCCATCCTGAATTTTAACACCCGTGTCAGGGGATGTACAAATGATTACCTTAAGACCAAAGGCTCGGGCGTGATCGTGATAACATCGGGCATTCCGCGAAAACCGGGTATGTCGCGCGATGATTTGATCAAGACCAACGCAACTATCGTTAAGGAAGTCGTAGAAAGGTCCATCCGGTATTCTCCTGATGCGATCATCCTGATCGTTTCCAATCCTCTGGATGTGATGACCTATGTGGCCTACAAAGCGGCCAACAAGGAATCCAGGAAAGTCTTCGGAATGGCGGGTATTCTCGATACGGGACGTTACAAGGCTTTTATCGCCGAAGCGCTCGACATTTCCCCGAAAGATATCCATGCTTTGCTGATGGGAAGCCATGGCGACACGATGGTGCCGTTAAGGAGATACACTTCGGTCGGAGGCATCCCCGTTACCGAGCTGATGAACAAAGAAGAACTGGATAAGATCATCGAGCGGACCCGCAAAGGCGGCGGCGAACTGGTCGACCTGATGGGCACCTCCGCCTGGTATGCTCCGGGCGCTGCAGTAGCCGAAATGGTCGAAGCCATCGTCGACGACCAGAAAAGGGTTTTCCCGGTTTGCGCCTACCTCAACGGCGAATACGGCCAGAAAGGCATTTACCTCGGAGTGCCGGTGAAACTGGGCAAAAACGGGATCGAGGAAGTGATTCAGCTGCAATTGAACAAGAATGAGATGAAGATGGTGGAAGATTCCGCCAATTCGGTGAAAGAGGTGATGGCTGTTTTGGATGATATGAAATTGTTTGATTAACGCCGCCGGCGCCCTCCCAGCATCCCGAAAATTCCCCTGGCCAGTTCCGACACCAACGTCCGGCCAATTTGCCGCGCCATAGGGTTTTTACTGATCTCTTCGAAAACAGACGGTGCTTCCTTCTCCCCTTTTCTCCCTTTCTCCTCTCCCACTCTTCCCTTTGCCTCGCCCGACTGACGACTGACATCTGACGACTGGCGACTTTCTATCCTGGCCGTCAGTATTTCAAAAGCGCTCTCCCGGTCAATTTCCCGATTATAAAACGGGACCAGTTTAGAGTTATCGATGATCTCATCGATCTCTTCATTGGTCAAAACATCCATCCGGCTCATGGGGGAACGCAAAAGGGTAGCCGCGAGAGGCGTTGGCCGGCCTTTCTCATCCAAAGCGGTGATCAGCGCCTCACCCATCCCCAGCGAAGTGAGCAGGTCGGGCACATTGTAAAACTCCGATTCGGGATAATTCTCAGCGGTTTTCATGATCATCTGCCGGTCTTTCGGTGTGAAAGCCCGCAAAGCATGCTGAATCTTCAACCCGAGCTGGCCCAGGATCACATCCGGAACATCGGTGGGGTTCTGCGTACAGAAATAAATACCCACCCCTTTCGACCGGATCAGCCTGGCGATCGTTTCTATCTGGCTGAGGAGGGCTTTGGAAGCTTCGTTGAAGATCAGGTGGGCTTCGTCGATGAACAGCACCAGCTTCGGTTTTTCCGCATCGCCGACCTCGGGGAAGGAATTGTAAACCTCCGCGAGAAGCGAAAGCATGAATGTCGAAAACAATTTCGGACGGTCCTGGATATCGGTCAGCCTTAAAATCGACACGATCCCTTTTCCATTCCGGTCGATTCTTATAAGATCATCGACATTGAACGATTCTTCCCCGAAGAACCGGTCGGCATCCTGCTGCTCAATTTCGATGATCTTTCTCATGATGGTTGAAACAGACGTCGATGATACAGCGCCGTATTCTTCCTTGATTTCGTCTTTTCCTTCATTGGAAAGATACTGCAGCACTTTCTTGAAGTCTTTCAGATCCAGCAGGGGGATCCCGTTGTCATCGCAATACTTGAAAGCCAGCGAAACGACGCCGGCCTGGATATCATTCAGGTCGAGGATACGGGATAACAGAACCGGTCCGAACTCAATCACTGTCGCCCTCATGCGGGCCCCTTTCTCATCCGACAGGCTGAGAAACTCGACCGGGGATCCTTTTCCTTCCCAGGGTTCACCCATGATCGAATGCCGCTTCTCGATATGCTGGTTGATTGTCCCCGGCCTGGCAATGCCGCTCAGGTCGCCTTTAATATCCATTAACAACACCGGCACCCCGTTTTCCGATAACTGCTCGGCTATGATCTGAAGCGTCTTGGTCTTCCCGGTTCCCGTAGCGCCGGCAATGAGCCCGTGGCGGTTCATGGTTTTCAGGGGAATCTTCACCAGCGCCCCCGGTACGCCTTCTCCGTCCAGCATTGCACTGCCCATGATGATTGCACCACCCTGGCAGGCATAGCCAGCATTTATTTTTTGTTTGAATGATTCGGTTCTGTCCATCGGATGCATATTTTCGACAAAAATAATAATACGTGGGTATGTTAGAGACGCAATATTTTGCGTCTCTAACAAATCCACGAAAAAAATTGTAATTTTATAGAAAACAAAACCAAATGAAAAAAATTGCTGTCCTGACCGGCGCCGGCGTCAGTGCGGAAAGCGGGCTGAAGACATTCCGCGATCACGACGGCCTGTGGCACGACCACCGGATTGAAGATGTGGCAACGCCGGAAGCCTGGGAACGGGATATGGACCTGGTCAACCAGTTTTATAACGAAAGAAGGAAAAATCTTCTGGAAGCCATGCCTAATGAGGCACATATTGCGCTGGCCCGGCTGGAAGAAAAATACAACGTTACGGTGATCACACAGAATGTGGATGACCTTCATGAAAGGGGAGGTTCATCCAATGTTTTGCATTTGCACGGAGAACTGAAGAAAGTCAGGAGCACGGTCGATCCGGAACTGGTTTACGAATTGAATGGATGGGAGCTGAAGCGGGGCGATTTATGCGAAAAAGGATCCCAGTTGCGCCCTCATATTGTCTGGTTCGGTGAAGCGGTTCCGCTCATTGAGGATGCGGCGGGAATAGTGCAGGAGGCTGATATTGTGATCATTATCGGAACGAGTCTACAGGTTTATCCGGCTGCCGGGTTGATCCATTATGCATTTGCCGGGGCACCTAAGTATTACATCGATCCTAAAGCCGTACAGGTGCCATTCATCCCCATGCTGGAAATAATCCGGAAACCCGCTGGCGAAGGGGTGCCGGAACTCGTTGATAAACTTATGCTTAATGTTGAATTTTGAAGGTTATGCCTGAAGAACAAGATTTAATCCTCGCAAAACTCCGCAGCTTCTGCGCATACCAGGAGCGCTGCATCCACGATGTGACCGAAAAGCTCGAAGAATGGCGGATCGGGCAAAAAAGGGCGGAAAAGATCATTGAGAAGCTCATCAAAGAAGATTACCTCAATGAAGAACGCTTTGCCAGGACCTATGCCGGCGGCAAGTTCCGGATCAACCACTGGGGCAAGACGAAAATCATTTACGAGCTGGAAAAAAGACAGGTGCCCGACCTGATCATCCAGATCGGGCTCCAGGAAATCGACGACCAGGAATATAAAGAAACGCTGAAGGAGATTCTGACTCGCAAAGCAAGGGAAATCAAGGAGAAGGATCCGTATCGGCGCAGGCAAAAGCTAACTGCTTATGCGGTTCAGAAGGGGTATGAGTATCATTTGATAAGAGAGGTGGCTGAACAGATGAACCGGTGAAACGAATCAGCAAAACCCTAAGGCATGTTCATATTTAAGTTGTCACAGTATGTTTCTCGGTCTATCTTGAGATGGCATCTCAAATCCATGGATTTAATTCATATATCATTCTATATCTTCTCTTTACAACGATTTTCCGTAGATTTGAGATGCCATCTCAAAAAATCTCGCTAGCTAGGTTTAATCCCCTTGAGATTAATAACTATCTTTACCTCATAATACAATCTTAAATATGCGTTATGATCACCCAGGAATTTTATAAAAATCTGAATCAAAGGCTTGATGCTTTGAGGAGGTTCCTTTGACGTCGAAAAGAAGAAACAAACCATCACGGAAAAGGAAGAACTGACGCACGCGCAGGATTTCTGGAACGATCCCAAAAAAGCGGAAGAGGTTTTACGTTCCATCCGGGATATCAAACGATGGACGGATGCCTTCGATGAGGCTAAAGCATCTTTTGACGACCTGGTTGTGATCTATGAATTTTATGAAGCCGGGGAAGCTACGGATGAAGACCTGGACCGGCAAGCGGAAAAGACCACAAAAATTATCGAGAACCTGGAGTTCCTGAACATGCTCAGCCGGGAAGAAGACAAGCTGAGCGCCATTCTCCAGATCAACTCCGGGGCAGGCGGTACCGAAAGCCAGGACTGGGTGGCCATGCTGATGCGGATGTATATCCGATGGGCCGAGATACAAGGCCATAAAGTCAAGGAGCTCGACCGTCAGGACGGCGACGTGGCAGGGATCAAATCGGTTTCGATAGAAATTGACGGCGAATACGCCTTCGGCTACCTGAAAGGCGAAAACGGGGTGCACCGGCTGGTCCGCCTCTCCCCGTTTGATTCGGCCAACCGGCGCCATACTTCTTTTGCTTCAGTGTATGTTTACCCGATGGTGGATGAAAATATCCAGGTCGAGATCAATCCGGCCGATATAACCTGGGACACCTTCCGTTCCAGCGGTCCGGGCGGGCAGAATGTGAATAAAGTGGAGACGGCGGTCCGGTTGAAACACGAGCCGACCGGGATTATAGTGGAGTGCCAGGAAACCCGCTCACAGCTTCAGAACCGCGAAAAAGCGATCCAGATGCTGAAATCGCAGCTCTACGAGATAGAACTCAGAAAGAAGAGAGAAGCCCAGGCCGAGATCGAAAGCAAAAAGAAAAAGATCGAGTGGGGATCACAGATACGTTCATATACCCTTCATCCTTACAAGCTGGTTAAGGACCACCGCACCGACCTCGAAGCAGGCAATGCCCAGGCTGTGCTCGACGGGGAGATCGACGAATTCCTGAAAGCCTTTTTGATGGAGTTCGGCGGGAGTCAGTAGGCAGTTGGACGGTTGGACAGTTGGACAGTATAACAATTTATCAATTTAACAATTTATCAAACCAAATAACAACCCATGAACACAAGAACAGAAAAAGACACGATGGGCCTGGTGGAGGTGCCGGCCGAAAAATACTGGGGAGCACAGACCCAGCGATCTGTCATGAACTTCAAAATCGGTGATCCGGGATCGATGCCGGTACCGATCATCCGGGCTTTCGGCATCCTGAAAAAAGCCGCGGCCCTGACCAATTTCGAACTGGGCGTCCTGCCGAAAGAAAAATGCGATATCATCTGCCAGGTATGCGATGAGATCATCGCCGGAAAACTCGACGACAATTTCCCGCTGGTGATCTGGCAGACCGGTTCAGGGACGCAGTCGAACATGAACGTAAACGAAGTGGTAGCCAACCGGGCCCATGTTTTGCTGGGCAATAAACTCGGCGAAGGGACACGGTTCATCCACCCGAATGATGATGTGAACAAGTCGCAGTCGTCGAACGATACGTTTCCGGCAGCCATGAGCATCGCCGGGTATAAAATGATCGTGGAAACGACAATTCCCGGTGTGGAAAAGCTGAAACAGACGCTGGAAGAAAAATCGGCTGGTTTCATGGATATTGTAAAGACCGGCCGCACTCACCTGATGGACGCCACACCGCTGACGCTGGGACAGGAATTCTCAGGCTATGCGGCACAGCTTGGCTATGGGATTAAAGCGTTGAAGAACACGCTTCCGCACATGTCGGAGCTGGCGCTGGGCGGAACAGCGGTCGGAACCGGGATCAATACGCCGAAAGGTTACTCGGAGCTGGTGGCCAAGAAAATAGCCGAACTGACCGGATTCCCGTTCGTGACAGCGCCGAACAAGTTCGAATCCTTATCGGCCCACGACGCGGTAGTCGAATCGAGCGGCGCACTGAAGACCCTGGCTGTCAGCCTGATGCACATTGCAAGCAACATCCGTCTCCTCTCCTCCGGGCCCCGATGCGGCTACAGCGAGATCATCCTGCCGGCCAACGAACCCGGCTCGTCGATCATGCCCGGCAAGGTCAACCCGACCCAGCCCGAAGCGATGACGATGGTCTGCGCACAGGTGCTCGGTAACGATGTCGCCATCAATATTGGCGGCACGCACGGCCATTTCCAGCTGAACGTCTTCAAACCGGTCATGATCGCCAACCTGCTGCAATCGGCCCGCCTGCTGGGCTACGCCTGCGTCTCATTCAACGACCATTGCGTTATCGGCATCGAGCCCAATCTTCCGAATATTAAGAAGAACATGGAAAACTCACTGATGCTGGTAACCTCACTGAACACCAAGATCGGCTACGACAATGCCGCCCTGATCGCCAAGAAGGCGCATACCGAGAACAAGACGCTTCGCGAAGCAGCGATTGAAAGCGGTCTGGTAACGGGAGAACAGTTTGATGAATGGGTGGATCCGAGGAAGATGATTGGGAGATAACGATTTTATCGTAATTCCCGGATAAAATTTCCGGATCTTATAAAAATATTGAAAATCACAAGTTATTTACCATAAACGTAAAATATATTGCTATAATATTATCATTAATGTAAAATAACTGGATTTAAATCATTATTTAATGTATCTTTACCAGGATTTTAAAACTTGAATAATGATTGAAAGAAAATTCTACCTGGGTAAAATAAAAAGCGGTTTTGCCGTAGTACCTATTGTTTTGCTCATCGGAGCCCGGCAGGTTGGGAAGACCAGCCTGATGAAGATGTTTAATTTTAATGGCGCATCGTTATTCCTGAACGGGCAGGATCCGGAAATATCCGGGTTGTTTGAGAGACTGAATTCCATTGAAGACTATATTAAGGTCTACCTGAATCCTGATTTGACAGGACTACTAATGATCGATGAATTTCAATTCATCCCGGGCATTTCTACAATGCTTAAATTACTCACAGATAAGAATGAAGGATTGAAAATCCTTTGTTCAGGTAGTTCAAGTCTTGATATTCAGCAGACCGTGGAAGAGTCACTTGCCGGAAGAATCAGGGTAATAGAAGTCTTATCGCTTTCATTTGAGGAGTACCTTAAATTTACCAGGGAAAAACTTCATATGCTTTATGAAAATTTTGGGCTTACTACGCCTGATTCTGCATTAACAGCGCCATTTCATCAAGCACTTAAAGAATATATGCTTTATGGTGGATTGCCACGAGCTGCGCTCATCCATGATTATGAGCAAAAACTTGCCATCCTGGATGATATTTATAAAACTTACCTTGTTCGCGATGTTCGAAGCTATATTAAAAACGAGCATTTCACAGGATTTAACAGGCTGTTGAAGATGTTAGCTTCCCAGGTTGGAAATATGGTGAATATTAATTCGATAAGTCGTGAAACAGGTCTGCCTTACAGGGCTTGTGACGAATACATGGATTTACTGCAGCAGATGTATATTATTAAACTGATTGCGCCTTTTTCATCTAATAAACGTTCGGCAATTACAAAGATGAAGAAAATATATTTCACTGATCTGGGATTAAGAAATATGATCAGCTCTGGTTTTCAGGAAATGGAGTATCGTGCCGATAAAGGAGCGCTTTTTGAAAATTTTATCCTGTTGGAGCTTTTTAGAAACCTGAAACCCGGGGGCAACATTTACTATTTCAGGACAACTGATGGAACCGAAGTGGATTTTATAGTGCAAAATCCAACTTCAAGCTATGCTGTGGAATGTAAGTATGCAATCCTTCAAAAACCTCTTAAAATCCGCGCTCTTAATAGCTTAAGTGGCGATGAAAATTTAATAAACTGTTATATTATCAATCAAAATTTCAATTTCAGCGAAGGGACAACACACCATATCCAGGGTTACCTGGCTGGATTTATAAATCGTTGATCAGGACCGAACACAGGCGGAACTGTTCTCACAGGCGCTCCAAGCTGCACATCAAACTGCATGAATGTAGACACAACAACCTGCACCTGCAGTTTACCAATAGCTGAAGGACAACCATATTACGTAGACTAAATAAAATTATTTTTTATTCTATTATAATTTACCAGAATATTGTGCCAGGGTCTGCAATATAAATAACATGAATAACCCCATTACCAAAGCTAGTAAGATGACCATCTGTAAAAGTAACTTTTCCACTCAAATTGCCATTTGGAGGATCCCTTGAATGTGTAAATGACCCTATTAGCTCATCCATCTTATAACTCATATTGCTTGTTGAGGTATAATTTGCTATTGCACCTTTAAATCTATAATAATCACTGAATGTAAAATCTGATGTAAAAACGCACCCATTTTCATTATTGTTTCCATATTGCGAGAAGTGAGTCTGGTCCCATCCTCTGGCTTGGCCTTCCAAGTATTCTGGTTCTGTTCCATCATAAACCAACACTCTTTCAAACTCAGGGAACAACTGGCGGCCATTTTGTCGCAAGTAAAATCCTTGTGCAATTAAAGAATCAAGTGCCTGCGACTGCAAAGCACTTTGTTCAGGAGTAATATATTCGAGTGTTTCTCTATTGCTAAATTGCTCTTCTAAATATTTACCTAGGTCGAAGGTTTTTGGGTCTATTGCATTCTTCTTTGATTCATATGTCTGCATCTCGTAAAGATAAGTTGTTACATTCTGTCCTATTTCCCATTTTTTAGTTAAATCAGGATTTGATCTACAAGAGACTACTGTTCTGAAGACTTCTCCTCGCGTATTATGTGCCTGGCCTTCTGAGTCATAAACTATTTTTGAAACAAAATAAACTTCAAATGTGTCTGGGAACATGGTTAAATTTGCTGGCGCAGGAGTAGGTGCAACATATGACGTTCCTGGTGCGCCTGACTGTTCTTTCTGGCTTTGAAATAGGTTTTTTTCTTTGGTTGTTATTAGGTTTTCCTGTTTTACTCCGAATATCCATTCCTGGAAGTAGGTTGTGTCTGCGTTTTCTATGAAAATATTCCGAGCAGTATCCAATGTGTTTTCTCTTAAAATATGAATTCTTCCTTCAGAATCTGAAGTATAAATGTTACTTGTTCCGTCTCCCCAGGTTACTTTTAATG